>JAABUO010010658.1_pt1 | contig 10152 bp, 7 predicted proteins | sample 5559291 | NCBI WGS metagenome assembly JAABUO01 (sample SAMN10711878, study PRJNA513372) | rock metagenome | isolation source: Antarctica rocks | place: Antarctica: Victoria Land, Finger Mt sud
GTCCGCCCGCACGCCCAGGTCCAGGCCCTCCAGCTCCGCGAGCCAGGCCGGCGGGCGGCCGGCGCGCGGGAAGCTGGCACTCCGGCGCGGCCCCAGGGTAGGGTACGGCGGCAGTGCCGGCTGGTCAGGGTCGGCGTCAGGGTCGCCGCCTGCGGCGCCGTGCCCGGGCGACCAGGGCCGCAGCAGCCGCCCGGCTAGCGAGCGCGTGCGCGCCAGCAGCGAGGGCCGCGCCCCGGGGGACCACTCAGGACTGCCGTACCCTGCCCGCCACCCGCCGGCCGCGCGCTCGGCCGGCGGGTCCGGGCTGCGCGGCGCCCAGTGCTGGCGGCTGCGCTCCCAGTCGGCAAGCCCAGCGCCCTGTGTGCGCAGCCGGCCCTGATACAAACGTGGCCGTGCCGGGCGCGCAGGGCCTCGCTGGCCGCGGCTGGGGCCTGGGACCCATGCAGCGCTGATGTCTTGGTCCAGAGTGCGCCCGCCGCGTGCAGAGGCCCCAGCGCCTGCCCAACCCGGCTCAGCGTGCTGCGCATGCTCGTCTGGCGTGCCATGCGGCAGCCCCGCGCCGCTCCCGCCGGGCCCCGCATGCAGCCAGCCCGTGCCCTCTGTGTGCGCATGGCTGACAGGGCCAGCCTGAAACCCCACCGACCTCGCGCCACAACCCCGCCGGCAGGCTCCACGCGCCGCGCGCCAGCACCGCCGAGCGGCCCTGCGCGGGCGCGCGCTCCTGCCCGGCCGCCGCCGGCGCCGCCGCTGCGCGCCGCGGGGCCGGGGAGAAGATGTCATCGCCGCGGCCGCCCTCATGCAAACCCTGTGCATGCAGGGTTTCAAACCCTAGAGGGCCACCCGCGCGCGCTTCGGCCCGCACGGCGCCGCCCTCCCCGGGCTCCGCGCTCGTGAGCGGCGGCGCCGCGCGCGCGCCCGGCGCGCGACCAGAGACCACGGCTGGTAGGGCTGTGCTTGGGCCCCGCGCCGCGTTCGCACCGTCGCCCTGCGCCCGCGGCTGCGGCTCCTCCAGGAACCAGGGCAGCTGGGCCGGCGCGCCGTGCACCATCGACATGCACACCGGTCCGGGGCCCCACACAGGGTCGCCGGCGGGCGGCTCCGCGCGCCCTGCATGGCCGCCTGGCGCTGGCGCGGCGTGCATGGCTGACGCTGCGCTGTCGCCCACCTGTGGCTCCTCCCAGACCTGGACGCCCCAGAGCGGGGCGCCGAGCGGGGGCCCGAAGCCCGCATCAGGGTGCGCGCCCAGGGCCCCGCCGCAGCCGGCCGCGCCCGCTGCCAGCGCAGCTGCCCAGGCATCGGGGCCCGCGGCGGCCAGCGCCTCTGTGGCGGGCCCCGGGCCGGCGCGGTTGCGGCGCGCCCACTCGGCCGCGCCGCTCGCGCTGCCCTCCGCCCTGTGCCGCGGCGGCGAGGTGCACATGCGGCGGCGGGCGCGCACGGGGTCGGCGCCGGCCGCGCGGCGCTCGCGGGCGCCGCCGCGCACGCGCACGATGGGGTCGGGGCTCGCGCTGGGGCTGCGGCTGTGGCTGGCCGCGCGGCGCGTGGCCGACTCGGCGTCGATCAGCGCCGACACGCGCACGCGCGCTGCGGTTTCGCCCCTGCGGGACGGCGGCGTGGGCGCGCGCCGCTCGAGCCGCGAGCCTGCCGACGACATGCGCCGCTCCAGCCAGCTGTCCGAGTCGCGCGAGGCGCGCCGCTGCGCGCGCCCGCGCTCGTCACCCGCCTCCTCATCGCCCGCCTCCGGCGGCTGCCGCCGGGGCGCCCCGGTGGAGCCCGGCCAGGACTCGTCCGAGCCCGAGCCCGACCGGGAGCCCGAGCCCGAGCGGGAGCCTGAGCCCGAGCGGGAGGGGGGGCCCACCCAGCCCTCCCAGCCGTTACCGATGTCGACCGCGGCGCCCTCGCCGGGCAGCGTGTACGATGCGCGCAGGCCCATCACCGTCTGCAGGCCCCGCACGCCCGCCAGGCTGGCCCGCGTGCCGGGCATCGGGCCGTCCATGCCGCCCGCGGTGTGTGCCTCGCTGCTCGACTGGCTCAGCCGGTGCGGCTGCTGCAGCGCCGCGATGCGGCTGGCCTGCCGCGCGCGGACAGCGGCGGGCTCGGGCGCGGGCGCCATCGTGCGGCGCAGCTCGGCGCCGCCCCCGCTGCCCGGCGCGGACTGCGGCCTTGGGCTGAAGCCGGAGCGGAGCTCGACGCCGGCGGGGCGCCGCGGCGCCGCGGGCTGCGGCGGCTGCACACCCAGTGAGAGCGCGGGCGCTGGGCGGCGCGGCGAGGACGCGCGGTCGGGGCCCTTCGCGGCCGCGGCGTCACGAGGGCCTGGCGCGCCGCCGGCGCGCGCGGCCCGCGCCCCCGGCCTGGGCGCCGGATGGAGCGACGGCACCTGGGTGGGCGGGCCCCACTCGATTGCCGCCTCCTCTATGGGCGACCCCGCATGCCCCGCCGCCCCGCCCAACCCCGCGCCCTCGTCGCCCGGGAGCCGAGCGCCCGGCGCGCGCCCAGGCCGGCGCGCCGGGTGGCCGCGCGGGGCGCCCTCGCTGCAGCGGCCCACCTCTGCCTCCAGATCCGTGGCCCAGGCGCCGGCCTCCGCTGCAGCATGCGCCTCTGTGCCCATGCCCCAGCGGCCGCCGCCAGGGGCGGGATGCGGGCCCGGGCTCTCCCGTCCGCGTGGGGTAGCTCCCGCATGGGCGCCCGGCTGCGGCGACCCCGGGCCGCTGCCGCTGCACGACGCGGGGTCCGGGTGCGGGGTGGGGCCGGGGCTGCTCGCGCGGCGCGAGTGCTCGAGCGCGGCGATCACGGCGGAGCGGCGCGCGCGCGCGCCGGCTTCGCTGGCGTTGGGCGCCGAGCTGGGCGCCGGCCCGGCGCGCTCGCCGCGCGCCGACGCCGCCCGCCGCTGCAGGGCTCCCTGCTCGCGCAGCTCCCGCTGCGGCGCGCGCCCGCGCTCGCCCCTCTGGCTCCCTCTGCAGCTCCCTGGCGGCTCGGCGTCGTACATCCAGGGCTCATCGGAGTGCGTGGTCGCCTGCCAGAGCTCGTGCGCCATGAAGGACCCCGTGTCCGAGCCGTCCATGCGGCGCGGCTCACGCGCGCCGGCCAGCACGCGCTCATGCAAGCCGGCCAGCGCGCGCTCGCGCGAGCCGGCGGCCGCGCGGGGCGTCAGCGCCGGCACGGCGTGCGTGCTAAGCGCCGGCCACGTCGCCGCGCGGCGTCTGCGCGTCACCAGCGGCCGCTGTGGCACCTGCAGCGAGCGGCCGCGCGCGTCCTGCTGCAGGCCCTGCCCCTGGCCGGCGCCCGCGGGGGCCGCAGCGGGCACGGGCTGCTGCTGTGCAGCGCCCGCCCGGCCAGCGGTCGGCGGCTGCACACGGCCGCCAACGCGCAGGCGGCTCCGGGACACGTCGCCGCCGGCCTCAGGCGCCGCCTGTGTCACAAATGGCGGATCATGGGTTGCATGCGCTGGCATTACGCATGCGTGTCATGCCCGCGCAGAGGCAGGTCTAGCAGAGCGCATGCAGCCGATGACCAAACACAGGGCAGAGAGCGCACGGGCTCCTCGGGATATAAGCGCTCATGTGAACGCACATGCATGCAGCGCACACAGCATGCGAGCGCTCAGCAATGCGCTTTCTCTTCATCGAAGTGCATATGGGCGCTGCGCATGCGCATCCCAGCGTCTGCACAGCACCACAACCGCTGCAACCCCTTCCCCTGTCCTAACAACAACAAGCCCTGCGCATCGCACGCGGCAAGAGATCGGGCATGTCGCCTCGGCAGCTGGGCGCGGCGCACACGGAAGGGCTCCTGGCGCGCCTGGAGCTGCGCGCCTGACGCGCCGGCCTCCGCGGCGTCTGCCGGGAGATTAGTCTCCTCCGGCGCGTCGCCGCGCTCGCTGGCCGAGCGCGTCCGCCGCCGCGAGTGCAGGCCCGAGTCGACCATCGTGTATTCGTAAACGCCGCTGGCGGTGCCGCTCCAGTCGGAGCCCTCGCTGATGCGGCCCCAGCGCGCGTCCGCGGCCCGCTCGGCCGCGGCGCACTCGGCCGCGGCCTGCTCGTCCGCGGCGCGCTCGTCCGCGGCCCGCTTGTCCGTGGCATGCTCATCCGCGGCCCGCTCGTCCGCGGCCCGCTGGTTTGCGGCCCGCTCGTGCGCGGCCCGCTCGTCCACGGCCCGCTGGTTTGCGGCCCGCTCGTCCGCGGCCCGCTGGTTTGCGGCCCGCTCGTGCGCGGCCCGCTCGCTCGCGGCCCGGTCGTCCGCAGCCCGCTCATTTGCCGCCCACTCGTCCGCGGCCACCTGCTCGGCTGCCGGCCGCGCCGGCGTCGGCGGCGGCGCGCCGCCCTGGGCCGTGCCGCGGGGCCCCGACCCGGACCCGGCACCATCCCGAACCGCGTCGTGCGGCCCGGGGTGCGGCGGAGGGGGGTGTGGGTCTGCGCTCGGGGGCCCTGCCGCGTAAATGCTGCCCCGGAAGACGCTCCCCGGCTCGCCGGCCGCCCCGTCGTTGGAGTACACATCCCGCAGGATGGTCACCGAGACGTCGTGCGTCGCGGCGCCGTGCGGCGCCGCTCCCCCGCCCGCGTATGTGACGGAGGCCTGGTGCCCCTCCCGAGTGCTGGTGCGGCGCGCCGGGGGCTGCGCCGCAGGGTCTGCAAACCCTGCGCGCTGGGGCTCCCGCGGCGCGTGCCCCGGCCCGGCGGCCCCAATTGCTGTGCTGGGCGACCGCCGCCTGCCGGGCGCGCAGGACTCGACCTCCTCCAGCACGGTGACCGTGCGCTGGCGGTTGGGGCGCGAGGCGGGGTTGACGTCGACAGGCTCGGGCGCCGCGGCCCAGCGGGAGGCTTCGGCGCGCGCAAGCAGCTCGGAGTGCGTGTGCCTGCGGGAGGCGGCGCGCGCGGCGGAGGGCAGCGCCGCGCCGACCGCGAGCTCGAGCGGCGGCCACCCGTCCGCATCCTGTTCATAGCTGGCCTCCAGGATGGTGATCTGGCCCCGGCCATGCATCAGCGTGAGCGGGAGGGTTCTGCCCTAACCCTATCTCAACCCTACCATATGTGGGAAGGTACTGGCTGTAAGGCCCCAGCACGACAAGCCAGTTGACAGCGACCTCGTTAACTGCACGTATGCACGTTTAACAAATTGCAGAGCTCGCCAGCATGAGATCCCTATGTGAACCTACACTGCCATATGCAGAGTGACGAGCAGAGTCTGCAACAGAAAGTACCCCGGCCGAGGACCAGTAGAAGCACAGTCACGCATGCCTTGAAAGGCGACATGTCTGGTACCGCAGCAACTGCCAAGGCCAGCAAGTGCCAAGGCTTGGTCAAATGAACTTGTACATAAGCGAGGCGCCCTACCGTGCGCCTGCGCGGGGATGCCGCAGCTTCGTCCGTCCGATTCTCGGCGTGCGCAGCCGCCGCGCTCCCGTCGGGCGGGTGAGATGCCGGCCCCTGCCCCAGGCGCATGCATTAGTCCAGGCGGCACCGCCGCCGCGCGGCCGCCCTGCCCGCAGCTGCGGCTTGCAGGGCCGCAGACAGGGTCAGAGAACCTGGCAGACAGGGTCAGATAACCTGGCAGACAGGGTCATAGCACCTGCGGTGTCGCCGGCGGGGGGCAGCGCAGGGCGCGCCTGCGCCATGTAGGTCGGGGCCACCTCCTCCAGGATGGTGACCGTGCGCTGGCGGCGCTGCGCGAGCGAGCGGCCCCCATGCGCGCGCTCGCCGGGGTCGAATGCCATGTGCTGCGCGGGCGCCGGCGCCGGCGGCGCCTGCGTCCGGCGCAATGCCCTCTCAGACTCTAGAGCTCGGGCTTCATCAGCTGCTGCAATCAGGGTGATGCGGTGTACGCGAAATGCACGCGCGCATGCACCCCCGCGCCTCCCAAAAGGCAAGCAGTTTCGCACAGCAGGCGTGTCCCCTGGCTGTAATAGTTCGGCTGCTCACAATACTGGCGTGTGCAGGTACGTGCGCAGGTGGCGCAGGCATCTACCGGCACGCTAGCTGCGTCGGGCAGCCCCAGGCTCGCCCCGTCGGACATAGCGGCGGCAGGCAGCGTAAGCACGGTGGGCGCGGTGGGGCCAGCAGCGGTGCGGCTGGCCGCCACAGCAAATACCGCTGCAATGCCGCCGCCCAGCAGCGCCAGTGCGCGGTGCGGCTGGCGCGCGCGGGCGCTGTTCTCAGCCCCGCCTAGTGCGCACAGCGCAAAACCCTGCGCGGTCTCCCGCTCGCGGGTGGCGCCCGCAGCTGCCATCCACGCCCCACGCGGCACGCGCTCGGGCTGCGCGGGGCCAGCGGTCGAAGGCCCTGACCCTAGCTCAGACCCTGTGAGCCGCAGGGGCTGGCCACGGCCTGCCGTGTCCACCGCCGCGAGCGTGCCCCAGCGGTCGACGGCCACCAGCATGGCGCCGGCCGGGTCAGGGTCAGGGTCAGGGCTGGCCTCCTGGGCGGAGCGTGGGGACCCCGCGCGCAGCTGCAGCCATGCCAGCGAGCCCAGAACTAGAGCGCCTTGCGGCGCAGTGTCAGGCGCTCTGCTCTTGCTGCTGGCTGAGCCGTCATGCGCGCGCGCGCGCTCCGTCCGCCAGGGCACCTGCAGACGCATGTCGCGCTGAGCTCACAGTGCCGGGGCTGCCCAGCAGCCAAATGCTTCATAGATGAGGTGGAACCTGTCCTTCGGGCGGGGTAGAAGCCGCGCTGCATTAGGTGCACTGTTGCAAGCCACAAGGAGTGTGTAGCCAGACGCGCAAGCATGCACGTCGGCGCGCTTGGTGCTGGCTGCGCGTGAAGAGCGCAGCAGACGCGCCTGCACGCAGCTTTGCAGATCGGCTTGGAGGATGACAAGCGCGGCCTGCCCGCTCGCGGCAGACACGCCTGCAGCCAGCCACCGGCCTGCGCACGCCCATAGCGCGCTCACATGTGTGCACAGATGCCCAGGCAATGCTCCTTGTGCGGTGCCGGCAAAATGCTGCCTTTAGCGCAACAGCAGGACAGGCGCGCTTGAAGGCGTTGACACGCCAGCAGGCAATGCCGGCGCCCAGCCTTGTCGCTCCTGGTTTACCCTGTCCCTGTGGCGCACGGCCGGGGCTCGCTGTGCGGGCTCGCGGTTTGCGAGATGGCGCGCCTGTGGGGTGCCAGCACAGGGTCACCGCGTGTAGGGCGCCCAAACCCTCTGCGCCGTCCATGCGCTCCGGCCACCCGCTGGCGGCGCCGGCGCCGCCCGCCGCAAGCGGGACGCAGCATGTGCGCCACGCGCCGGGCTGGCCGCGCGCCCCGCCCGAAGAGCCACCCGCAGCGCCGCCCGCAGCGCCGCCTGCCCCACCCGCGCCTGCCGCGCCTCCCAGGCGCCGCAGGCTGACGGCCAGCGCGGCCACGCCCAACTGTGCGCCGCGGTTGGGCGCCCACCATGCGGCCGCGAGCGCGAGGGTCGCGCCCGCGCCGCCGCTGCCCGCCAAGAATGCCGCATGCAGGGGCGCCTGAAGAGGAGCGTGGGCAGGGGTGTCCGTCGCGGCCGTCGCGGTCCCTGTGCTCTGCTGGGGCCCACTCCCCGACGGAGCGGGGGTGCCGGCTTGGACACTCCCGCCTGCGCCCGACGCAGGGGGCGGCGGCGGCGGCGGCAGGCGGCGCCAGCGCGGCTCCTGCCCCGCAGACGGGCGCGCACGCTCAGGCTGGTTGTGGCAAGCGTCTTTGTTATCCTTAGGCTCTCAAGCAGCTTCAATGTATAACTTTTGTATTCTGCGATGGAGATGTGTTGAGCTAATGACGATGCAGCCAACTCAATATTTGCTTCACTGTGCTGAGCATGTCAGGTTTCGCTGCTCGTGCATCAGCTAGGGCGCCGCCTGCAGCAGTGGTCGCCTGACGAGGCCAGGCTCACCAGGCGCGGGTCGCCGCCAGGCTCCCACAGCCAGAGCTCGGGCGCCTCCGGCGCCCCGCAGCGCGCCAGCAGCGCGCTGCCGTCGTCGGCCGGCCACAGCCGCGTCCAGGCGCTCGGCGCCTCTGCCGCTGCCAGCGCTGCCGCTGGCGGACCTGCACCGTCTGCACAGGACACTCCCACGTTCAGGATTCCTGCTAGCTTTTGCCCTGAGCATCCAATGGCTGCACGTTAGGTTGGGGTGCAGTGGGCAACGAGTGGGCCTCAGCAAGCATCCTAGGTGAGCAGGCAATTTTTTGCCCGCAACGTGACGACTCCTGCAGCCAGAGCACCGCAAAGCGGGCACACGCGCTGCATGCCGCCTGCTTCACCCCAGTACAAAGCGCGGTGTGTGGAGGGTTGCTGTGAGGTCCCTGTTGAGGGCGCCCAACACTTCATGATTGACATCCCCTGCCGGTAAATAATATGCGTTTTCAACCCAGGCGCACCAGCGGGGGCCTCCCAGCGCAGGGTGCGCGTTGTGCCAACAGCCAGGTCGCGTAACAGCACGTCGCGGGTGCCCGTCTGGCTGCACGCGGCCATGCGGCCGCCCGGGGCCACCCACACACGTGCAAGCGGCGGCAGCAGCGCCAGCGCGGCCACCGCCGCAGCCTGCCCCCGCGACTGCACGCCCCTCCGTGCGGGCCACCCGGGCGCGCGCGGCGGCGCCAGCAGCGGCAGCAGCCCCGTCACGCCTGCGGGTGTGCAAGGTCGACTCAGGACAAAGGCAGTCTGACAGGCAGAGGTGTGGTGCCCATCTGTGCCAGTGAGTGGTACTTAGGCAGAGCGCCAAAGGCCGAGGCGCGCGAGGCCACAAACACAAGGGCACAGGCCAGATGCTACTCCCGCGCGCTCGCGCTCTGTGCCTGTGCTGCACGGGTGATGGCGCACCCTCATCGCTGCCCTGGATTATCAGTATGTCCACGTGCGGGGCGGCCAACGGCGCGCTGCACGACAGGCACGCGGCGGAGCGCCGCACTTGCTGGTGCGCGCTGCTAACCCAGTCTTCAAGCTGCACAACGCGTCACTTGTGAGGTTGGGACCTTGGTGGTGCATGATCCTCTGCGCACTACGAAGAGGCAGGGGTCAAACGGCCGCTTGACTGGCGCGGGGGTCAGTCGGGGGCACCTGCGTGATGCTGTGTTGCACTGACCCGTGCTCGAGCGCTGTGCGCGAGCCGCCAACGCCCACCTCTTGTGTCACATATAGCAAGTTCTCGGGGGACAGCTCCATGTTGCTGGTCGGTTGCACCGGATCGTTTGGAATGTTGTGTCGCCAGTCAGCGAAACCCCGCGGCCTGCGGACGCAGCGATCGCTGAGTCGCAGTTGCCCCGATGGCAGTTGCCCTGATGGCCTGTCGCAAGCGACATTTGTAATGCTCTGCCTGATTAGGCACCTCTGTGACACTAGAAAAAACAAGTTTTTTCTGAGTCTGACTCTGATCACTGATATGCACTCCTGGCCGTAGGAGCTGTAAACTGGGACACAGCGGAACAACTGGTGTCCGTGCACTGCTTGTGAGACGCTCCTTTTGCGCTGCGGTATTGAAACAGACTATTGAAACAGACTTTGAGAAGTGCTTGTGGCGAGGCGCCAATGGAGAGGGGAAGCGAGCAGCCGGCAGGCAAGAGGAAGCCTGGCACCGACCCCGCACTGCAGAAGGGCAGCCCGTGGGTTGATACGGTGGCGATGGCCGTGCTGCTGGCCATCGCGGTCATCATCTTCTTCTGGCGCTCGTAGCCGCACGCGCTGCATGCTCTCCGGCTCTGCACCGCGGCTGCGCCTGGTCCTGCCCGCCCTGCACAGAGGCGCAGGCTGCCTGGCCAACGGCGGCAACGGCGGCGGTGAGCGCCCCAGCGCCTCGTAATGCGCTGGTCAGTGGAGGCCGAACTTGTGAAGCGGGGGCCCTGGCCCCTGCACAGTGTGCTGCAATATTAGTTTTTCAGATATGTCAGGCTGTGCCCAGTGTGGAAGCGGGGAAGGCGTAAGCTGTGCATGGGCCTGCTGCGCCGCCCGTTGACGGGTGCTCTGGCTGTCGCAGACCACGTCAGCCGGAGAGATGCGGAGCCTGAGCACCCGCGCGGCGGTCTGCCCGCGACGCTGGCAGACCAGCGTGCAAGCCCCGCGCTGACTCACAGCGCGCACAGCAGCTGGCAGCTCGGCGCGCTCGGCTTGCGCGCGCACAGCCCGCTCGCGCAGGCCGTCAGTCAGTGGCTCCCCGCCCCCGCCGGAGCAGCCAGCGGTCCGCGCACCGGCCCCGCCACGCCCGCCTGCAGC
>JAABUO010010661.1_pt1 | contig 10151 bp, 15 predicted proteins | sample 5559291 | NCBI WGS metagenome assembly JAABUO01 (sample SAMN10711878, study PRJNA513372) | rock metagenome | isolation source: Antarctica rocks | place: Antarctica: Victoria Land, Finger Mt sud
AGCGGCCTGTTGCGGTATCCGTTACCGGTCTGGTTTGTCGGTAAATCATGACAACGGCAGGGCCGGCGTCCAATGGGATGGAGGCTGCCACGATGCATAGCATGAACCGCGAGTTGTCTGTCCGCATGGCCAGCAGTGATCTGGGAGTACCCGCTATGTCTATGGCGTCTTGCTCACATCCTACAACAGCGAGCTGGAGAAAGGCGTTGGACAACGTTGTACCTGCCTGTGTGGTCCTCAAGTAAGTTACAGCAATCACAACTGCAAGAAAGTGTGTCACGCGCAGGAGTTAAACACTGTCCCTGTTCTGAGCAGGGTTACTCAAACTCGGAGCTTTGACACAGATGCTGCATCGTCTTCCTATGCTACTGGCTTTGTCGTGGACAAGGTCAGAGGCCTCATATTGACCAACAGGCATGTTGTGACTCCTGGTGAGCTGCCCTGCCAAGTGCTCTGCCCAACAGAGCTAAAACTGCATCTGCGCCACCTGTGGTGCCCAACATGTACTTCACTGTTTAACAGCCATTCAAACGGATTGAAAATGTTGGATGGTTTTCAAGGAAAGTCTGTACTGTAAATGACAAAGATGGCAAGGCTCCTTCAGAGAGAGCCCCTCCTGCAGCCCTTTTCAACTGTTCGCTCTTCTGCATTGCAGGTCCTGTCACAGCAGAGGCCATATTCTTAGACAGGGAGGAAGTGCCAGTGCTACCCGTGTACTATGACCCTGTGCATGACTTTGGCTTCATGCGCTTTGAGCCCTCCAAAGTCCAGTTCATGGCCCTCAAAGAAGTGCCCTTGGCCCCTAAAGCTGCAGCCGTTGGCCTTGAGGTCAGGGTTGTGGGGAACGACTCTGGCGAGAAGATCTCCATTCTTGCGGGGACACTAGCCAGGCTAGACCGTGACGCCCCTCACTACGGGCGCCAAAGCTACAATGACTTCAACACATGTCAGTTCTGCTTCATGCCTGCACAGTCATGTCAGCTCTCAGATTGGTGTGACAATTCCTGCTGAGCTTGAGCACTCCATACCTGACCATGGTGTTGAACTTGAGCAGCCTTACTGTGCACTCACCTGATTGACTGACACTATGAGCAAGCATCAAGACGTTTGCATTCTGAGTATCAGTGTTGGCATGAATGCTGGTCAGGAATTGACAAGTTATTGTTAGTGTGCTGACCGCAAAAACAAGACCTCAAACAGAGAGCTACTCAGGACTGTGCATACCCTTCCTAGGGGAAAAACATCTTGAATGAATGAGTGAATGAATGAATGAACTGACAAGTGCTGCTTCTGAAATGTGTGTGTGCGCTGCAGTTTACCTGCAAGCAGGCTCTGGCTCCAAGGGAGGCTCTAGTGGCTCTCCTGTAGTTGACTGCAATGGTCAAGCTGTTGCGCTGAACGCTGGCGGCAAGGACAAGGCTTCTTCAGCTTTTTACCTCCCCCTGGAGCGAGTTGTCAGAGCTCTGCACCTCATCCAGGTACAAATGCCTGCTCATTTGTGGCCTCTGTCTGAATTCAACGCCTGTCACGCTTTTGCTTGCAGGTTTCTGCTTGATGATTCCTGCATTGAACGTGTGTTTCCCTCTAGGATCAGGTACATACAGTTCCCTGTATGAAGTGCCGTTTTGGCAGTCTGCACACCAGCAATAACTTGACTTGACATGGTCTGAATCAGCCTGGACCATCCACACATCAATCTTTGCGACTATTGCCTTTGACTTGACAGAGCCGAACCTTCCTAGGTAGTCTATCACTGGTCATGTGTCCCAAATATCCTAGCCAGCAGAGCCTTTCAAACCTCAATGCTAGACTGGCAAATCACTCACTCCTACTGAAGTTACTGTGATAATGATCAATATAGCATAGCCACAAATGCAACGGAGATCATTCATCTGGAAGACTTCCAGGTGCTTCACATGCGTATCAAGGACTGTACAGTCTCACTTGAATAAACAGAACAGACGAAACAGTCATGCAAAGCAAGTGTACTCCGCTGTGCACATTCACAGGGCTTACTGGACATGCCACCTGTTGCAAGCTGTGACATGTAAAGCCGACACTGCTGCTGATCTTATCCTCAACAGAATTGACAGATGAGATCAAGCTACCAATATGTTCAAACCGACAGAAAACTTTGAACCTTCTACCATGAATATTTCGCAAAGTTGGTTGATTTGGGCACTGGCATCTGTAGCTGCAATCAGTACTGTTTCACACTGTTTGTGAGTCCACATGCAAGAAAAGCATTTTTTACTTCAAAAAGCGCATTACTGAGATGCTCAGAATCACCCAATTGCTATATCGTCAGCATGCATAAGGATCCACCTCTGCGCTGTTTTGAGGAAGGCTTTGTGCATTCAGTGACATAATTAACCATTGAGTGATCGATCTCAAGTTCAAGCTTGCTGACCATAGTAAGATGCTGACAAGTTGATTTCTTGACACACATGTTGCTGGAGGCCATGTTTGAACTGCCCTTGTCTGCAGGAAGTCCTGGCTGCAAATTTTCTTGCAGCTAAAGTACTTAGAATTGTTGTGCTGCAGATTTTGGCCATCATGCATGATGTCAAGCGCTGCTGAGGGTTGTGCTTGCTGTAGGAAGGCACAGGGGCTGGACCCAACTGGCAATGGGGCTCTTGCCACATACCCAGGGGGGACCTGCAGACCACCTTCCTCTTCAAAGGCTTTGATGAGGCGCGTCGGCTTGGCCTGAACCGTGAAACTGAAGCAGAAGTGCGGGCGGATCTCGCTGAGACTGCCGACGTATCAGTGCCAGGTGCAAATGCTTGATGTGCAATGAGGCGAACTGACAAGCAATTGCCTGTATGTGTGGGCAGAAGAACCTGCTTTCCTATCTTGCACATAGCTACAGCAAACAGGCAGGCCTGTTGCGTTGCTTGAGTGGCTACTATCACCGCAAACAGGAATGAATGACAGTGGCAGCATGTGCTTGTTGACACTATGAGGGCCTTGAGCGTCACAGTTTGGCACAATCTGTACAAGGACAGAGTCAGACCATCAGACATGCGCTAGCATGCTGCATCATCAGGTGGCAGGAAGTTTTGACAGCATGTGCCAAATGCATACAAGTGAAATCAGTGGTTGGTCTGAGAGCCAATGCTCGCCACAAAAGTGGGGCCTCAGACTGAGCTCCAAATTGTCAATGTCAACTGTCACGCCCTCAGCAGGGAACAAACAACAGCATCAAATTGAGCCCGACAGGCTTGTCAACATGCGTCATCACGCCCTCAGGAGGGAATGGCCAACACCATCAACCGTATTCAGCGCTTGCTATCCTGCAGGCGCAGTAAACAGCGCAAGCACCGGCATGCTGGTAGTAGACAGCATTGTGCCAGGCAGCTTTGCAGAAGGCCTGCTGGAGCCTGGGGACATCATCACCAAAGTAGAGGGCAAGGTCGTGACTCACTTCCTTGCCCTGGAGGACACACTGGACTCCTCTGTGGGCGCGACTGTCATGCTCAATGTGGAAAGAGGGGGCCAACCCTTGCAAGCCACAATCAAGGTTCCCCCTCCTGTCTGGCTTGCCACTGCGCCCTAGGTGTGCAGTTGCGATTGAAGCAATTTGGGCAAGCAGCTCAAAATGTGGCGTGCTCCAGAGTCCCATATATCATACAGCGCATCACGGCAGCAATGCTAGTATATGTGGAGTGTGAAGCAATGTGACGTTACTGCATTACAATGATGTTGCCAAGTGTGCAAGCTCATGTCTCTTAACAGTCAGAACATACAGCCTGACCATGTGTTGCGTGATGTTCTCATTCTGAGGTCAACTCCAGAATGACCCACTTCAGGTGCAAGACCTACATGCAATCACGCCAGCATGCTTCCTGGAGGCATCAGGCTGCATCATCCACAGCCTCAGCTACCAGCAAGCGCGCAACAGCCGCCTTGCAGTGGGGCAGGTGTACCTAGCAGAGGCAGGCTACCTCATGGGTCAGGCCGGGGTGCCCAAGCATTCTATTCTGACCTCCCTGGCTGGACTCCCAACCCCAGATCTGGGCTCTTTTGCTAGGGTGCTGGGGGGTCTGGCCTCTGGGTCCCGGCCCACACTGCAGTATTTCACTGTCACTGACCGCCACAGGAAGAAGAACGCTGTTCTGCACCTGGATCATACCTGGTGAGTTGACTGTGTTTGTCGGTGTCATTCTTTGTCTGTTTTGGTTGTTATGAAAGACTGTGCCAGCTAGTCACACGGCCTAGCTGGCCTCACAACTGTAAAATCTCTAACTGACTGACTGACTGAGTCGCATTCGGTGATGTTACTTGGTCACAGTACAGTGCTGCAGACACATGCAGCTCAGGCCGTACTTCCCGCACTTTTCTTGCCGCGGCTTCTGTCAGCCCTGACAACATTTTCAGGTCTGTCATAATGTTCAAGACACATTTTGCAAATGCGTGCAGTCAGGAAGTGTCTTCTGGAAGGCACATTACACCCAGTACTGGTCAGCTGAGGTTTCTGCCGTGCCTTTGTTCTCAAGCATGTCACTGAGGCAGCACATTTGCCGACCACTGGTGCAGGTCCCCAGGCTCTGAAAAGCATTCAGCACTGTGCGCATTTGGTCACAACTTTTCCATTTGTGCGCAGGTACGGCCAACCCAAGTTGTGGACGAGGGACAATGCTTCTGGGTATTGGACAAGCTGTCCAGTTTGCGCCCCTCAATCCACCCTCCCTGAACCCACCCCAGAGCCCTCAGGGGGTGCTCAGCCACAGGCCCTGTCTTCTGGCAGCCAGACAGAAGAAGACTCAGCAGCTGCTGGAGCAGCTGCCTCAGTGACTGAAGAAGCAGATGCTGATGTAGCTTTGGACCAGCTACTGCGGCAGAGCCTGGTACTAGTTGAGGTTGAGATTCCCCATGTCGCCCTTATGGATGGCGTTCATGCTAAGAGCTTTGAAGGTCAGTCGTCTGGATTAGAAAGTGGATGGAACCCTTCGCACCTCTCTTGCTTCAAGCCAAGCGACACTGAATTGCGTTCAAGGCACATTTGGATTGCTCCAGGGAGCTGACTTGCGTCACATGCACCTGATGCCTGCTGGCTAAGCCCGCATTCCAATTCATAACAGTATTGTTAATTTGCTCCACAAGTTATGATTTTTAAGGTTTCTTGCCTTTTTAGGCAGCTTTTGTAGGTTTCACAAGGCCTATTGGTGGCAGCATCTTCACAATCATGGTGTTTTACAGCCTGCCTTTTAAGGGTGCTGTTGCTATGTAGGCGCTGAAACCATCCCTCTTTGCTGAGTGCAGGCAATGGAGTGATTGTGTATGGCAGTGACAAGCTGGGTCTGGTGTTGGTGGACCGCAGCACAGTGCCAGTGGGAGGGGGCAACATCACCCTGTCCTTTGGAGCCTACCCCAATGAGCTGCCGGGGCGTGTCAGGTTCTTGCACCCCCTCCACAACTTTGCCATCCTTTCTTATGACCCCACACGGCTGTCTCACCAGGTCAGCCAAGAACCAAAGGCTTTGCTGCCATTGCAAACACCTGTTGCTTTATGTGTGCGTGTGCATGCATGCATGCATGCGCGCATGCACTTTTACACAGTTGGAATGCAGCTTGATGTTGGCACTTCTGTTGAAGGGCAACATCGCACCAGAGATGCTATTGTTCACAAGTGCCAAGGTGTGTCTTCAGATCCTTGACATCGGACTGCCTCGCCGTTTGATGTTGAGGCATTTGTCTCACTGTTCATCACACGACCTCAGAATGCACCTGCAAGCTTCACACACCGGCCCATGCAGTACAAGTGACCACCCAACACCATTGACTCTACACCAGCGTCTCTCACTGATTGTCTCTTGAGCAATCAGCAGATGGCGCTTGCCTGATGCCAGCTTTGGTCAGCATGAAAGAGACACAGCAATCAAGCTTGCCATGTTGCAGTTGGCTGCTCCTTGGCGTACTCTGCATCACCTTCAGAGTAACAGCCTTGCGCTGACAGTATTGTGCCTGTTGCAGCCTCCATGACGGCTGCTACACAGCCGGTCTTGGCATGCAATAGTGCAGCACAGCAAAAGGCATTCCAAAGCAAGCTAGCAAATGGCATAATACAGAATTTAACGAGCGTGAGCACTGCAGCTGGTGGGTCAGCTTGTTACCAAGAAATTGGGTGAGGCACAGCTGTGATGCAGCAGCTGGCATGCAATCAGTTGTGCATGTAGCACCGCAACACAGCACTGCCTCAAACACCCCTTGCATGCCACACGGCAGCACAGCGCTGCCTCAAATCACCCCTGCATGTCACAGGCACAACAGGAGGTGCGGGCAATACAGCTGAGTGAGGCAGGGGTGAAGAAGGGGGAGCAGGTGCAGCTGTGTGGCCTGACTCAGGAGCTGCGCCTCATGCGGCGCTGCAGCAGAGTCAGCAGTGCCAGCCATGCGCTCAAGGCCGGTGTGCCCAGCGTGCCACGCTTCAGACCAGTCCATGAAGAGGTCACCCCTTTGCTGCCCTTCTGACTCCTCTTTCACAAGGCCGATTTTGAAATTTGCCTTCTGGGAATTTTGTACTTTGCCTTGGGTCAAGCATGGTATGCTTCACCTCCGCTGCAGAACGTCGTGGAAGAATGTAAAGGCAGCTCTTGAGAGTCCAGCACGCATTGACTTTGTTGTCAATATTGCTCAGCTGTGTGCATGAGGCACAACATGGCGCCTGCACAAATTTGAAATTGAAGGTGTTCAGAGCTGCCACATTACTGCAGGTCATAGAGCTTGACCATGACTTTGGTGACACCTTCAGTGGTGTGCTGACCACCTCAGAAGGCCACATGACAGCTCTGTACGCCAACTACAATGAGCAGTCAGGGACTGGGGATATAGAGGAATACTGCCGAGGCATCCCTATTGCTGTCATCAAGCCTTGGCTCAATCAGGTGACTCCACACTCAGTGTCACGCTGCTCAATGAAGTTTCATGTCTGTGCTGATGTCAGCTGTCACAAAGTTCCATGAGACTCCTGGAAATCCATAGAGCTGTGCAAACCCTGTGGTCTTACATATGCTGGCATATCATGTCCATGACAAGCTGTCGACACACCCTGGTGCTGGGCACTCTCAAATGCTGGCGTCAGTGACAAATTGCACATCATGTTAGAGGCATTGCTGGGCATGACTACCTGTCTGATTTGCTCATAGGTGCGTAACATGCTAGAGCAAGGTGCAAAGGCAGAGTCAGGTGGTGCAGCTACAGGCCAGCTGACAGTTGGGACTCTGGATGCTGAGCTGGAGCCCTTGATATTGAGCAAGGCAGCACAGCACGGGCTGGCCCCCTCCTGGGTCACCCGTCTAGCTCGCTTCGACCCCCACCGCCGCCAGGTCTCCAAGCCTGTTCAGTCATTCATGCATGCGTTCATTGATTCAGTTATCCATTCATTCATCCATCCACCCATGCATCCATTCATCCATTGAACATGTGTCTTGGCCTGGGGTCAGGTATGAACAGTCTTGAGATATTCACCCCTAACCTCATTTGTTGCCACCGGCTTGCAGCATGCTGGCCTCCTCTTGCCTTTCCTATTGCTTCTTCAGGGCAACACATGCAGGTCAAAGGAGCTGGACTGACTCCTGTGGTCCATGACAGTGGTGGTTACACACACAGCCACAGTTTACTTCTCACTTTGCGCATAGCTTGGCTGCTCAAATACACATGATTTGCTTGAATGATGCTCAATGCCTCCCAGGCTTTGGTTTTCTGAGACCACCATTTGACAAGACAGCTGCAGCTTCTGTTTGGCTGCCAGATGTGCTCAATGCACTGCTGATTAGTGGCTTCATATGCACGAGCAGGCGCTGGCAGGCATCTCAGTTTAACTGTGTATGCAGGTGTTGCGAGTGCGAGGCTGTGTTGCACACTCACATGCTGCTGAGATTCTGAAGGATGGTGACCTGGTGCTGGCAGTCAACGGCCAGCCTGTCACCAGCTACGGCCATGTTGAAGGCATTGTAGCAGCCTGCAGCCTCAACGCCACACCCCACCCCCCTTTGAATCCCACTGCACCCCAAGAGGACCCTTCACCAAAGCTACCCATTGCTGCTGTCACTTCAACCTCGGGAAGGTCTCAAAGTGACTTGTCAGGCTCAGCAGGCAAAGCAGGCACTGTTGATGAGGACAACGAAGTCGACTGTGGTCAGCAGCAGCCAGCCATGCTGATCAAGGCAGCAAGGCCAAGCAGCCCCAGGCTAAACACCCAACCAGAGCCTGCAGAGACACAGGATGGCAGTCTGGAGATGCCCCAGGTGGCGTTGACTATCTTCAGGGCCCCCTGGGTAGAGGAGGTGAGGGTGCAGCTGGGGAGGGAAGATGGGCTGGGCACCTGCCGCCTTATCCACTGGTGTGGGGCCATGTTCCAGGTCTGCAAACACAACACCAATAACAGCATGACGCTGGCATTCTGAGAGCACTGAAGCACCGGGATGCTTTGATGACACACATGACCAATGAATCTGTACATGCAAGCGTCTCACATGCTAGCACAGGTGGTCCCTCAATCCCGGCTGAAGTTAATGCACACATAGCATGCCAACTACCTAGCTTTCTGCCCAAGAAGAAGCACCTTCTCCAGTGTCACAGCTGTGATTTGCTCCAGCTGCAACGTGCTCTTCAAAGACTTGATCAAGAGAGCTTAGCCCCTTTTGACAGAAGGACTTGACACAATCAATTTCCCGTTGGCTCGTTTCACAAAGTCAAGCGCATCAATGCATGGTTGCAGGCGCCTCACAGGCCAGTGAGGGAACTAGGGTTTGCCCCAGCAGAGGCGGGGGTGTATGTCTCGCGGTGGCACCACGGCTCGCCAGCCCACAGGTACAGCCTGTATGCCCTGCACTGGCTCACACAGCTGAACGGGCAGCCAGTGCCGGACCTGGACGCCTTTGTAACCATTGTGAAGACCCTGCCTGACAAGAGCTTCGCCCGCCTCAAGCTGTGCCAGCTGGAAACCACCAGGACCAAGGTCAGCTCTGGTTGTAACTGTCTGCTGAGGAACCACAGTGAGTGTGATTGAGGATGCTTCCTTGATAGATTGGATCTCAGATGCACGTTCCCAAGGATACCCTCATTTGCAGAGCTTGGTACAATGCCTGGATTGTAGAGGATGCTTGTAGTGCTCGTCCTCCACAGCATGCGCTGCGACTCTGTGTGTTGTGAGTCACAGCGCACCCTGCATTTCCTGTGGCTGAGTTTCATATCTTAGTTTTTGGTGCAATCATGTTAGACCAGGCATGTCATGACATGCGTAATAGCTCTGGCATTCCTTTCAACTTTGCTGCCAGCAGCTTTGCAGCAAGCAGAAGTCCTCTGCTTCATTTGCACAGCTTCTTCAAAACATTACCAGAACATGCACACCCAGTCAACAGGCTGCCTAGCGTGCAGCATGGTCTGAAGTGTTCAACATGATAAACTTTGTCGTGAGTGCAGGTGCTGAGCATCAAGCTGGACCTGAGGTACTGGCCAACTGTGGAGCTCAAGCTGGACCCTGTCACTGCCACCTGGTCACGCCACCTCATTAGCCCCCAAGCAACCCAATCCTCCTTGTGACTGTGCAAAAATGACTGAATATGATAGGATATGACTGTCTGTGTACATCACATCACACCCACGGCTCATGTATACACAGCGCCGCACAGTGAAGCAGATCATGTGTTTGACAAGCTTTTCGCTGATGTCTTTCCTGTACAAGATTTTCAGGCACAGCGTGTTCAGGCTGCATGTATATGTACTTTTGCTTGTACTGCTTCGCCATTGATTAGCAATTTACCACCACTCTGTGTCATTAGAAAACTCTGCAGAACATTTGTGAACAGCATCTTGCGCTGACCTGTTGTGCATCCAGATGTATAATTCGTGTATTTGAGCTCACTGCCTCTGTAACTAAAGGAATCCAGCAGCAAGGCACAAGCAGTGCTGTGTCATCAGTATTGCAACCTTGCAAACCTATAGGGTTTACAACAAGTCATCGACATGCATGCATTCACACTCATGTGTTTGGAACGCTGCATCAGGCAATACATCGTGTCATCAATGCCACACAAGTAGTTGTCAGGGGCAAAATATTCAAAACTGTCAATCCTGCAACACACAAGTAATCAGGTCAGAGGCAAAAGTTTCAAAGCGACCAATCTGCAACACCAATATAGCACTGT
>JAABUO010010662.1_pt1 | contig 10151 bp, 11 predicted proteins | sample 5559291 | NCBI WGS metagenome assembly JAABUO01 (sample SAMN10711878, study PRJNA513372) | rock metagenome | isolation source: Antarctica rocks | place: Antarctica: Victoria Land, Finger Mt sud
GACTTCAAATTGCAAGAACACTGCGTTGCCAAGAGGCAATAGAAGGCCTCATCATGTGCAGTTGACATCGACCGACAAGACTCGAATGCCCCCGTAAGGACGCTCGCGTGCAATAGCAGATCAGGTTGCAACATCGTCATTGCACAGTCCTCGAAAGTTGCAAGACGCTCAAGGCCTTTCGAGGCACAGTGTCTTAGGTTGGTGATGCTTTGCAAAGAGGCGCTGCTCGTCAGGTTGGCAGGAATTGAGATATTCAGATCGCCCTTGCCGAGCTGATTCGAAGTTGAAGTTGCTGCTTGCGTCAAATTGTAGATTCCCTGAGGGCTGACGCACAACGCGCCTAGACTTTGTGGCAAAGTCGCAGATACTTCGACGGCCGGAGCCGGGGCGGGAGCTGTGGCGGCGTGGGCAAACTTGAGTGCAGTCAAGGCCAGAAACAGGGCAGTCAGTTGCAGAGGCCTGGCTCGTTGAGCCATCATAACGCGACCTTGCAGTAGTCTGTGAAACGCTCAGTTATGGCTCAAAAGTTTTCACGATCCTGGTTGCGTCCCTGTATTCGCCAGCTGAGCACAAGCTATACACAAGTCCTGCAAGGGTCAGGCACATGCGTACGCATGTGAGCTCGTGCACGTGTGAGCTCGTGCGCTTCGTGACTCATCGGGGGCACTGCGTGCAAAGAGACAAGTCTGCGAGTTGTTGCTCAATATGGACTCATGGTTCAACTTGAGCGGTGAACCGACAATCTTCTGGTATCAGCATTTGCAGTTCACAAAATTGACGCGCTGTCAAATAGTAACACAGCTGACGAGCAACTTGTTCGTTGCGGCGCGGGAGTACTGTTAGACAGTCTGCATGTGACTGCCAATCATTGAATGTAAAAAATTGCAGCTTACCAGCTACGATGAATGCACGTGTACAGTACACTGAATACATATACAGACAGTCAAAGCTCCTCCAGGCATGTGAAACGGTGTGACCAGCCATCGCAAGCAATTGCATATGATGACAATACGCTTCAGCATGGATCTGTGCATGCTACAGGGTAGATAACACGCACCTTGACACGCTGGCACATGGGTACAAAAGCAAACTTTAGCTCCCGCCCCTTGACAGCTGACAACCCATGGACTGGCCAACATGTTGCTCAGACTTAAGGCTTTAATAGCACAGCACTATACTTAGCTAGCTAGCATCTTGTTATGAGTGCATGAACGCAGTGCAGATGCTGCGCTGCATAATGTCTTTGTACACTTCTGCTTGCAACGTGCGCACAAGCTGAAGGCATGATGCTAAACAAAATGATGCTTTAAAAGTCGTGTCAGAATGGCATTCGAGTTTTGCTGGCATCCTGAATGCGTGTGATGACTTCTGCCATGGCCATGACGCCCCTGTCACCATCTTCACCATATGTCCTCACAGACAGCTGACTGTTGCTGGCTTCCTTCTCCCCAACCACACACATGACTGGCGTCTTGGCCTTCTCTGCATTCCTGATCAACTTCCCTATCCTTTCACCTAAGAGTCAAATCAGTAATGTTTACCAGACCTGCATCTTGCCCGGCAATCTCAATCAGCAGCAGGCAGAGTTAGTAGCAGGCATCATATGCAAGCCTTGAGGAGCTAGTGTTGACCAGCAGCAGTGCTGCGGCTTGAACAATTGCAATCAGCAGTACTGAGGTACTGTCCCTCTGACACAACAATCAGCATGCAAAAAACGTCAGGTCAGCACATCATGCGCATGTTGTCGTGCTGTGCTTATGCATTGCAACAAAGCAGCTCCCGCATGAGGAAGCAAAGTGAGTATTGACTACGGCCTGTTGCAGCTACAGTGTGACACAAACCAGTCAGTTGCCTTACCAGAATCAAGCTGCACTCTGATGCCAGCTTCTCGCATCTGAGCAACCACATCTTGTGCATAGTCCAGAACAGCATCTGTGACTGGCATGATGCGGCACTGCACAGGGGCTAGCCACAGTGGAAACGCTCCAGCACAGTTTTCTATGAGAATGCCAAAGAAGCGCTCTATTGAGCCGAAGATGGCACGATGAATCATGATTGGCTGCTGCTTGTGGTTACCATCATCTGTGTAGGCCTGTAACAAAATCACACACTTCGCTTACTAGGCTTGTAAACAAGGCTTGCAGAGGAGACTAACCTGAGCAGCATAATAAGCAGAAGTACCTGAAGTACAAACAGACAAGTATGTATATATAAGCAGCTCTGTCACATGATCTTTCTGTGCACTCCAAGACTTTGCGTTGTGACATCACATGACGTAGTGAACAACACCAGATCAACAGCCATAACTGGACAGCATGAGACAACAGTCAATGTAAGGGTTGCAGGTTGCAGGTTGCCGACTGTCCATGTGTGAAAACAGTTCATGCCATTAGGTGACACCTGTCTGAACGCCAGGTCAATGGATGCCAGGTCAATGAGCTGGCACCGGTGTAGTCACCAGGGCAATGACACAGCAGCAACAAAGCAATGACTGAGTCGTTCAGCTCACCATCTGGAACCTCTCAGGCAGATTGAAGTCCAGCTGGATGGTGCTACACTGCCACTTGCGTCCCAGCACATCCTGGATCTTGACATCAATCTTTGGCCCATAGAATGCTCCACCCCCCTCATCAATCTTGTAGTCCCAGCCCTTCGTGTGGAGGGCCTCCCGAAGGGCATCCTCTGCCCTTTCCCAGATCTCGTCGCTGCCGACTGCCTTGGCAGGCTTTGTAGACAGGTTGATTTCCAGCTGGCTGAAACCAAGGGCATGGCCACGTCACCGCTGTTACTGTTGCTCCTGAATACAGGTAGCACAACAGCCAAGTGTTGCTCTTTGTGTCACGATCGTCTATTCCAACAATTCTTATCGGGAAGAATGCTTACAGGCGGCAGCGGCTGGCCAAAAAGCTGATGGATGATTTAGAAGACATAACTGAGAAAGTACACAAGGCTTATTTTGTGGACCTGTTTGTGCGCGTTTCCAATGCCAGCGCTATTCGGATGTACAACAAGGTAAGCAGGCAGAGAGCACCCTCTGCCATCAGCATGGGAATTGTGCATTCACATGAAATACGTGCCATTGCTATGCTTTGCTATATTGATGAACCCCCTGCTATGTATGCTGTGCTGCTGCAGTTTGGCTACAGCATATACAGAACAGTGTTGGGATACTACAGCGGGGATGAGAATGCTTATGACATGCGCAAAGCCATGTCAAGGGATAAGGAAGGCAAATCAGTCATACCCTTGACAAGACCTATTCACCCACATGAACTTGAGCATGATTGATTGCCGACAGAGTCTAATGAGGATCAATGAGGAGTGTGTAGTTGCTGTGTGGCATTGGCAAAAAACTTTGCGACTAGAGCTTCGAGGGCATGGCACACTCTGCTAAGAGGGCAGTGCATGCCATTGCAACTCATGCACTTTGGGTCTTGCTTGATGAGAGTACAGTGTGCAAACATTGTAAAGCATGTTCCTGGGTTTCTTGCCTGCACTGCAGCTGCAGTCCAGCTGTGTTGACTGGCAAGTGATTTGCAATGGCTCTGACTGGCTTTCTACAACTTTTGTATCACGATCAGAACTGTGCACAATTTTGCCCCAAACTTGCACAATGATGGATTACACCAAGTTAGTTGCTTTCAAGATCAAAAAGATAATGCTGCCTTTGCTGGTGGATTTGCATTGCAATTCCACCAATTGGTGAGCTTTTAAATTCATCGGCCAAGTTGATCCCTGTGACATGCTTTTTTCACACCGTCGTGCGTTACATTTTCACTGGTAAAATGGCTTTTGCCTCCCATTTTTTACTTGTAACATGTGGCTAAGTATTGGCATATCATCACGGTTGGCATAAGCAACAGCCGTTCAACTTAGGTTGCATAGCAGGGAACCGCGACCTATATGGCAATCTAGGGCCTGCAATTGTTCGTGTATTGGCACTAATTTGTCAACAAAACAGGCTAAGCGTTATGCCAGGTACACGCATCTTTGCATCAAATACAGCATGCAGATGTGGATATTATTGCGAGCAACTTGTGCATCCTGACATTTGTGCAGTCACGCGCAATACATTGTAAATAACCTGACCAAAGGTACTGACGATCTGTTTTGCTCTATGGTCAGTGTGTGTAGAATACTCCGTTTTGTGCAGGATAACTTGGCTGCAAATGTACAGCGAACTAAAGTTGACATGAGATGTACTGAATTGCCGGGTCCAAAAGCTGGAACAAAGTGCAAAAGTTACTATTGTGGCCTAAACAGCAAAAGTCATGCACAAAATCGACCTTGCTGTACTTTGCAGATGAAACACAATCAGTGGTCATGATTAGGGCTGTGACAAGCAGTAATGCTACCTAAGTGCGCTACCTTGTATAAGCAGCATGCCACCTGCAGAACATGGTATATGTGTACAATCTAATCAGTGTTGATGCCCAACAGCGCCTGCCGGCTTGCATCATGTTCTTTAAGCCAATGCTCTACGTCCAGAGTGCAGCTTAGACTTGATCTCTGAAGAGATGTCTTCCAAAACATCAGCTGCTCCTGGTGGTGCAATTTCAAAGTCTACTTCCAGGCATAGCAACTGGTCAGCCACCTCAGTGGCTTCTCCACTAGTGACGCTAATGGTCACAACGTAAGGGCCCTGCAAACGGCACATTCAGCAATAACACACTGCACATTTAGCAACACAAAACACCAGAGGCGCTCTGAACATCAATAGTGCTGTCTGCCTGCCGCATAACCTCTGTACAGATGCCAACTTGACAAAAGGAGCTGTCAACCCAAAGCTGGCAGAACATACATGTTGCACATGCAGGGCCTATGATGAGCAGCTGCTAAAAAGACAAAAGTACAGTGTGTGAGCATACTCACTGGAGGCACAATGGGTGGCAGGTACTCATCGTAACTCAGGTTCAGGGGACCCTTTTGGACAGGGCACGTCGTCCTTTCACAGAGGTCCTTAGTCTCAGAGTAGACTGGAAGGCCTCTGAATGCAACAGCAATAGCAACAGATCCCTGGGCGACAGCAATTTCTGCAAAAAGTCACAGAGCTCAACAAGGAACGGTGCTGCATATGCCTTGGTGCTGTGCAGTCAAAGCAACGGTGGTGAGCATATACCAGGTCTGCACGCTTGTACAATGAGGAGACGTATTCAACAGCAGCTTACTTGACTCTGCATCGATAGAGAAGCTGATGGTGTCGCCAGCTTGAGGAGGGTCAGGTGACAACGCAACGTGGCTTACATCAGCCTTCCCTTCGGCACAAGTATGCCACTCAAAAGCAGAAGCACCGCAGAGCAGAGTGCATGCAACAAGCAAGCCAATGTATGCTCTCGCCATGGCTGCTTAACGGTGCCAGGTCGAACTCAGCACAGCGTTGACAACGGTCGTCTCTGAGCGGACAGTTCGAGATTTGCAAACCTACTGAAATTTGGCAAGCAGGGCCTATGCAATTAGCAATTTTCCTTGCCCCAGGCCTGGACTAGGGCTGGCTGGCACCGAATTGGCCTGGACTTAGTGTCGGAGATTTGTTGCATAGGAGCTTTAAACGTCCAGATCTTCGGCCACTTAGGCAAAAATACGCTGCTCTGTTTTCCACAAGCGCTGACATGATGAGGTCTCTCTTTGCGCCACAGCATCACATGCGGGATTTCAACCTTGTCTCGGACCCACCAATATTGTTTGATTTCCATAAACGTCATTTTGGCCTTTTACAACATGTGGTCATACTTGTAAGCTGGCTAAAGCATTGTAATCTCAATGCTTGTGCATGCATGCATTATATGATATGACAAGTTCACACAGCTGCAGCCTGCAACAGCAATCACTGTGGCACTTTTCATGTGACACTATTCCATAGAAGCTTTGGGATCATGATCATTGCTCATCCATTGGACACTCATTGAAATAACATGCAGCTTGGCCTCATAAAAGCCATATGTGCGCTAGACCTCCAAGTGATCAACAGAATGGGTGACTAGAAGACGGGTCTGTGTGCCTGTGCAATGACTGTTATGACAAGGTCATGAAGGCCTGCGCATAAGTGTCAAGGCAGTCCTAGTTTTTGTTGCAAAGTCACGATGAATGCCGAGAGCAGACATATGTGGACTGCCACTCCCACTCTCATTGGTGAACCTGTGATCAGGATTTCCAATGGCAAATCACTTGGAACTTGAAATGTCAGCTTGTAATTGCAAAGGGCCATCAAACAGCAGATCCAGCCAATACCTGGCAAGTATACTAGCTTGCACCAGATTCTCTTGCTGCAGTCCTGACGACACCAACCCTGCTGGTTTTCTCATGACCGCTGCGTACACTGACTGGCTCAAGAAAATTCAGATGTTGAGTTGCCACCTGATTATGGATGACAGTTGTCTTTGATAAGGCTGTTCAGGCTACTTTTGAAACTCCTGCTGAGGCTGATTGTTGTTGATTGTTGTTGATCGCTGCCTGTGTGTAGCTGGCTGCACTTAACATGTACACTGTCCCTAACCAGCTGCCGCACATACTAAAAAGCCACTCATATTTTTGCACTCAAGCAGACCAGTCTCAACCAGTGCGGCTGTCAGTATCAGCTCCAGCAACCGATTAGTGTGTTGTCACACTATTATAGCTGTCTTGGACTATGCGGTGCTGTAAAGGCAAGCCTATGACATCACTGAAACAGCACTGCAGAATTCTACATCAAATGCAATGCAGCTTGGACACTAGCAGGGAGCTGTTTGCAACAAGGATAGAGCTGTCACCAGACAAAGACAAGTGTCTGTGCACGAGTTGGACATGAGCTCTTGAAGCTGATCAGTCTGATTCATAAAGGTATCAGAAGTCCATGATTGGCACAGCAGAACCGTACAGTTGATACCCTCTCACTGCATGCTTGCCCATAGTAAATGACGCTCACACTCTTGCCCGACACTGTTGACACTGAACGTGGATGTAGAAATCCGTGCACAAGACAACAAGGACTCGGGGGCAAAAGGTGTAGCCAGCGAGAGAAACCTCAAGATGAATGCAGATGACTCAAACCGTGTGCTGTACCGGACCTCCCGACCCGGCCAGGCCGTAACGTCCAAGTTGCCACAAGCCTATACACGCTAGATCACAAGCATGCTGCGCAGCAAGATCGAACAAAACTGAGCGACATTCAACCACGTCAAGCTAAACAAGACCGCATTGCATGCCATCTGCAGGTGTTGGAAGGTGCAGCAGCGATGAAGCTCGGTGAGCGCGCAAATATACACCGAGTAGACTCATTAGCTCAGTCCCATACTTCGCTTCCCCCATTGGAGACCGATTATCCACACAAGAGACCTAGAGGTTGGTTGAGCCATCAGCTCGGCATTGCAGCCCTTCCAGCTCTTCAGCAGTAGCGGCAGCGGCAATGCAGCCATGGGAGCGGGAGTGCAGCTCTGGCAGCTCAGCAGCAGCAGCAGCTTAGCTATAATAATTACAGCTCAGCTGCACCAGCAGCGCAGCAATTTGCAGCAATATCAGCTCAGACAGCCTTGCAGCCTTGCAGCCTTGCAGCCTTGCAGCCATGCAGCCATGCAGCCATGCAGCCATGCAGCCTTGCAGCCTTGCAGCCTTGCAGCCATGCAGCCATGCAGCCTTGCAGCCTTGCAGCCTTGCAGCCTTGCAGCCTTGCAGCCATGCAGTCTTGCCTTGCAGCCGTGCAGCCGTGCAGCCATGCAGCCTTTGGCTATGCAGCCATGCAGCTTTGCAGCAATTCCATATGGCAAAGAGCCAATGTGATATCACACCAAGCAGCATAGGTTAGTCATTTTGTGTCTTGCGTCCAGGCCAAACACAACAGCTGTTCTCAAAGTTGTATTGAATGGCCCCGGTGCCAGATAACCCATGTTTTTGGCAGTGCAAAAGCTACAGCATCTTGTAGGACTTGACATCGACAGCTTTCACAAGCATGTTGTACAAGATCTCCGCTTGCTTTTCAGAATTTTGTCTATTTCGGACGTCCAGATGAAAGGACTTCCAGGAAGCCAAGGGCCTTACGGATGTGGCCCCCTCTTTCCCCATTCTTTCTCTGCATGCAAGTCTAAGTCATTCAGCATGGTGGGTCAAATCTTGATTGTTCATGGAGATTTTCTTAGTGGTATGAATCCGATGACGAATTCCCGAAACTGCATTCTTCAGCAAAGCTCGGTAAATTGTCGGGATCAGTGTGTACATAGAGAGTGTCACTGTCAAATGTGTCGGTAGGCATGAAGGGGGTTTCTTGAGATTTGCAGGTCAAAAACCGTGATCCAAGGTTTATACAAACTGGTACAAGTCCTTCACAGAGTATGAGCGAAGCTGTTAGGGTTGTGCAACCAGAGCAAATTGCGCTCTAGCACGCAAGAACCGTACCGCTGATTTGCTTTGATCTGACTACGACCACGTCGATTGTCTCAGTAGTCTAGCAGCAAAGCATCTTAGTTCTACCCAGGGCCGCAAATTGCAGAGAGCATAGGCGGGTGTCGTCACCATGACTTCCGTCAAGACACTAAACCCCAAGGCCGAAGTTATGGGTCGGGGTGCAGCACTTTTCATGAACATCAATGCAGCAAAAGGTTTGCATGATGTTATGAAGACCAATCTTGGACCCAAAGGAACCATCAAGATGCTTGTTGGTGGCGCTGGAGGTTAGCAGCGTGATCAGTAGCAGTTTGGCGGTTGCATTTGTCAGCAAACGCAGTGGTCGCAGATATTTCATCCAGGTTCACTTTGCAGATATCAAGCTAACGAAGGACGGCAACGTATTACTCCGAGAAATGCAGATCCAGAACCCCACCGCAGTCATGATTGCCCGAACCGCAGTTGCACAAGATGATATCACAGGGTGGGGAGTGATCATCATGCTTGCTGTACTTGTGGCGCTATTCAATAATGACCTTGTCAAAGCTCTGCTGCTCTGCTCTCCTGCCATTGCACTCGGTCGCTGTGCAGGGATGGTACCACATCAACTGTGCTGTTCATTGGGGAGCTGATGAAGCAAGCAGAGCGTTACCTTGGAGAGGGACTACACCCGCGCGTTATTGTAGAGGTCAGCTGAAAACCCTGCAGATGCTTTGAATACATCAAGACTATTCGGGATTCAGAAGAGCAGACCAACTTTTCGTGACTTGTCGGTTTGTGCTCACAGGGCTTCGAGACAGCCAAAAAAGCGACATTGCAGTTCCTTGAAACCTTCAGAGACAAGATAGAGGCAACAGACAGGGAGATCCTGCTGTGTGTTGCACGGACATCCCTTCGGACAAAGCTTTACCAGGACCTGGCAGACCAGTTGACAGACATTGTTGTGGATGCTGTCCTCACAATTCGCAAGGAGGATGAGCCTCTTGATCTGTACATGGTATAACTAGCCCAGCACATGCTCAGCACTCCCCCGCTGCAAAATGTCATTGCAGACTATTTCTGCAGTGTGGCTCCAAATCAACCTGTGCTGCCTGCTTCATGTGACAAGGAAGGCCTACCCTCAGCAATCACGCCGAAGCATTCTGATGCTGCTGCTGCTGAACAATGCTGTTGTCTGGAATCTGCATACACATGCAACATCTTCGCATGCTATCACCTCTTGCAGCATGCTGCACAGTTGCAAAGACACAGTGTGCGCTCGCTCGCCTGAGAGTGTTAGCGATTGTTGTTCTGTTGATACAGCCGCTGAAGATTCCACCACCCGTGAGATACCAAGCAGACCTCGACGAGAAGGTTGGGCAGATCTGAGATACCAAGCAGATCTGCCCAACCTTCTCGTCGAGGTCTGCTTGATATCTCACGGGTGGTGGAATCTTCAGCGGCTGTATCAACAGAACAACAATTGCTAACACTCTCAGGCAAGCGAGCGTATCCACAGTACCAGAATTGACAAATTTGCTTATGTCACTGCCGCAGGTGGAGATCATGCACATGAAGCACCAAATGGATAAAGACACACGCTTGATCAAGGGCTTAGTACTAGATCATGGAGCGCGGCATCCAGACATGCCCAAGCACATGGAGAACTGCCACATCCTGACTTGCAACATATCCCTGGAGTACGAGAAGATTGAAGTCAACTCAGGCTTCTTCTACAGCAGTGCTGACCAGAGAGAGAAACTGGTTGCTGCTGAGCGACAAGTGACAGATGACCGAGTACAGAAAGTCATTGATTTGAA
>JAABUO010010664.1_pt1 | contig 10149 bp, 8 predicted proteins | sample 5559291 | NCBI WGS metagenome assembly JAABUO01 (sample SAMN10711878, study PRJNA513372) | rock metagenome | isolation source: Antarctica rocks | place: Antarctica: Victoria Land, Finger Mt sud
AGATTTTTCTAAAAAGGCTAAAGATAAGGTTCTTGTCTTTTCGCACAGTATCCCAACTCTTGATTTCATCGAAGGTTCCCTTAAAAATTCCGGCAGAAAATACTCACGGATCGATGGGAAGATCAAGACAACTAGTCGACAAAAGCTCACTAAAACCTTCAATACTGGTACAATCGAGGTGTTTCTGATATCTACTAAATCTGGCGGCCAAGGTTTGAATATGTTTGGGGCGAATCGGGTAGTCATAATCGATGACAACTTCAATCCAATGTACGAAGAACAAGCTGTTGGCAGAGCTTATCGTCTTGGACAGACGAAACCTGTTTTCGTTTACTATCTCACTGTAGCCGGCACCTTCGAGGAAGCCATTCAGAATCAATCTCTCTTCAAGCAACAACTTGCGAAGAGGGTTGTAGACAGCAAGAACCCTATCCGACGAGCGACGAAAGGAGTAGGACAGTACTTGTTCCCACCAAGGGCCATCGAGCAAAAGGATCTGGGGGATTTTGCTGGAAAGGACCCTATGGTGCTGGACCAGATTCTGGCAAAGCATCAAAAAAAGTCCATCATCCTATCAATGGACCTTACAGAGACTTTCCACAAAGAGGATGACATGAAGCTTACCGATGAAGAGAAAAAGGAAGCAGAACAGATGCAGAAAGATGAACAACTCCGCCGTCGTAACCCAGGCGCTTACAATGCTATGCTTGCTGCACGAAGAGAAGTTCCATGGCGCTCAGGGCGAATCAGCACTGTTCACACTGATTCGTGGACCACCAATCCTGCGAGCAGGCCATTCAGTACTCAAGGACCGCTCATGAACCCTAGCTTCGGCGTGAACGACTACGCACTGTTTCACAGTGCCCCTGCCAACACACTGCCTGTTCTAGCAAGTCAGCTTCCCAAGAACGTTGATGGAAACCCATCTTCGCTTCTTCAAACAACTTCAGGTTCAGGAGATCCTGTGTTTGGCTCAAACCCTACAAGAAAGACTCGGCCTAGCGCCTCTGTGCCGCCGGAAAAGCACGGCTTCGTTGGCCAAAAGCCACTCAGGGGAGCCAGTGAGCCGTCGGAAAATCCGATGATCTCGTTGGGTTCGTCTTTGGACTCAAAAATGAATACGATGATAACCCCCAATCTACCAGCCAAGCTTTCTACCTCCAGAGTCAAGCCCCCTCCTGAGATGAAGGCATTTCCCACTTGCGGAACAGGCATCACTAACATGCCTCCGGAGCCTGGTCATAACGAGGGCGACCACAACGACAATGGAACTGACGGCAAAGCTTACGGTTTAACAATTACTGATGACAAGACTGAGACAACCCCGCGGACGTTGGGAGATAAGGAACAGGAGGAAGTCGACGATACAACCCCGTCTTTGAAAAGGAAACGACAGGTAGATATCTCTCCTAGCAAACCCTCGGCCGGACCAGTAACAGCCATGTTAAATCGGTTGCTTAGACGCGAGGCAGTTAGATCATCAATGGGCTGACTGTTTGAGGCAGTCATGCTCATCCTCAACCCCGCACAATACTTTGAGACCTACGGACGAGGAAGAAAGGGCGTATGAAGAGATCTCTGGAAAAATACTGAAGACAGGTATCTCAACGGCAGAATTGACACAGCTATTCAACGGGCGCGTGCATGATCAGAAAAGGTTTACTGATTGGCTTTGTGCGTATTGTAACTACGATAACGTCACCAAGTTATTTGTTCCGAGGGAGACGCGCTAAGGGAACTTTCTGATCTTCTTGCTCTTGCTTACATGGGCTGTAGATCGGTTTAGCACTTGATCGCTGGGCTTCCGTTGCTTGCAGCTGCCTGTAGATGGCGTTCTCTTGGTGGTTGATTTTCCCCTGCTCTATACCCCTGGAAGCGTTTGCTTTGGGTCGCTGGATGCTTTGTTGCTTTGCTGGGAAGTCCTTATTTGGTTGTAGCTAGCTTGTATCTCGAGAATACAGAACTCCAGCTGTTCACCCTCATCATAACTTATATTTCGGGCGCCTATGGAGCTCCGATGACATACGATAAGCCCCTTATTCGTCTTCGTCACCCTTTCCTCTATAAGACATCCAAGAATTAGAATCGATCGGTATGAGAAAATAGATCTGATTGGCTGACAAACGCCATCGGTGATGGCGGAAAAGGTTCGCTCCGAGCGCCGGCGGCTTACCCACTAGGTTTGCATTGTCATTGTCACCACACGACCACTCTTTCTACTTCTACACGAAATCTCAATTCTGTCTCAGTCAACCAAGAAAACCAAGAACGTCAAAATTCGTAATGGAAGCCCTCCTCAGGCAGTCGCGCTCTATGTGCCCCTTCCTCAACAAAACCTCCCCCGCCACGCTTCGCTCTCTTTCCACCTCTACTCGTCATGTCTCTCCCGGTGGAGGGACAATCTCCAACCTTCAAGTGCTGGGCCGTCGATGCCCTGTAATGGGCAAGGCCATGGCCGTCCAAAGCGCCAAAACCGGCAATATGGGCCTCAGCGGCGTTTTTGGAGGGGTCAGGGCCTACGGTGGGAAGGCGAAGCTTCATACTTCCAGGCCTCACCATGCAACGGTCGAGCCTGGTACACTAAGGCGTGATGTTAATGGTATAAGTGTCCGTCTTTATGGCCGAGAGTTTCACTAACGTACGATGTCGAGTAGCCCCGATTCCTAATGGTCCACATCCAGTCGCTCAAGCACCGGAGGACACTGCAGTCCCCGGTCTCAAGCCCGCAGTCCCAAAGATCGCGGCATTTGATTATGAAGGCTTCTATAACAACGAGCTTGATAAGAAACATAAGGACAAGTCCTACCGCTACTTCAATAACATCAATAGGCTCGCTCAAGAGTTTCCCCGGGCACACATGTCCGCGGAGAATGAACGGGTCACCGTATGGTGCTCGAACGATTACCTTGGAATGGGACGGAACCCTAAAGTCCTGCAGTCAATGCATGAAACCCTCGATAAGTACGGAGCCGGCGCCGGCGGCACAAGAAATATTTCTGGACATAATCAGCACGCTGTCGACCTTGAAGCGACCATCGCCAGACTTCATGCGCAGGAAGCCGCCTTAGTCTTTTCCTCCTGTTATGTGGCCAACGACGCTGCCCTCGCTACCCTGGGAAGTAAGCTCCCGAATTGTGTCATTCTCTCCGACAGCATGAACCACGCATCCATGATCCAAGGGATTCGCCACTCTGGCGCGAAGAAAATGGTTTTCAAGCACAATGATGTTGCCGACCTCGAAGCCAAACTTGCCTCGCTCCCTCACGATATCCCTAAAATCATCGCTTTCGAAAGTGTCTACAGCATGTGCGGCTCCATTGGACCCATTGCCGAGATCTGCGATTTAGCAGGAAAATACGGCGCCATCACCTTTCTCGACGAAGTCCATGCTGTAGGCATGTACGGACCCCGCGGCGCCGGTGTTGCAGAACATCTTGACTACGACGCTCACGCAGCTGGAAACCCTCGTGGCACAATTATGGACCGTATCGATATCGTCACCGGCACCCTCGGAAAAGCCTACGGTTGCGTTGGTGGCTACATCGCCGGCTCAGCAAAAATGGTCGATGCCATCCGGTCGCTTGCGCCCGGCTTCATCTTCACTACCTCCCTTCCGCCCGCAACAATGGCCGGCGCGAAAACAGCAATCGAGTATCAAATGGAATATCAGGGTGACAGACGCCTGCAACAGCTTCACACCCGCGCCGTGAAAGATCTTTTGAAGCAGAGAGATATCCCCGTCATGCCTAACCCCAGCCACATCATCCCTGTCCTCGTCGGCAACGCCGAAGTCGCCAAAAAGGCCTCTGATCTCTTATTGGAGGATTGGGGCATTTACGTGCAAGCGATAAACTACCCTACTATTCCTGTTGGCGAGGAAAGGCTCAGGATCACGCCTACGCCCGGACATACCAAAGAGTATAGAGATGAGCTAGTCACGGCGCTTGACGCAGTGTGGACGCAGCTGGAGATTAAGAGGACTGCGGACTGGAAGGCTCAGGGCGGGTTTGTTGGGGTGGGGGTGGAGGGGAGGGAGGAGGAAGCGCCTTTGTGGGCGGATAAGCAGTTGGGGTTGGGCGATATAGCTCAGAATATCGGGCCGACTGACGACATCCTCGAAAAAGAGACGAACGCAATGCCGAGCGCGGTTGCCGCGGCTGCTTGAGCCAGTGGCATCTCGGTATAGATGAAGTTATAGGATCATGGGTTTATGAGTTCAAAGATATGAATTGCGAATCTGGTTGGGAAATCTAGTTACGATGAGGCTTAGAGCGTCGTTCTTTCATAGCCAAAATAAGCCACATGAGTAAATTTCTGTTCCCAAACTTCATTCTTATGGTCTAGGTCCCAAGTGTTCCATCGCCCCTCTTATCCTCCCCGATTTGTCATAAGTCGGGCAAAGTTCGAATACAGCGTGTATTCAATCGAAAGAAAGGATGGAAGCTATGATAGAGGGGTACCCTCTTTCGTATGGAACACACGTGGGAAGGGGAGGGGGCTGGATTGCAAAGATGGGAGTTTATAGGGGTGGAAATGCGGTTGGGACTAAGGGCTGAGCTTACGTCTAGGCGTGTGATCAAGTTGGGATGGTGTCAGGGATTCGGGAGATAGGGGTTGGGGATAGAGGATGGAAGGCGTGACATTCTGGATTGTGGATATTTAATACAGATCGTTGGGGGTTTGAGTTAGTTTGTTTAAAAGTAAAATTTTTTTGTTGATGTGACTTTTGCGTATGGTATTTATATTGATACTTTTGCTTGTTCGTCTGCTTCGCTTTCGTCCTCATCTGTATCTATTGTCGGATCAATCGTTGGGATTTCAAAGTTCGAATCGCTGCTGTCGCCTTCGCCGTTAATCTCTTTCTGGGCTGCGGGAGGGAGAGACGGTGTTGCAATTTGTGCTGGGGTTTGTGCGGGAGATTGAGTGGGAAGGAGAGGGTATACGGGTGCTGGCTGTGCGGCTTGAGTGTCGGAAATGATAGTGGTAGTGCTTTGAGGGGGAATTGTGGTTGTGAGATCCATGGTCGTGGTAGGTTGGTCGAGGCGAAGGCGCTTGTTGGATATTGTGAATGCATCGGCTTGTTTCTCAAACGAGGTAACGGCTGAAACTGGCGCGGGTTCTGACATGGTGTTGTTGGATGGTTTCGTGGATGTTTGAGACTCGGTGGTGGAGTCGAGATCCCTTTTCTTGGAATTCGCGATGGAAGATTGCGTTTCTGGTATTTCTAAACTCATGGGTTGAGACAGCTGTGACTGTGGTTGAAGCGGTGGATGCGTGTCCGCCATGAAGGAATCCCGCATAGAGGCCTCGCTCGTCTGTGGATTCCCTGTCACAGCATTCTCATCCTTCCTATCTGCATACGTATCAGGCACCTCCACCTCCAACTCCCCCTCTTCATCGCTCTCGCTCTCCCCTTCCTCCCCCGGTCGACGCTGCAGAACTGGCATCCGCGGCCTAATCAGCGCCTCGACCTCCGTGCACTCGGGAAAACTCCTTGCAAGCACTGGCATGATACTGCTTGCTTCCTTGCCCCCATTTCGCTTTATAGGGGGGTTTAAGACACTAGCGACCATGGCTGCCTTGTTCTGGGTTAATATGGCTGTGCGATCGATTTGGCTGCGGAGGGGGAAGGAGAGGAAGTTGGGAGGGAGGTGCGTTAGGAGGAGGGGAAGGAGGGCTGATGCGGCGGTTCGAAGGGTTGTGGGTGGCCTTGAGGTGGAGGGTGGATTAGACGGGGACTTGGGGTATGAGTCGGCGTTGATGGTGGAGGAGCCGTTTTGGGAAGGCTTCTTGGAGGTGGCTGCTGATGAGGGGGCTTTGGAGGTATTTTGCAATGGAGATGGTAGGAGATCTTCGCAGCAGAATTTGGTGCACACTGATAGTGGTTTTGATAATGCTTTTGGAAGGGAAGGACCGAACAATGCCAAGATCTGAGAAGCCACTTCGTATGTTGTTCTTCGAACGTCGCTGTTTGTGTGCTCGTTCTTAAGGACCCACAAGACTTCTTCAAGGACGAGATGATTGGCGGGCGCCAACGCATGCCCAAGACGTGAGATCAGAAGAGATGTCAACGCCATGGCTGAGGCATGAATTCGGGGTAGTCCAACCCATAGCCCCTCACGCTCTTCTCTTGAGATCTCAGGATTGGTGCGTGGATTCCTGCCTTTCGATGGTGGGAGAATAGAAAACATTCTGTTCACCACACCTAGAAGAGCGCCCACAGGAAGTGCCACTGCCGTCGAGGTAGGAGTTGCTGCGAAGGCTTGTAATGTTGTCAACAGACCATCAAGTCGTTCAACTCCAGCAGGAATCCCTGTCCAGCCTGGCAAGTTTAGTGGCCCACCATTTTGATCCGACAAAATTCCTGTGTGCGAATCATGATCTATGGCTGCCCATGGTCTCGTCAATGACGACTCCCAATCTTCGGAGACTGCTCGGAAGACTAGATCAGCCGTTATATGTGTGGCTTCGATTACGGCTTGCAGTGATCTAGCCCACTCTTCGCTAGCAGTGTTTTTTGGAGCGCAGACACCTAGCAGAACTAGGAGTCTCTGGGAACTTTGAGCCAAAAGTTTTGAAGTAGTGGTAGGCTTCTCTTGGTTGCTGTCATAGCTCCTTCTTGGTACGCTCGAAGGAGTAGAAGCAATTAGTGGTAAGATCAGTGACCGAATCTGGCCTACGAAAGGTCGGATAGACGTCGGGTGGTGAGGGAGAAGTTCAATGAGTGCTTGCAGTACGGTTTCAACAAGGGCGCCTTCAGTATCGGATTTGGCTATGTTAAGGGATGAGGTGATGAAGCCTGGTAAGGATGGAGTCGTGATCTCTCTGACCAGGGATTGATGGTCATGAGTGAGTAGAAAGATACTAGTCAGAGTAACGATACAATTTTTTTGGATGGCTGGAGGGTCCCGCTTCTTTGTTTTCCACAATCTCAGTATAGACTCGAAGTAGTGAAAGAACCAAGTCAACTCCTTTTCAGTTGATGAGAGATCTATACAAATGAAATCGCAAATGGTGCTCGACAAAAACAGCAGTTGGTGGAATTTGAAATATTGAAGGAGAAAATCAAGCAATAAGATCACTCACTCCAAGAATTCCAAGCAAGCCTCGAACCCATCCTCCTGCGCCTTGGAGGATTCCCCACCTCCCAACTCCTACGGTTGCCTTGATTAGGACTATTGCCGCCCACCTGCCTTGCGCACTCCTATCTTGAAGAAGAGTAGAAATCTGGGTTTTGTACTTGTGCACGAGAACCGCATAGTCACCTTCATCTCTGGCTTGAATTTGATTTTCTGTAATTAGAAAGTGCTTTCCATTTTCGCTAATGGTATTGGCCAAAAAGGGAACGACTTGTGGAAGTTGCCATGTAGGGGTTGATGCCAGACGTTGAGTGATCACTCGCAGCGGCGTTGGATTCTGATCTATTATTTGAGGTCCCATGCCTGCATACAAGACTCAGACCAGTACCCACACTTCTAGGAGACCGATTATGTGGACCACAGTATTGGGTCTTTTGTGTGCTTCTTCATTTGAGCTTAAATATTACCAGGTACCAAGAAGACGCTAGATTGAATACACGTAATATACATATCCAATCGCGCTCTACACCACTGCTTCAACTCGTGTGCTTGCAGAAGTATCTGTCAGTGCTCAGGAGTGCCTAATTCATGATGTGCTAATGAAGGTATTGGAGAAATTTTGGTGGGAGAGGGAGCAATGTTAACCGTCAGTAACATCCTTTGAGCGTGTTCTGCGCCATTCTTATTCAAACCTGACGGGATGTAAAGCATAGGGACCATGACAAGGCTCGCCGCTATCTAGATCTTCTCGACGCCGCCCGTTGCAATGGCAATTGGCAAGAGGTTCCGGAACTGGTCAGGAAGGTCGGAAAACATGCGCCTCAACGCAAATGTATGTCTACCGGCGATCACTCTCCTAGGCTCCTAGGCTCGATATACTTGGCAATGTGCTGAACCTGACTTTTATAGGTCTTCACCTCACAGCTCAGTCTGAATGCCGAATCGCATCTCAGTCCTTCGGCCGCCCTACAACCTCTTCTTCACTCTCCACCACTGGTTTACCACAATTGATACCTTCACTCCTGACAGCTGCCGATAATGAAAAGACTTACCACGAAGACGCTTTTCAGGCCCGAGTGTGTTTGGGCTGGCTTCATTGGACTATCAACGAGCCGAGTCTTGCGGTTTCAAGGCTTCCTACCGCGTTCGCGCAAGTCTTTGATCATCTGACAAGAGAAGGGGAAACCTTGACTAGATGGACACATGTTTGTATTGTGAAAGGCGCATACATTCGTGGTAAGCAAGATAATACCCCTCAAATGGAGGTCACACTGGTATTGATTCGCTTATAGGCAGTTCACAGGAAAATGCGGGTAATATACACGATGCCGTCCACACTTACGAGTCCATGCTCCCATATGTCTCAATCGTACAGTCAACTTCTGCAAGTGGCACAGAGCATCGTTCTTGGACCGAGCGCCTCCTTGCTCGTCATTGCTTACTCACTAGCCGTGATGTGAGATCGAAGGGTGAAATGTCAAAGCAACCTCTATCCCCAGAGTCTACCCTGGCACCATTCAGAGCATGGGCGAATTTTTGGGCAGCCGGCCTTCCTGGAGATAGTGGGAAGCTTGAAGGGCAAGAACATAGGGGCGGGGTGTCTCGAAGACGAATATGGCAAGCTTACTACAACACGCTCTCAATACTTATTCAGCAGGGTTCTTCGTACCCTTCTCCGTCCGAAAAACCATCGGCCATTGAGAAAACGATCTCAGGATATGACAATAAGTATCTCGCCAATCCAAAATTGCAGCAGATTACTGAGTTACAAAAGGTTGAGGCGATCTATGAAGGGTTCTTGTTGAAAGAGGTTAAATTTCCAAAGGCGAACGAAGCTAGTTCTGAAGTCGAAAGCTGGGTTGAACATGTGATCGCCAACTGGAGGACCTGCTCTGGTTTCACTTGGCAGGATGACGATGTTGGAGAAGGAGGTAAAGAAGCTTTGAGCCGCAACGTCTTAGCAGTATGTGAATCGAGGACTATATCTCTCTTGGGTCATGATGAAATCAATGTTGGTGAGATTGATACTGATTGCGGTACAGATCCTCTACCGTGCAGCTACAAGGAGCTTTCACTCTACTCGAATTCTGCGACAGCTATTTACTGTACATGCCTCGCTTGCTGAGTTCGACCTTGCCGGCAAAGCTCTTGATACTTATCTCGAGATTATAACAAAGGGTAAATCCCGTGTCGAAAAGTCTGGCGAGGAGGAACCTGGCCTGGACGACGAGGCGACTGTGCTCTGTACAGCTGCCGCAGGAATTAAAATGTTATGCGTATATGGTCGACGCAAGGAAGCTGAAAGAGCCTTGGCTATCGCTGCTGTCATTGAGAAGTGGCTGCATAAATATCGTAAGGTTCTGTCTACGAAGACCGAGGGCAACGGTGATCAAATTCCAAGTTATCTGGAAGATCAGAAAATCTCCATCGAGTCTCCAATAGCTGGTAAGCCTTTCGCTGTTGGATTCCGCGCTTTAGGCATGAGTCAAGCTCATTGGGCACGTCAAACCTACGAAACATCGGCACGGTCAGAATTGCAGGAAAAAGCGATAGCCAATTTTCGAACCGCATTGGAACCAGGTTTGGGAGATGATCGTGATATTGAGACTCTTTATTGTCTTGCTTTTGTGCTTGCTGAGACTTTGGAGATTGATGCCGCCATCTCGAACGTGAAGAAGGCCCTGTCCGTTGGCACTCACTCCAGTAAGAGCCAGATGTTGCCAGGAGAGGATGAAAGTTTCGAGGACACCATCGGACTTGATGGCTATTCAGATCCTGACCCACGTGGGCTGCTGCTGAGATGTTGGCATCTCTTGGGCTTGTTACTGAGTGCTAGGCAAGAGTATTCAATGGCCTCGGAATCTTGTCAAGCAGCCTTGGAGCAACAAGGCGGCGTTGCTGCCTTGCTAAGGCAGTCAAAGCGTCCACTTCCATCAGAGACCCTAGAGCTATTCGAAAGACGAGACATCATTGAGATAAAAATAACGCAACTGGCGCTCGCAGAAGTTGTTGGCGGGCCTGAAGAAGCAGTCAACGCTAGCAGTGAGCTTTTGGGTCTCTATACAAAGCT
>JAABUO010010665.1_pt1 | contig 10149 bp, 5 predicted proteins | sample 5559291 | NCBI WGS metagenome assembly JAABUO01 (sample SAMN10711878, study PRJNA513372) | rock metagenome | isolation source: Antarctica rocks | place: Antarctica: Victoria Land, Finger Mt sud
GGTAGAAGTACTCGAATATTGACATGACAATGAGCGAGTGGAGCTGCTCGTTCTTCGGATGGTAATACAAACTATCTAAGTTATTCAAACTTTTCTCCAAGAATGAACCACCCACACCGCGTGCGTCAAGCTACACACACTCAACGCTCAGCTCCGGTACCCATTAAAGTACCTCATAAATCTGCCTCCTCTCCCTCCGTCTCAGCCAAGCTATTCACCTTTTCTACATTCTTGTTCTCCGGTTGTGCATCTTCAACGATGGACTTCTCGCCAACCGCGCTCATTGCCTTGGCTGTGTGGGGATCATCCACCGTTGCCGCCGCAGGTCCTTGCTTGTCATGCTCACTGCTGTTTGACAACTCAGTCAATGCTTTAGGCACCACGTCTGGTTTTTGTGAATATAAAACAGGCGCACTAGCTTCCAGAGGCGCTTCCGCCCTGGCCTCGATTTCTTTCTGCCCTTTCATCACTGCATCTTCAACTTCCTCTGTCCCCGTATTTGATGTTGGAGGGTATGGGGGTTCATCATGACGTTTGGCCTTCGTAATCGGTAGAGCTGAAGCGGCATCCATTATAGTCAATACGCCGCTGTTATCGATTTCCCACACGGTCCACGGCTCCTGAATACCCCATGCACCTTTCTCTACCTTGCCTTCCCGTTCTTCCGCACCAGCAAGGGGCACAGAAGCTGCTGCTGGTTTCCGCCTCGCTGGTCCTTTAGCGCGCCCCTTGCGTGCGTCAGCCAGGGGAGCTTTCTCTGCGTCAGGCTCGTCTTCTGTCACAGTCTTTTCTTGAGGCTTAGGCGGAGCTTGCGGCCCAAGTTGAAGCCGTTTATCGAGATCAGATAAGAATCCTGCTTTCAGTGCAGCGATTTTACTTCCCGCGGGTCGGGAAGGCACAGCAGGTTTAGGCTTCGAAGTGGCTGGCAAAGATGTAATACCTTGACCATCATCACCAGCTCCACTACCAGTTGAAGAAGGAGAAGTGGCTTTAGAGAGCGGCACGTTTTCAGAGGACTCGCGACCTATAGGTTTTGATGGGCGTGCCGGCACCTGGGGTTTCGGTCTCTCGGGTAGTATGGGTGCTTTGCGCGACTCAGGCGAGCTAGCTTGCTTTATCTCTGTCGGAGATGACTCTGCAGACGCTTTCGATGGTGGAGGGATTTCCGCGGGCGGTACTTGATGCAACCTCTTCGGTGGTCGTGCTGGTAATGAAGGTAGAGCTTGAATACCAGACTTCGACACATTGCTTTTCGCCGGTCCTGGTGGAATGCTACGCTTCTCTATGGCTGCAGCACCGGCTGTGGCGCCCTCTCGAGCCTGATCTCCAACGATACTGTCTTCACCTAGGCGGCCTGATGTCCGGACTACAGCACCAGCCACCAGGCCTTCGTCGATTGGACTCTTTAGATCCTCACTTTGAGGAGCTTCTACAGTAGTCTCTAAACGGGCACTGTCCGGTGAGTCTTCCCAGATATCTCGACTAGGAAATCTCTGCTTCAATTCCGGTCTCTGCATCTTGTCCAGGAGATGGGGTTTGAAATTGGACTTTGCCAAACGTTCCTCTCTCGGTATTAGTTTAGCCTTCTCATGCTCGCTGACCTCGCCTTTCCGTGCACCTTCAATTTCTGGGGTTTCAAAGACCGTAGAAGGAGCTTCTGCCACTGGAGTATGCCGTTCTTCAGGCTCCGGAGTAGTCACAGTGGCTTGTAGCTGCAAACTATTGGGCGTGTCTTCCCATATGTCTTGGCTAGGGAATCTTCTCTTCGTAAGCATCTCACGACGCTTGAAATTATTTGTGGCAGGTATGGGCCGCCCTTCTTTGACCTCCTCTTCAGGAAAGAGTGGTTCGTACTCATCAACATCTTCCAGAGACGTATGCATATCTTCACGCTCGTCATGAGAGATGAACCTTGATAATCCTGGAAGCGAGCCATGTACGCTTACGGGTCTACTTCCGGGCCTACTACTGGAAGCACTCCCTGATCGACTGCCGTTTCGCAATCCACTTTGGTAAGAAGGAGGTGCATCAGAGTCGTAGCCAGCGTAATAGTTGCTGCCTCTTCGCTCTTGCACGGGGGACACGGCAGGTTGAAGGAATTCGGATCCTGGTTCTTTTGCAACTTCATCCGAAGCAAGGATTGGAACACCGTATCCAGTTTCTTCAATCCATCCCCCCTCAGCTTCGGTATTGCCCCCGTGCGGGCCAAGATCCTCTGTGGGAGGATTGTACCCTTTTCCGCCGTATTTGTCGGTACGAAATGTTGGTGGAGGGATGTGAATTTCATCATCCTCAGTCTCACTTTCCAGCGCATGCTCGGTTGAAGGACGAGCAAATGACTGCTGTAGATTTGACTTTTCAAACCCTTCTCTGGCCTCGATATCAACAGGAAAACTAGTTTTTCGTAAAGGTGAATCGACGTGAGTTTGCGAATGATTTGAGTGTGCCTTATTATGGTAAGTCGCAGATTGCGGGGTATTTATGCGCGACACATATTCCTCTGATGCCATGTAGCCAATCTGTTCGTTGGGCAGTCCAGCCACGTTTGTAGATGTTCCTGCGTAGAACATGTCAGTAAATTAGAGTCATCGCCGCGAAGTCAAGAAATTACCAAAGCCCGCACCCCTGCTTGCAGTCTCTCTGACAATCTTGTTGAGGTCATCGCTACTCAGAGCCCACTCGCCCCTCGAGCCACCAAGACCTGGGCCGTATAGTCCATTCTCTTCCTTTACCAACGCATCAGGATGCTTATCATACCAAGCTTTCTCAAACCGATCAGTGTGCGCAACCCCGTGTCCGTGTAGTCCGTAACTTCCAGGAGGTCCATGGAAAACCTCCTTACCACTACGAGCACGATCATGGTGCCTGCCAGGCTTTTGCCGACCATCGTTATGAAATCCGATCCCCGACGGAAAAGTCTGTGCGTAGGGCGACGCCGATGGAGCTTGAACGTCTCCGGCATCAGGGTACATTGGTACTCTCTGACCAATTTCAGGAATTCCATGGTCACTGTCACCGGCTTGCGAACCTGGACGTTCAGTAGATGCGGTAGATTCGGTCGTACTAAAACTCGTTCTAGGTTTAAGAGGACGTGAATGAGGGTTTTTGTCGTCACCAGAGATCGGAGTTGACGCCTTTCCAATACCAACTGCAGCTGCTTGGTTTGAGTCCGTGCGGGTCACAGTTGAAACTCTCGCCTTGGCGGTTGAGCTGGAGAACGAGGGTCTCGGAGCATGCAAAGGCAGATCACTACCAACATTTCTTGTCTGTTCGGGCTCTTTCTCGCCACTTCCTTGTTTAAGGGCGGGGTCGTCTACTTTTGAGTATTCGATATCGGCATACTCGCTGCCCTCTTGCCCAACCGAGGGCAAAGACACGCTCGGTGGGCGCTGGGGCAGATCGAAATTCGAGCCAGACTCATTGCTGTTGCTGTACAAGCTCCCATCTTTGTTGCCCAAGCTCATGCTAACAGGTACGTCATTGAGAGGTGACCTCGGAAAGCTGTCACGATTTGGAGACCTGGACTGATCTGCGGCTCGGCGCGTAGGCCTGGGTGGGATCTTCGGGACGTCCATACCGGCAGGTGCAGTAGACTGCTGCTGCTGCGAACGAGTGGGGCGGGGAGGAATCTGAGGTGCCGACATGTTGTTCGGTGAACTTTTTTAGTGTACAGTATTCTTACAAGCTTTCATAATTATGTGTCAGTGTTGGGTATATCAAATGCGGGGGTTGCAATGTGAATCACCAGTGAGCGTGGGTCTCTTGTGCAATGAGGAACTGCTATGATTGCTCAAGACAACATGCAACAAGAACGACTCGTTATTTGCCAAGTGGGTTGAGGCATTCATATACCAACACAGCCCTAACAAATGTCAAAGCAGAGTTCAATGTTAAGATACAGCGATGCAGACTCCTCGGAGGGTCAACCAATCCTTGGGAGTGAATCTCGCATAATATCAAAAATCAAAGGTAGGCAAGCTTCACTTACTCTTGTATGACACCAAGACCATCCAATCGATACTATACGTATATCGAAACAGTACGATATGTTGTCGTACTTCCATATAATTGATTGACCTTTGTACCTATGAGCGGTGGGGGATATCGAGGCATTTAAAGATCAAGTTACAGGTCCTCCTCGTGCAGTGACGAAGGCGCTAAAGGTTTAGGCTTGGGACTAACTTGAATCTATCTGCGGTACACAGTAGGTTATGGAGGAACAGTAGGTACCTAGTACTTCTCATATATAAACTTCAACCACACAAGAAGCGTAAGATCAACTGTAAATATTCTGCTTTCTATGTTCCAGCACTGCATCTAATGTAATTCAAGGCTTCATCAACCAACTCTGAAGTTCAAGCCCCATGTTCTATCCGCCGATCCGTGACGGGAGATTTTGTGGTTGTGGCGCCGGCACAGGATGCGTTTCTCCTCACGAGGAGAATCTAGCTGACTGGCTCTTCCCCAAGTTGATAAAGGCAACCCTACATGAGCTGATGACCAGTGAATGAGCTTCATGACGATGAGTCTCCCGCGGCCATATCAATCGCTGCTACTCACACACATCAAAGCCCATGTTCGTAACACCACCGCCTCAATACAAATTCAAAGCTGAATTACACAGAAGAAACCCCTATGGTTACAGATGCCCTGCTGCAACTCCCAGTTCTCGTCGTCAGACACTTAAAATGAGCCTTCCCCTACCCCCATAGAACAGTACACTGTGAGGTCGTGTCGTATCGACGTCACCCACAGTCCTCGTCTTCACCCCTATTTTCCATATTGAGACGATGTCTAGACAATCATCTGCGCCACACCTTGCCCACCCAACGTTTTGCTGCCCACAAATCCTTGCCCCTTGAATCCGGCGATGGCGTAGCATATCGCTGTCAACATTAATACAACGGCGGCGGCGACTAAGCTTGTCGGGTCCTTGATGAGACTAAGCCATTGGACAAGGCTCATGACGCCATAAATGCCAGCACGCATGTAATTCGTGGTAAATCGCCGGATGAATTCGTCAAAGGTGCTGGACGTAGGGCAGATACGGAGGAGAAGGGGTACTTCAATAAAAACGAGTATGAGACCAGAGACGCTACGAAGAAATTAGTACCGCATCTTCAACCCATTGCGAAGCAACAGCAAAAGAGTACTCACAGGCATATGATGCTGAAGATGATGATGAGGGAAAGGTGAAGCAAGTTCGAAATGCCTAGAGCAATGCATAGTAATATGCACAGTACACCCATCCTACAGATCCGCCAGAGTTAGCAAACATCCGTAGACAACGTTCTTGCAGCTCCATGAATTCAAATGACCCTTGCACATTGAGAGTTTTAACTTCTTGAGCCACGCTGTTCCCCTGATTCAGTTGTCGCCTAGCAGCTGCTCTTGTTTGTGATGGCTGGTTGAGCCACCAGTCCACTCTGTACTCCATGAGTTCTCACACGTTCTACCCAGACTTTTCAACCATCTGAGGTTGCGCAACGCTGATGGAGCTATCCTGATAGGTAGGATGTCTACTAACCATTGGCCATATATACCTGAACGCGCACACTGTCAGCTTCCTTTCGTACGAAATCCACAGACTACTCACTGAAATTGCGCGACTTAAACTCCTCAGCCAACGTCATCGTGACACTCCGCTTCTATGCCTTCCCAGTTGACAACCTCAGAGCTTGTTGACCAAGATATCCAGTTTCGGCTGGAGCTGAGTTTATTGTCTGCTCTAAGCGTGACTAAAGCGTTGTCTATGAGAGGTTCGGCTGAGTATGAATAGGGCTCGTGGTACTGATTGACAGCCTGAGAATGTTCACTGCGAATTGAAAAGTGAATGGTAAAGACTTCTTGGCATTGTGGTGCTTTGTCGTGGCTTCTCGATCAAATGTCAGAGAGGTCGCTAGCGCAGGGTCCACAGCTGTTGCGTCAGGAGCTTTGGTTCTCTTACACTTCGACTTTTAATTCTGCAGTGATGAAGTTCAATTATTCCTACTGTGGAATTATATTATAATTGTCTTACAGATACTGGTCGCTGTAGCCTACAGACACCCAAATAGCACAAAGTCTTTCTCGACCATTAGTACTTCAGCCTCCGGCCACGTCACTCTGGCGTCGTCTAACACGTAATCTTGGGGGCGCATTCCTTGAAGTCATACTCCAGCGCTAGACCTATGTTGAAATGCTTAACCTTGGAACTGCAACTTTATAGACAGGAAGACTTCGAGGAGAGCTTCGGTGCGATACTATCTGAGAGGCTGGTGAGGTGGCCACGCCAGGTGCTTTGGGGGTTTTCGTGAGTAGCATTTGTCCGATTGAACAAAGATGAAAATTTTGGGTTGCCGTGATCTCAAACGCCTTGTTGATAGTCTCATCGAACGCAATTGCGCTCTCGGTGTGAATACATAAGAAGGAGCAAGTTGAGAAGGAGCCAGCAGATCTCGAAGTGTTGCATTGTGAAAGAGGAAGCGATAGGCTTTGTACTTGACTTGGGGAGACGCTCTTGACGCCATTGCATTGTGTATTCCGCGTTTCGTCTCACCTCTGAATTTCGCAAATCATCTATCCTTCTCGTCATGTAATTATTCACTCTTAGTTTCAATATCTTCTTTTATCAACCTCCCTTCTTATCCTCTCAAGAATCCTCTCAAGGCCAGAACGCAATACGTCGCCCTACCTTTGCATGTGTCGCCTTACCTTTGCGTGCTTGGGTTACGGCAACTCAGCTTCTTTGTTCTTGTCGTCCGCTTTCGGCACAATCTCATTGATCAACGGTAAATGCCAAACATCATCAAATTTAAAGGGTAGGCATCTATCACGGCGCAATGTTCTGAAAATTAAGGACCTTTGGGCCATCACAGCCGAAGACGGAATTGGGCGCAGGGTGCGCATCGCTCTGAATGCATGCACTTTATCTCTCATTGTTCCGTCGTCGTTAATGCTGTGAACACGGAATAGATCATCAGGCGTAATGCCACCCAGAAGAAAAAAAGATCATTACCAGGGACCACCACATGAACAAGCCATTGCAGTGCCGGTGAATCGAAGCCTGCTGTTTGAAAGCGCGATCGTGACTAATTCGATCTTTCTAGTCCCTAGAGAACGATAACTTATCAAGACCTCGTAGGTCTGCTCGAATAGCCCATCAAACAGAGGATCAAAGAAGTGATTCAGCGCAAGAGCGGTCAAAGACGGCGGCCAAGGGACTAGGTAGAAATCAGACCAAGCCGGATCCAGTTCCTTACGAGACAAACCGCGAGTCAAATGACGGGGACTCTACCACTATTTTGTCAATCACTGATTAGGATCGAAAAGAAGAAAGACGAGAAAGACCCCACATTCTACAGCCCCATGCTCTGAGGATCGCAACGCTGAAGACAGATTACACAAAGTACGCTGTCTGATTCCCTTACTACTCGATTAATCAGACTTATTATATTTAGGGTTACGCGCCATCGAGAAAGAGATTCATGGCTCCTTTTCCGCTTGATGATGTCTCAATCATAACACAATCGAACGATGTATCAACGATCTGTGGCGTCAAAGCCAAGAAAGTGAAATGGTACCTGATTGGTCCCTCCGATCCCAGATACGATGAGACCTTGAAACAGCACAACATTGCGATTAAGCCCTACAAGGACCTTATTATTGGCAAACTAAAGAAGCTCATACTCTCTGGCTATCCAGATCAATCTGGCATTGTTCCCACCTTGAATCAAGAAAGAGAGGAGGCGAATTGGCAAGTAGACAGAGACAACTGTGCCCGTTCGAATGAAGCCATCTTTCAACGGACCATGATGATGGACATGCTGAATCGCCATGCGCTGGATGAGAGAACGGAATTCGTTCGTGAGGCGACATGGCATTCGGGTCGTTTTTCATGCAGCGCAGAACAATGCAAAATCTCCAAGCCAACTCCAGATTTAGCTGTCGCGTTCCACTCAGATTCGCTCTTAATGGATGATGAATTTTCGATAGCGTGAACACGCTTAAAATCTCTGGAAGGTCACATTTTCCCGGAGGGAACGAAGCAGTATCAGGAAGACCGAGCTTCTCATTTCTTTTCGATGGAGGTTAAAGGAAAGTGGGGAACGCTTGACAACAAGATGGTTCAAGATCAAAACCTCAACACTGCCTCTCAGGCACTGTACAATATTTATCGTTGCATGAAGGAAGCTAACGATTTGAATCTCTTCTTTAATGAGGTCAGGGTCTTCTCTGCAGTCGCGACTGCCGAAGGTTTCTGGCTTCGAGTTCACCGTGCTGTGAAAGTCAATGAGCGCCAATGTAACACTGAAGATTATCCTATAGGTTACAAGTTTGATGATTTCATTGATCTGAGGGAGGAATATACTAAGAGTCGTGTTTCGACTATTTTTCGTAACGTTCTTTGTGGATATGGGGCCGGGACTCTTCACCCTATCATGAGGAAAATCGTGAAGATACTGCTCGATAGGGCTTCAGTCAAAGGGGCCCAGCTTTCACAGGAAAACCTGCGCTCTGTTCCTACCGATTGATCTTCTTTAGCCGCTCTGAATATCACTCCAGCATCTCATGCATCGACAAAGAGGAAAAGAGGCTTACGCGGTGGAAAGGCCTCGTCTTCCGGCCCGCGGAAAAAGCGCGTTGGGGATTAGGAATGGCTAATCTGTTGTGGTGAGTACTTTACCAATATTGGGTTCGATTCCTAATGGCGCTGGTACAATGGTGTAGTGGTTTTGTGTCTTTTCTTAATCTAGAGCTTGACCGCCGCGAATCACACAATCCAAGTCTGAGCTGTATACCGCGTACTGATTGGTTGTTAGTTATTCGTATCAGGTTCCTCAACCTTGTTAACAATCATGGTCATTACTGAATTTAGATGTACTATTCCCCGCCCGCGGCCATTGCTGTGACCGCGATGGGATGGAAGCAGTTCAGCTAGCCGATGAATAATCGGTGCAAAGTGACCTGCAGCTTCGTACTCCCAGTCACCTAAAACCTAGGCCTAACCTAGGCCTCGGCTCCTCCAAATTTCCTACCCACTATATGGTCCCCTAGCAATTTCCTGAATGCCCCAATCGCCGAAGAGGTTGTACATCATCTCGTCCTGGTATGCCCATGGCTGAACCTCTAGGAAATGCTGTAGGCGATCCTGGTAGCAGAGAGTTGGTCCTGGATTGACCATCTTATGCAGAGGTGAGTGCTAGCCCCATATCTCCAATATAGCGCTGATTTCTCTGACGGTCCTAGTAGCGACTCCTTCAACGGGGTCGATGGCTTCGAGCAAAAGTCCCTACTGTAAATGGACTGCAACGGGTATTGATATGGTTGTTAGGGTTCTCCAGGCAAGACTTTGCGAAGGAAAGCTTTGCATCCACCGCACCAGCCGCCTTTTGCCGGCATCTAGATCGCCAGTACGTCAAAGGAACGACCAGATACCAGCACTCGCCATGTCTAGGACACGTAACCCAGAAACTCCTCACCAGAAATCCTTAATTCACACGGAAAGCAAGCAAATCGCCCGAAGCTCAGAAAGAGCAAAGGACAGATCACAATCGCAGGCTTCGGGATGTTCCTGATTCAAAAGTACGGGATGAAGAGGGTGAAGGCCCCCTTTTCAAACGGGATGCAGACCTGTTTGCAGCGTTTCATATGTAGTGAAATAGTGTAGTTGAAAGCTCTTCGAAACAGGGAAAACTTTACTGTTTGTACTTTGCAATTCACCGTGAAGATCATTTATCACTAACTAAAACTCCCCAGGCACAAGCATCTCTACGTGGTACTGAGACTACGGATAACTCATTTCCTCCTGAGTAGTATAGCCCAGCGCGTTACTCGCTAAGCCCTCCTTATTCTCCTGCCCCAACGCACAGCAAGAACAGAACAACGTGGTAAGGCAGTCATTACATGCTTTACCATCGATACCGTATTGATGGCGCATGCTGCGGCGGGTGAGACAATGCAGTAAGGGTGAAAGACAGCAGCAACCAAGAATGCAAAAATTAGCGCACTAGAAGGGAAATGATTAGTAAAGATACGGCATAAACGGGTCTGGGGGAGAGAGTTATATGCTGCGATTAAACTTGGAGGGACGAGGGTCGGAAGCAAAAGTCGTTGCCGATTTTTGTAAGCGAATGACCCCAAAATTCGACAACGACTTTTGCTTCCGAC
>JAABUO010010666.1_pt1 | contig 10149 bp, 9 predicted proteins | sample 5559291 | NCBI WGS metagenome assembly JAABUO01 (sample SAMN10711878, study PRJNA513372) | rock metagenome | isolation source: Antarctica rocks | place: Antarctica: Victoria Land, Finger Mt sud
CATCTGACATGAAAACAGCTCAACCTCGCCCTGTGGGAACTACCCTCGACGATGTAACGGGGTTCATTCCTGGGTAAGATGCTCGTTAGCTCAACGCATACTAGTAATAAATTGACACGATGACAGGCAAGCAACGTGGACTGATGATAACTGGCCTGATGTAAGATATCATCCTCATCATTGACACAGACAAGTGAATTTGTTGACCTGTCCACCAGGTCATGTACCGCTTGCACCCTCCATCAGGTTGGGATGAATTTCGAAGATCTCCACCGCAGCCACGGAAGCGAGATGCCAATGGGAAGTTGATATTAGGTATTCCTTTTCCAGATAAGAAAGCGAAGGGTCTTCAAGATTATAAGATCCTGCCAGATAGGGTAAGTGTTCATCGTAACATCACCGCAAATACTCAATCTAACTTCTCCCAGATTGGCACTTGGAACCCATGGTGGTACTACGAAGCTATCCGTCGGATCGACCCAAGAGTTTGTTGGAGCGACATCCTAATGAGGATGCCGCTTGCTGGTCGAAGAAATCAGAACGCTCTTAATATGGAGAGCTCTCGGATGAGAGAACGATATCATATGATATGTTGGCTTCCGGGGACAGACGCAGAGAAGGAAAATATTGTTCGCCAAAGAGTCCTCGCCAAGTTGACTCCTCAGCAGATCGCAGCAAATACTACGAGAGGTAGTACACCGGGTCTCATTAATCCTCTCATTGGTGAAGCAGGTGGTAGGGTACCACATCCTATTCTGAAGAACGGCCAAGGCTCGATCCGCGGCTCCAGGCCTACGAAATCCAAGCCCAGAAGGACGAAAGTCAAGAAGACTAAGGCTCGCGTTGATACGGATGAAGAGAACAAAGAGGACGAAGACAGCGTAAAGTCAGATGCGGAGCACTCATCAGGAGTTAGTCCTAGGAGGCTGAACCGCAGCATTCCTCACGTTCCGGTTAGTAACTCCCTAATCTCAGTACTGTATTCTGCGAATAGGGACTAATATGTTGTCTTTGCCAGACTATATCAACCCAAGACATTACGCAGGCCTACTCACCTTATACCGAGACTCATGATAGGCAATCAGAGGCTGATGGCAGACATGTGGTCAAGAAACGCAAACTGGTCGTTGACGACGATGAAGATCTCGATCCGAGAACTGATCACCTACGTGGTGACACAACCTTGACGAGAACCCCTGTCCGAAGTAATAGAATCATTGTGGATGATATCTCTGAGTCTGAAGAGTTTACAAACACTCAATATGAAGTGACTGGAGGTAGAAGACTTGGTCGTCATTGTTTCGCCGGTCCTAGCGGTGCCCAACTTGAAGGAAGAAGCTCTTCTAGGCTAGCGGCAGACAATCTTCAATCTTCCCAGCAAAGTTCTACTATGCACGTGCGGTTCATCGTGGTGTCGCTACGCCTGAGGAATTGGACATTGTTCTCCAGCAACTTGGTGCACCATGTAGGGAACCACAGCTGGAGGACCTAAATAACTGGAACCGTCCTATCCAGCAGCCTCGCAGCTCGAGACAGGGTATGGAAAACACCCTTACACGCCAAATGGGTCATAGCAGTGCTATTCCAGGTGGGAATCGATCTCTGCAGCTGGCTGGTAACCATTCCTTTCCATCAAACCGGGAGTATGGTCAACCTACTGCTACAGGAGATAGCGGTCTTCATCCCCGCGGGAGTCGATCTTTGCAACCCAATGGTAACAATCCCATTCCTCCAGGCTGGGAGTATAATCAACATCCCCCCACACATCGCCGAGCGGTATATGATACTCTGGTTCCCAGTACTGAAGTTGTCTTTCCAACTCTTGGTTACGACCAAAACATGGCGCCTAGTCAAGCAGTGCAAGACAATGTCTTCACTGGGTCGGTCCATGCTGCTGCACCCGATTTCAATTTCGACACCATTCAGGAGGAAGCAAGCTCACGCTATCCAAGTCCTCCCTGCATTCTGTCAGAGCGTTCTACGTCTTCTGGCGGCTCTCAGGTGGGTGCTATGAGTGCCAGCTTGGGACAAGGATATCCTACCTGGGCATATCCGACAGATGGTACAGTGCCAGATCCCTCGGGCAATCCATATAATGGAGCAGTCTAGGTAGTATACTGTCTACAGCCCTATACAGACAGACTTGCTGGTCAGGAAATGATGCCACATCGGCTGGCTTCTTTAACGACGGCTTTCGGGAGGGAGCTTGTACGCGTTAAACAATTCCTCCTTACTTTCCATCACAGCGGTCTATGTCTTCCGGTGGCTCTGGTTGCCATGCGGTAAATTCAAGCTTTGGAAATGCCATATAGTGATGGTACATCGCCAAACATGGATTTTCCATCAACTCAGTATGAATGAACATTCTAGGTAGTGAAACGTTTACGACACTAGACGAATACTCTTGTCGGTCAGCAAATGAATATTGCATCGGCTGACTCCCTTAACGACGGCCTCTGAAGGAAACTTGTACTCGGTATAAAGTTTTTCCTTGCTTTCCATTACAGTTTTGTGCATTCTCTGGTAGCTCTGGTTTACTGTTATGATGCACACTTCTAGGAAGAATAGTCCATTTTGCCATACAAGACCGATGCTACATTGCTAGATTCTCCAGGAACAAGTTTTTATTGAGCAGTCTAGCTCTCGTTTGGTTTTATAAACACACACTTTCGACGAAGACCTTTACCTGCCATATACGACGGATGATATTGGACATTTGGGAGCCAACCCTCAGCGCATCTCACGTACTTGGCTCATCGCTCGCACGGGACTTGTTTTACTTCTCACCGTCCTACGGAAGACATATATATATCTGGATGACGCCTCTACTATCCTTTTCTCCTTCTTCTCTCATCATCAATAGGCCGGTTTTGGAAGAGGGGGAGTCCCCCTATGAGTAAATTCTTTTGGGGTATTTTTCTTGGGATCAAACACCTGTGCTCCCTTTATTCTTGCCTTCTACGGAGAAAGTAGCCTGCAGAATCTGCCTTCTTTCCACGCCGTCTTGCAGTTCTTTGGCTAGTTTGTTTAGCAGGATAGATAAAAGCCTCGTGGGCCCAGATAGAACAAAACGTCTACGATTCTAAACCTCGCTAAGTGGAGGTTCCATGGTGCATGGCACGGGGAGATGATCTTCATATGTATCTCTTTGAAGTCGAATTTCGTAGACTTTCTCAAGAATTTTTAAGGCGTAATGACTAGCTTCATGAATCATCTTTCATATATATTTTTCAAGGTCTATAGTCAGGGCCTATCATGTGCAGGATTATTCCTGAAGTCCCGCTGATCAAATTCACTGGCCGTGAAATTATAAAGCTTTCATAGTGTTGGTTGGCCTTTCGACAGTCCCAATATATCACGTGGTAGGGCTTGCTTAGGGTTCAAGCCTTATGGGCCGAAGGTTGGACAACAGTGTTGTTCGTAATGCCGAAGTTTTGAATGCCCGTGAATCATATATCTCGCCTAGCAGTGATGGGTTTTGACGATTTCCAACACGTTTGGACACTTGGGAATTCGTCTCGAGGATCCACACGCCCCCAACCCCTTTCAACATACTGCTCGATCGACACTCTCGGCGATAGTATTTCTTTCAAGATCCTCTCCCTTGTTTGATACTAGCATTCTTGGGATATTTGATCTTGAGGCACCAATCTGTCCCAAGCTGAGGCTACGTCTTTGAGTATTTCAAACACCTTACGCCTTTTGACCAAAGAATTCCGTCCACCTCCGAGATTTTGTCACAGCTCTGATAAAAACATTCAAGGGCTTTCCAAGCAAATATTACCAGAAGATCATCACGAGACGGAATACCAATAGTCAAGATGTCTGGCACCGTGAGACCCTGGAACAAAAGATCACACTATATCACGGCAACTCAATGTCTGCTTCGTCCAGGAGGCATGAACAATTATGGTGAGAGTCGATACAGATGCTTTTACGACATGTGCTAACTTATTCACAGTCTTTCCTCGTCGTATAGGCCATAGCCCATTCGATGTCACAGGATTTATATTTGGGTAAGTCGCCTTGTCGATCCATGCTCTTGTTGGATAAGCTGCTAATTGTCTTATAGCCAAGCGGAGTGGGATGAAGACAACCTTCCAGAAGTAAGACAATTTGCTTCTTCTCAAGGCAAGAATTAATGAGTATCTCAGATAATGTATATCCTGGAAGCCCCACAAGGATGGAATGAGTTCCGAAGGAGTGCTCTTCCACCACAAAAGAAGGATGCAAATGGTAATCCAATGTTCGAGCGGTACCCAAGACCTGTCGAGCCTGGAAAGCCTCTGGAACCGAGAGAACCTTTACTTAACTTCTGGATTCTGCCAGATGTCATCGGTACACAAGAGGGGTGGTGGTATTTCGAGACAGTCCAGCGTATTCATCCCCGTGTACGATGGATTGATATGACTATGCGGATGCCTCTCGAGGGCCGACCCGATAATAACTCACTGAACCAGAACAGTGGCGTGAAACGGGCAAAGTACGGCATGCAATCCTGGTTTCCAAAGCCAGTCCGACAGGCTCAGAATTCAAGGCGTGACACAGCGCTTACTATGCTTTCGAACGAACAGATTACAGCCAATACAACTCGAGGAACCACACCAGGGCCAATCAATCCTGCAGTAGGTGAAGCTGGTGGTAGGATACTTTATCCTGCCCGGAGGAAAGGCGAGGGTGTACGACGGGGGCCAAGGAAGAAGGTTTCCTTAGAGGACTGGAGGAATGAAGCAGAAGATGAGAGCTCTGAGAATGAGCATTCGAATAGTTGGACGGAGTCCGTCGCCCCCGAAGCCAAGCAATCCCGGATCAAGACTCAGCACAGCCAATTCGACATCTCAGCAGAGTGGAGGTGGGTCGGAGATGTATTATACGACGGAAAAGGTCTTGGGAAGAGTAGACCCAAAGAGCATAGGGGCTTTAAAGAGGGTCAATTATCGGCCGGTGCAGGAAAGAAGAGAAAAGCAGACGATGACGATAGAGAGCTCTCAGAGCTCTCAGAGCCGCCACGGAAGAAGCCAATTTATCAATTGGCCTCGGCCTCCAGCAAAAACTCTTGAATGCTGGTCGTCCCAACTGCCTCAAGACTTCGGAGACAGGGTTCCAAATCCTTTCACACAGAGTATTCCCTTGACACATCATCCCGAAAGTACGACTGCACAGCGAGATCCTCATCATGGCTTTGACTGGGACGCGATCGAGCATGTAACCCCATACGATACAAACTCCTACGTACGGCTACTTAGACCCACTCACGAGTACTCGCTGACTTTTCTTATAACAGGCAAACTTCTTTCGAGGCTTGAGTTGGGACAACTGGCCTACACCAGGAGGGCATTCTTACAACATGAGTCACCAGTCCCAACCTACAGCTCGAAGCAACCATTCTGTAGCAAGGGACTCGAGACTCCAAAGAGCCACCAATTTAAGGTCTATCAATCAAGACGAGTCGCTGCAATCAAGTTGGACCAGAAGCGCAAGCGAGATGATACTCCCTCCTCTGTACAAAATGGCCACCGTACAACGAAGAAGCCAAGAACCGAGGGTCCGGTGGTTGAGGAACCTCCATCTGGGGATGTGAGAGCCGAGTCATACAAAGCTCGTCTTTCACAATCCGAACAACCTGTCATGGTGGTCATACTCCCCAGGCAGGATAACAAGCGCAGGCGCGGACAAGTCTATGCCAACCGTGGCTTGTCAGAAGAGAGCATCGACGGGGCGGAGAGTTCAGGAAATTCAGTTGATCCGGTCATTAACTATCACTATCCTCCAGTTCTACCTGCGCAGATTGAGAAACGCCAACGCCGCCCCCACTGAGGATCTCTAGACAGGGTATCGCAAAGCACGATCGGGTTGGTTTGAAGCTTCTTTTGGGGCTCTGGCTCTTGAATTTCAGTAAACAAGGACGAAAGACTCGGAGCCGCTTCTCGACTGCCATTGTGGGATTGCACGAGTATAGATAGTAAAGGCCATTGAGGGGGTGCCAGAATTCGAAGCTCCCGGTACATTGTCAACCTTGGTATTCTCTGGCATGTACCACCACGAGACTAGAGTACTCCCAGCGTAAACTTCGTAAATAGCTTTTCGCGAAAAGAACAGATTGTCAAGAACCTTGGTTTCCTTAGCCCCTCCCTGTGTGTCGTTTTGTTGTAGTATTGACCAACCCTAAGATCCAATGAAATTATTAGGGATATTCACTTCCGGGAGAGACCCCTAAAAGATTACTGTCTGGAGGTACTCGTCCAAAAGCTGTGCTTCCTGTGAATCCAACAAAGCCAATAAGGAAAGGAGGACTCTCGAGGTCGAATTCGCACACTCGAATATCGAGAACTCTAATCACCCCAATCAAGACTCGTGAATCATACCAAATGGTTTTCCAATAGCCTACTTTGGCAGCCACACCAGCTCTTCACTAGCTCGCAGACCTAATACCTTAGGACCTTCACTGTTGATGCTCACGTGATGTGAATTGGCTTAGGGCAACCCCTCGCATACTGTTTGTTTCCTCTTTGAGTACAACAACAGTGTTGTTCTAAGTAAGCCTTACTCAGCTTTATACATTCCCTCCAAAGCTTCTGTGGCTTGTACTTCTGTCATCCAAACTTGCTCATCGAACGCGCTCTTCAACCCATTTCAGATCTTTAGAGCATACGCTCTAGATCATCGTCAAGATTTTGCCTCCGAAAGTTCAAACCGATTTTCTTAACCGGCATCGAGATCCATCTGAACGCTACTATCGACCGGGGTTCTCGTTATTTTTGGTTTCTCGTAGGGCACTAGCTCGGTTTGTTGCTGACATGCCGGCCACACCTGACACACACATTCAAACTCACGAATATTCTCGACCTTGCCTCAGGTTGCTCCACTCGATTCTATCAAGAAGGTCACCAACAGCCTAGGTCTGGTATCTTCATCCGCACTCAAGCTCAAAAGCTCAGGTATCTTCATCCGTGGAAGATCATCCAAACTCCTCTCGTCCTAGCTCATCACTCATCAATTTCCACAAAGCTTCCATCCAAGATCACCGACATTCGTTATCCACCTCCTTTTGTCGAACATCATATCCTTCACCCTCTAGAATCTTACATCTCATCGGTCTGCTGCTCATCTCCAATGGTCTCTTCTGCAAGCTCGTCACCCTTAAGCCACATTCATCGTTACACACCTTACAGAATACAGTAGAAGCAAGCATACGGTGCATCATCAGTCTGAAAGATGGGCCTTTGGGTACGCAACCCGATGTATCTTGCAGCTATCAATCGCGGCATCCCGCCTGCCGGTTCGAATACTTACCGGTATACGGTGCCACGGCGAACGAGTACTACAGCTGGAGATGTGACCACCTTTCTCTTTGTGCAAGCCACTTGGAGTGCGGCCAATTCACCTGATCTTCTGTACCAGTTCGAGCCGACAGACGAGTGGAGAGTATTCAGGAGACCAAAACGACAGCAAGGAGCCGGTATCTGGCCTCCATTATTGTATCTTCTTTGCATTGGCACCACAGCGCAGCATTGACCATACATAGTTACGGTCAACATCTCAATCTACCTTGGCCAGTAGTTGGTGAAGCTCCCTTTATCCTTTTGTCTGACGGCCCTAGTACTTTCTTTCTATTAGCAATTACTTCCTCTTTTGGTGCTTCACAAAGTTCAGCATGCTGGCTTGATAATGTAAGGGAACAGCCGCCGTGATCAGTACACGACGAGATAAGTCACTTAAATCCTTAACGGCGGCTCAAATGGTCGGAAACACGACCAGAAGACCTACTCCTGGTTCTCGAGCTCTTCGAATAAGCGACTCGGACGATGAAGTTTTCTCAATGATACACCGACCACCACAATCATTACCTTCACCGTGCCTTACCCATTAAGTCCCGGAACGAGGCATAAATCTTTACTCGGGCCGGCTAGAAGAAAGCTGATGGATATACGCTAAGCCAGTATGACCCAAACACGAACGGAGTTCATCGCGGCATAGTTAATGAATACTAAACCTGCTTGGGTGAAGGACCTTATGAATGGACCTGCGATATTATACCAAACCGAGGTGAAGCAGGCGACAAAAGAGCGGAGGACAGAGTCACTAGAGGCTTTGGATTCGCCACTGGTGTTAACCCAGCTCATGGAGGTCCTTATAAACCGGGCTTTCCCTCCGACGTGGAGTGGGTGGGATCCTTGGGAGTAGAGTGGGGTCTAGCAATGGTCCTCTCATTCACGTAAACAACCCACAGAATTGACCAAGAGTGGTGTATTAACAGGCCACAGCAACCACAATATACTACTGCATACAATTCACCTTCGCCTCAGCTCGTTGACTATCGACAAACAAATCTCCGGACTGGGGAAAATAAGAGAGCTTTTGGTGTTCAACACAACTCAGATGAGGAGTTGATCGACAGGCCGGGGAAGAGGCGTCTGAACACAGCGACTTAGATTGCTCCGTCAGATCCCCACCGATACCTGAGAGATCCTGAGTCTCTTAGAGCTGACGAAATTGAGAGTGTCGATATGGGCAAAACGGCCTGTCGAGCAGGTTCATAACGAGCAGAAGAATATGTATAAATGCATCCATGAACAAAGCTCCTACAATATAATGAACATTGGAAAGCTGGGAGCATAATGCCGCCACAAACATATAGTCCTTTAGCGGCGATTCGGGGCACCCTCCGCTTTTCTAATCAGCTCTCTTTGGAAACGGTTCAAGTCAGCTTTCGCGATTTGGCTAGTCCCTAGGTCCGGACTTTTGCAAAAGCTCATTGTAGCTCTCGCCCTTTGGCTGGTACTCAGGGTAGCTTTCAAAGATGGAGAAGTGCGATACACAGTGTACCAACTGTGATCCATCAAGGATCAGTCGGTCAATCATCATCCAAAAGAAGATGATTACAAAGTCATTTTAAGATCTGTCTAGCCAGAACAATTTGCGCAAGCAGTTTGACCCTTGCGCTGAGAATCCCTCTACTGCTGCGACTCCAGAGGCGATTCAGATAGTCAAGCCAGCCTTGCTTCACTTGACAACGTGGCGGGCATTCACGACTGATACTGAAGCAACCTTCCAACGTTACCTTTGGTTCCCGTTCGTTTTCAAATACTTCTGAAGTTGAGTCGGATTTCTCAACCTTCAAGAGGAAGTGCCGGTCTTCAACCCTCTATTATTGAGATCTTTCTCTTCATGGTAGTCGCCAGTCACTACCTCAAAAGATTTGTTGTTATCTTCAGGTTGTCATATCGATGAGCATGAACTTCCCATGGAAAAACATGAAACTTCGATGACATCGCATGGATTTCTTCTTTCTGATGCTCGTTACGACGCGTCGTACTTGGAGGCAGCATGCTCAAGATGTGCACAGTCTATTGACAACTGCTATTACGTTTTGCAGCGTGGCTTCCTGACGTATGGTTCCAGGGAGTTCACAAGAAGGCCTTTACTCGCCTTTCGAAAATGCCTCGATTGATCCTCCATACTATGTCATAATTCGACAAGTTGACCTCAACGTCGCTCTTTGATTTGAGAACATCAAGCAAACAGAAGACACGATCAAGCTGAAAGACATAACCAAGCTAAATTACATCAAGCTCTTTCGTTCAGGCCATGATGACCCCATGTACGTCAATGACGAGAATTTCGAAGGGTTCTTCGCGCCAATAGACGTTCGGAGACTATCTCCAGCAGGCCACAGACAAGGGAGAACTCAAGCTATTGGAATCACGAGCGCATGCAACCAAGAGATACTATTTCGCCCGCCTTTAGAAACGAGGACCGCCCCAGAGCTTTGCGCTCCTCAGAGACCATGGCCTTCGATCCAGACAAGCACACCGTTGCGTATTTTATCGGAAGGTTTCATCCTATAGCGGAGGTCGAAGGAGAACGAGTGGTATTACGAATTCTGCCCATATATCTGGCAGACGGTCAAGCCATAGAGTAGCACAACGGTTTATCCAACGTCGTCCGTAAAGAAATGAACAATTCCCTAGCGGCATGGAAGGACGAGCTCCTACGGAAATTTAGGCTAAACCGCTTTGAGGCTATGATGAAAGCCGAAGAATTGGTGTTCCGCTTCGAGGACTCCACCATGACCCTTAGTTAGTATCTGTGATCAGTCTAATAGCCTCACAAGATCCATCGGTTAATCCTATGACAGCTGAACAGTCA
>JAABUO010010667.1_pt1 | contig 10148 bp, 4 predicted proteins | sample 5559291 | NCBI WGS metagenome assembly JAABUO01 (sample SAMN10711878, study PRJNA513372) | rock metagenome | isolation source: Antarctica rocks | place: Antarctica: Victoria Land, Finger Mt sud
AAAGATTAAAAAACTCTTTATATTAAATAAAACGTTAATCGAGTAATTTTTTATAAGTAACTTATTAAGTTAAGAAACATTAACGTTTATTAAAATGTATTAAAAGCGAAGTAAATAAATATAAAGAATAATATACGAGATATAATCACGAATAATTAAGTAAAGAAAAGTTTACATGATAATACATTTAAGTAATATATATATATTTTAAAAGTTAATAATATAATAGCTTAATGCTTCGAGATTAATTTAATAAAAAAAATAAGAAAGAAGAAAATTATAAAGTAAATAAATATTAAAGTTATAGCTATAAAGATAATATCTGAGTTTACTTTTATTATTAAAGTATGTATTTATTATATTTAATGTAAAAGACGTAATTAATGTATGTATTAAATTATTATAAATTAAAATAAATTTAATAATATTATATTTAAATACATAATATTAATAATTAAAATTTTTTAATAACGTATCTTATATTATAAAAAACTTAAAGACTTAAAAATAATTAATAATTTAAATGTAGTTAATAAATTTAACAAGTTCATGAATATATTTTCTAGCGAGAAAAATGCGACGAATCGTAAGATACTTAATTTATTAACTTTAATTAAGAATAAATTAAAGAATTTAATTAAAGTTAATAATAATAAAATTAAAATAAAATATAATAAAATAAAGAATAATGTAAAGATAATTAAGAATGAATATAAGAAAAAAGAAAAGAAGAAAAAAGAAAAGAAGAAGAAAGACAAGAAGAAGAAAGAAGAAAAAAAGAAAAAGAAAAAGAAAAAGAAGAAAAAAAGACGAAGAAAATCATGAAATCATTAAGATTTTAAACTAGTAATTTAATTAATTAATTATATTACTTTTTTATATTTTTTTTTTTTTTTATTATATAACAAGTTAAATATTATATCGCTTCATGTTTTAACGAGTTAAGTTAAAAATTTAAAATAATACTTAATATTAATATTATAACTTAACTTAAATACTTAATATTAATATTATAACTTAACTTAAATACTTAATATTAATATTATAACTTAACTTAAATACTTAATTTTAAAATCGTAACTTTAATTTTAAAATCGTAACTTAAATTAAGTCTTAACGAGTTAAAAACTCGACTTAAGCTTAATGTATTAACTCGTCGCGATTAGTTTAATTATCGCTTTTTGTTTATTTTTAAATCTTCGTAATTATTCTTTAATTTAGTAATAACGATAAATTCGTAATTTTTTTTTTAATTAAATATAACGCGACGTTCATTATTAATAAATTTAGTCTCGTCGTAAGCATTATACTTAACAAAAGTTTTTATTAAAACGCTCGTTTTAAACTTTTTAAAGTGATTTTTAACGATCGCGTAATCTTTAACTTTTACATACTTATTAATAATTTTAATAAGCTTGTTAAGTAACGTATAAACGCTTTTTTTAAATAATATAAAAAATATAATAATGTAAAGAATAATACTAATAACGATGATAATGTAAAAGAACGGCCGCAGGCGATGTAAACAAACAACGCGTTGGACCCTGGAAATTACCCGATTAGGCTTAGTGCGGGGGGTGGTGTATGTGCAAAGTTCCCGGTGGTGGTGTGTGTGGAGTGGTTACCATTGTTTACCCTCCTTGGTTATGTTCTTCCAAGGCACGCTAGCAGCAATTTTATTGGAGGCCATGATATAGATTCTAGAGAATTGAGCTCTGGACGCAAGAGGCTAGTGGAGAAGGTGAATGGTTTGGAAGAATGGAGTAGGGCGAGATCTCTCCGAGAATAGACCGAAACTGAAGTATTTTCGAGAAGCTTTTTCTTTTGATTGATAGCGTATGTCTCTTGAGGATCAGAATATTAGAGGCAGTTGTGACTGAATCGAAAGAATTAAAGTGATGAAATGAATGATCATGCTCCTATATACATGTCTTGCTCAGAGACTTTGTGGTTCGTCCCTGTACTGGTGGACCCGTGCATGGACGGAACGTAGCTACGTATGGTGACACGGGCAATGCAATGACGCGCGCCAGCTGCCTTCGGGCGATTGAACGACAAGGACTACTCATCTCGATAGTGGGCTAGAGTTTGCGGATGATGGTCACTTATAATTGGGCAAAAGTATTGATCACTAGAACTAAGAGGATTTACGAATCCTTCAAGTCGGTTTCATATATGCACGAGTAGCGCAAAGGTCAAGTGCTAATAGTAGCCACTCAAATTTACAAGTGCTAGATGAGTCAGATTTTGAAAGCTCATGTATCAGTGAATCCCGCGCTAGAGCGTAGGCGTCGTAGTCGTCCGAGGCGCTTAAAAACCTCGTGCTTCTGGGTGAACGCCTTTCCACTTATTTTGCACTTAACACCGAAATTCTCTTCCCAATTCCTCTTTGTGCCTGTATGCGTTTTACCACTCGGCTCCTGAGCATGACCGGCGAGGTCGCCGCAACTCTAGCAGTAGGTAATTGGCTAAGAGGCAAAGAAGGCTCGTACAAGATTTTGGAACAATTTACGAAGGATCGAGATGTTTGGAAAGCTATGTGATTTACCATATCATGTGTCTAGGGAACGCTATCCTTGGCTGACTAGGCGGCAAGTGATAAGAACGCTCGCCAGGTGGTCATCAAGCGAGCTCCGCCACATCTCTTGAGCATTGAGCGCGAAGTTCTCAGGGTCGTACAAAATCATACATGCATTCGTCAGATGATCGATAATATCGAAAGTCCCTCCTCATTGGTCTTAGAGTACCTGGACGATAACCTCCTGGACGTATGCAGTCGCAAAAGGCTGAAAGGTTCAGATGTGAAAGTCGTTGCTCGCATTGTACTCGAAGCGCTTGCTGTGCTCCACGAGAATGGCTTTGTACATACTGGTCCGTAATCATGGTTTATCGCCGGCCGACTGCTGTTCTAATGCTATATTTGAAGTAGATGTTAAGCCCGACAACGTTCTCATCAACTATGGTAATGGCACAACCCGCTTCAGCAGAGTTGCGCTGGGAGATTGTGGCGATGTGTATCGATTCAACCCAAACGCGGGACCGCTCGAAAAGAGTCATGTGATCAGTGCCGCAATATACAGAAGTCCCGAGGCACAACTGAATCTCAGATGGGGCCCGCCGACCGATATATGGTCTCTCGGTGCTACCGTACGTAGTTGACTACTCCTTCTTTTCAACATCTCGTGCTGATCTGTGCAGCTGATCAGTCTCATATTCGGCGGAAACTGGCATATCTGCATGCCAGCAAATGTTCCCTTTGACGATGAACATTACGGGTTTTGGGTACTCGTTGAGCAAGTTAGACGCTTCGGGCCGTTCAATGACAGTTTCGAGGAGATCGCTGACTCAGAACGCCTCGCAATCTGCACGGGTGCAATTGTCTACATACAGGAGAACCAAAAGTGGCTCCCATTCTCTATGTCCGAAGACGATGAATTTACACGGTCAGACAGGGACTTCATCGCAAAAATGATGAAATTAGACCCGAGGGATAGACCGACGGCAAGGGAGCTTTTGAAAGATGCGTGGTTCAAGTCAGGAAGCTGCTAAGGAGCTAGTCGCTAGAAGGACGCTGATCGCACACAAATTATGATGAATCTCAGGTTATCGGTTCTCGCGATCAACAAACTAGCCTGGTAATGCGTCCTTGCATATGCAGACTCCCTATCTACGCGTAGTGAGCATTCGTACTTACGCCCTCTTGCCCACTTAATCAATTCCACGGCATAATCCACCGGTTTTAGGCCGGAAGTCATAAATCATATTCCGCCTATGGAACTCTAAGGAATGCCCATCTTCTATCAAACCCTTCACCAAACGAGAAGTGATGTTCTGCATCCTGGTAAGATCTCCCCCATCTTCCTTCACTTTTATCCAGCTCAAAGACCGGCCGTGTGTGGACGTCATTAAGAAGATGACTGGGATACACAAGGAGGAGGAAGGCTGACTTCGAAGCCAGCTCACAAGAGCCGAGCTAAGCGATGGAGTCGGAACGATTCTAAACATGGCGCCACAGCGTCGAGGGCGAGAGGGAAACGCGAAAGTGTAGTGTAATGTTATGCTGAATGGTTTGAGACTGGATAGAATGAACGTAATGGCCGGCCTTGTTCAGCTAGACAAAGCAAGTTAATGTTGTCAGTGATTTATAATCTAAAAGTAGAATCAGTGTTTCAGGCGACGACGGATGACCCCGATGACTCATGGAACAAATTAGGTACGTGTCGCAAGCCCTGCAAGGGTGGGCAAAGAGGTGACGGGCCACTAAGCAGAGAGCTCGGGATTCACACTCAATGAAAAAGTCGTCGTCGACTTAGTCATTCAGCGTTAAGCCATTCAGTCCCCCGGGCGCGTAAGTGTAGCGCTCTCGTATCTCGACATTTTGTTTCTTTAGCACTGATCTCGACGTTAATATAATCTCGACCTGTCTTCGTCGTCTTCTTCTTTACTCGATATGTTCTTCAGACACAATCTTGCGACTCAGAAAGAACGCGCGAGAGATTTAACTTTTCTTTTCTTTTTCTTAGTCGCTTATACTGACAGCTTTAAAAGAATAATTCTGAAAGTATGCGAAGACATCGCAAGTTTATTTCTTTTTTAAAAAACGTCAGTTCGCGACGATTACGCTCTTTCACTATAGTAGCTATTAAATTCACTTCGTTCGCGACATTTCTTAATTCTTTTAAAAACTTTTAAGAGTTAATTAATTATTCGCGAAAAGCGCAGAAGCGAAAACACGTTATTAAAAACGAGCATTCGTAAAAGCGATTACGAAAAGATTTATTATTAATATTAATTTTCGCTGCGATAATTTCTTAAAACTTAATTAATGTTTAATAAATTAAAAAAAAGAAGCGACGATAAAATTTTAAAGATAAACATTCATATAAGCGACGTTAAAAATTCGTATTAGAATTTTAATTATTTAAAAATAATTTTAAAAAACTTAAAAGAGATTTAAAACGACTTAAAAGAAAAATGCTTAAAGAGATGAATCTTAATATTACAGTTTTAAATTAAGTACGAAAGAAAGCTTTCTCGCGATAAATAAGCTTTTTAAATTTAAATTAAAACACAACATCGCAGCGCTCGCAGAAATTATTTATTTTAAATAATTTTTATCGCTATTACATTTTTAATTAAATTAAAATATACGTTCGCTTTAAATCTTTCTTAATAAATATTTAAGCTTAAATAAATATTAGTTTCTCGCGTAAAATTCTCGAGACGAAAAGAAAAGAAATCTTTAATATAATAAAGAAAATATTTTAAAGTTTTATTAATAATCTTTAAGAAACGTACAGAGAAAATGATTTAATTAAATTAGTTTATAAAACTTTTCGTATAATGTATAAAAACGAGACTTTTAACTTTTTAAAAAAAGTAAATATTATGCTTTCTTAAACTTTAATATATAAATCGTTACGCGTTAATATTAATTTAAACTAAGATTTAAATCTTAAGCTTAATATTTAATAAGAAATTTAAGATTTAAATGCTTTAAATTAACTTAATAACGAGATTAATAATATCGTTAATCGTTTTAACATTAATAAAAGTATGAACTTAACTAAAATTAACTATAAGCTTATTAAGCTAGTATAAGTTAAAATTATCTGTTTAATTAAGCTTTTAGCTTGTAAGCTTTAATAGTTACTTATTAAGAGTTAATAGCTAGTTACAAGCGCTTTTAATTATTAATAATTATTATTTACTTAAATAACATTATTTACTTAAATAACATTATACGCTTAAAAAATATAATACGTAATTTATGTTATTTTAACGAACGTTACGTTTAAAGTACGTTAACGTTAATTTTAATAATATGTATTTTGCGCCCGATTTTTAATAAATGCATACTATGTTATAACTTCGTGAAAGATAAATTAAAATAAATGTTTTAAATTTACGTTATTGTTAAATAAAAACGTCATCTTATACGCTGCTTAAAACTCATAATTATTAAAAGAGATAAACTTGTAACATATCGTACGATTTTTAATTCTTACGAGCACGTTATATTATTCAGAACTAATAAAACTAAAAGCGTTAAAGAAACTCTTAATTATATACATTATTTAATTACATAATCTTTTATTATTATTACGTAGATTTTATATAATCGCTTTTACTTTCTCGTTAAATAAGAACATTATCGTTAAATTTTTTCTTTACTCTTTTTAAAAAAATCTAACACTCGTTTTTAAACGTTAATATACATTTACTTTCATTTAATCTTTAATAATACAGAGTCTTTATGTTTATTTCTAACTGCTTACGAAAGATGTTAAACGACTAAGCGTACTTAGCTTATTTTTTAATTATTTTTCATTTTTAATATTCGTAATTAATATATATTACTTACTTCGTTAAGTAAAATCTAATCGAGTTTAACTTTAGTTATGTTTTCGAGTCTTTTAAACATTTATCTCGAATTAATTATCGCTTATTTTAATAACTGAAAATGAATACTTATATTTAAATCATTCTTTAAATTTTAATTCTGTTCGTTTTTTAAGATTTCTTAAAGTTTTACATGTTTATTTCTATTAACTAATTCTAGTTAATTTATTATATTTTTTATCTTTTCTGTCGCGATTTTCGTATTATTTTAATTTTCAAATTACGATGTTTAGTTTTTTATAAGACTAGAAAACTTATTTACAAAATGTATTAACGAGTAATTTAAGTTAATAAAAGAAGAGAAAATAAAGTTTAAATGTTCTTTAAAGCGTTTTTAAGAGACGGTAATAACTAGTAAATTATTTAGCTTGTTGTAATTAAGATTATACGTCGCAATAATGTTAATAATTAAATCGTTTTCGTAATATTTAACATGACTTATAACGCGTTCATGTAGCATAATTAATACTAAATTTTACTAATTCTTAACTTACTTTCGTTAATTCTTAATCATTCGCTAATGTATTATTATTACATGTTAATTAATTATCGTTTAATTATTTTAAAAATAAAGCATAAGAAAACATTAACGATTAAGATATTATACTCTTTATTACAGTTTCTTTTCATTTTTTAATCTTTTTTTAATCGTTTACTTATTCGTTAATAATATATTAAACTGCGATTAATATTAATATTACGATTTCGTCTTTTAGCTTAAAAAATATAATCTTCGTGCTTAATAGCTAATTAAGACTACGATTTTCTTAATCGAAAAACGAGATCGTAATAATCTTTACGATCATTAACGCGAGAAAACGACATTCTTTAAACTAAGTACATGTTAATTAACGTATTACGTTTGTAAAAATATTTATCTTTCTTATATTTAAACTAATAAAGTTATTATTATTTAATATGCTAATAACATAATTTAATTTATTAAGTTCGTCGTAAAAGATATAGTAATTCTTTATTATATTTTAAATTTAAAACATTATTTATATTAGTAAGTAATTAAGTTATTTAATATAGTAATACATTTAATCATTTATATTATCTTGTTACATTATTTCGTAAATATGTTATTTTATTATATACATTAATAACGTAAAAGTAACTTTAAATATAATAATATTAAACATTAAAATTATAATAAAACGTAAAATATTTTATATTTTATTTTAAAAGAATCATTAAATTCATTCATCGCATCTTTATCTTTTTCTTTACGATAAATATTTTACGCTTTAATAATAATCTTTTTAAAATTTAAGTAAATACGATTATAATACTTAAGAAGCATTATTTATTTATTTAATTTTGAAATTATTTATAATTAATCTTAACGATAAACTTTTCTCGCAAGATTAAATATTCGTTTAATATTTACATAAAATATTAAACATGAAAGAATGTTTTTAATTATTTAAGCTAATTTTAAAAAGTTCGAGACGTTATTTCTTTAATATTTTCATGTTAAAGATTTCTTAATAATAACGTTAATGCGAAAATATTAATTATTTTTATTAATAAATGAAAAGCGACGTTAACTTCTTTAAAAAAGAGTTCGTATAATCATTCTAACAGGCTATAACATTATTAATAAATGATTAATTACATTATTATATTTTATTATTTAATTAATATTACTAGTTACTTACGTTTTAAGTTTTAAAGTTATAATTTTCTCTTCATAATAACGACGAAAATAATTTTTAAACTTCTTTTTATACTTATCGTAATAAAAATAAGCATTTTTATTAAAATCATGTTCATGATTCTCGTTTACGTTTTAATCTTAATATAATTTTAACTTTTAAATAAAATTTAAAATTATAAAAAGATTATATATTAGTTTATCTTTATTCTTCGTTTTAAAATAATATTTTATAAGCTTTATAAAAGCTAGTTCGTAAGCTTAAAGAATAAGTGCTTGCGAAGTACATGTATTATTACGTATAATTATTTTAATAATATTAAAATAATTAAAAAAAGCATTAAACATTTAAAATTTTAAATGTATATTAACATTAATAATTGTAAACATAATTAAAATTAACTCGTAAAAAGAATTTAACATATTATTAATAAGTAATATTAATAATTATTCATTCTTCTTTAATTAAATAGCTTAAATTTTTATATTTGTTAAGAATTTTTTAACTCATATATTAATCGTGTCGCGTAGTTAATATACACGTTAAATAAACTGATCGCGACGAGTCGATACATCGAGCTCGAGCCGAGTTTTTAACTCGTTAAGACTCGATTCGAATCACGATTTTAATATCGAGTATTCGAGTCGAGTCATGATGTTAATATCGAGTATTCGAGTCGAGTCAGAATGTTAATATTGAAACTCGTTAAAACTGATTAATACATCGAGTTCTCGATCCGTTAAGACTCGATTCGAGTCACGATTTTGAAATCGAGTATTCGAGCCGAGTCATGATGTTAATATCGAGTATTCGAGTCGAGTCAGAATGTTAGTATCGAAACTCGACTCGACGATTAGTTTAACGTTAAAGCATTAAATAAATAAAGTTTCAGCGAATACGAATGTTTTATATTAATTTTCGAAATTTTATTATAAATTCGACTTAAAGCTTTAAAAAGCGAAGCTTTCGTTAAGAAGAACTGTTAATAGTAATAATAAGAACGCGAATTTATTTTACTAGTTGATAAATGTATTATCTTTTTACATTATTAATTTAATAAATATCTTTTTAATAATAATATAAAAATTATAACTTTTAATTATATTCTTAACTTAAATTATTTTTAATAATATAATAAAATTATTATTTAAAGTTTTTAATTTTATAACTTTAATAAACTTTTAAGTTATTAAATTAAGAATATAAGTTAAATAAGAAATCGAGTTTTATACTTTATTTCATAAAATGTCGCGTTAATTAAGCGCTCTTTTAAGTTTCTTCTTTTAAGTGTTATTACTTACTTTATTAATAATAATATTAAAAAGCTTATTTTTAATATCATATATATTTAAAATCTTAAAGAGCTTTTACATTAAATAAGAATTAATATGCTTAACTTAAAAAAATATAAATTTAATAAAATGTTTACGATATTAAAATGCAGCATTCATTTAATATATTAATACTTTTAAATAAGCGACTTTTTAAAAACTAAATTATACATTTAACGCAATAAAAACACGTCGTAACTTTTTTAAATCTTACTTTATTTTTTTACGAATCTTATTATAATTTAAAAAAATCATGCTTAATAATTTAATACGATATACGAAAGTAATCTTTAAATAAAGCATTTATAATAATTATTAAAAATGCTTGTTTTTAATGATTTAAAAAGATTAATTCATTATAACGAAGATTTAAATATAATATCTTTTTTTAATTTCATTAATTAAACTAAAATGATAAATTAATACGACTTTTCTTTTATAAAAATGTTAACTTTATATTATTTATTTACATTATTATATTAAACTTATACGATTAAAAGCTATCTCGAGCTGCGAAAGAAAGTCGAGTTATTTTCATTTCATGTAAACATTTTTTTTTAAAATGCTTAATTATATTAAATGTATTAAATTTATTAATAATTATAAAATGATTTAAAATTTTATAATAAATCTTGTATGAAATCTTAAAATTTTCTTTTAATGTTAAAATCATTTAAATAAAATTATTTTAAATGTAAAATTATTTATTTACTTTAATTTTCTTAGTTTAAAGTAAATTTATTATCTTTCTTTA
>JAABUO010010669.1_pt1 | contig 10146 bp, 6 predicted proteins | sample 5559291 | NCBI WGS metagenome assembly JAABUO01 (sample SAMN10711878, study PRJNA513372) | rock metagenome | isolation source: Antarctica rocks | place: Antarctica: Victoria Land, Finger Mt sud
ATTCACATACGCGACCAGGCTATCTGAATAGCCACTCGAGGACGACGTCGCCGTGCATGCAACGATGTCCGGAACTCCATCTCCCTTAAGATCGGCAATCTTGGCGATCACGACCTGTCCGTAGGTGGCAGGAACGGCTATGGGGGAACTGAATCCTCCGCTCCCATCGTTGAGATAGACATGGAATTCGTTCTGACCAGTACCGTATACAAGAAGATCGGGCTTACCGTCGTGGTTGAAGTCAGCCACGCGTATGGTGGTCTCACGGGGAGAAGCGGGATAAGTCTTTAGGGTAAATCCGGTCTGCGCGATGGCAACCGTTGAGGATAGAAGGAGGGCGGAGAGAGCAGCAGGAAGGAGACGCATGGGAGCCTCGGGCAAGACCGTAGGTAAATGAAGACCCCTGATAGAGATGCCCGGCATGACCCGTAAGTTGTAAGTACCTCCGTATAAGTGGTATGGGCAAAGTAACACTGAGTGGTAATGCGGTTGCGTTGATTACCAAAGGAAACGTTCGACGTAAAAGGTTCACAGTCTCGTACCAAAGGTATTACGCGGCGCGGATGGAGCGTTCTTTGGTGCGGTTTTGCTGGCCCAGGTTGACGCTTACGATCTTGCTTACGCCGGGTTCCTGCATGGTGACGCCGTAGATGACGTCCGCCTGCTGCATGGTGCGCTTGTTGTGGGTGATGGCGATGAATTGTGTGTCTTGTGACATCTCGGCAATCATCTGGGCGTAGCGGCCTACGTTGGTTTCATCGAGCGGAGCGTCCACTTCGTCGAGGATGCAGAAGGGAGCGGGCTGGAACTGGAAGATGCCAACCAGCAGTGCGAGCGCGGTCAGGGCCTTTTCACCGCCTGAGAGTAGCAGGATATTCTGCAGCTTTTTGCCCGGGGGCGAGGCGACAATCTCGATGCCGCTGGCGTCGGAGTTGGGGTTGTCCGGATCCGTAAGGCGCATGAATGCCTGGCCCCCGCCAAACAGCTTGGCGAAGGTGATGGAGAAGTTCTGGTTGATGATCTTGTAAGCCTCGTCGAACTTGATGCGGGAGACATCGTCAATTTCTTTGATCGAGGCGCTGGTGTTCTCGATGGAGTCGAGCAGGTCCTTACGCTGCGACTCGAGGAAGGCGTGACGTGTTGTGGTCTCTTCGTACTCTTCAAGCGCCATCATGTTGACGGGGCCCATGGCCTCCAAACGCTGCTTCTGGGCGCGCGCTTCGGACTCCTGTGCGTTCAGGGCTTCGCCTTCGATGCGCGCGATGCTTTCGTCGTCGCGCAGGGAAGACGCGGGAACGGCGAGGTCGTTCAGGCAGGTGGATTCGATGTGCTCGACATCCGAGGTGAGCTTGGCTGAGCGTGCGGCGAGCCCGGCGCGTTGCTCACGCAGAGCTTCCGTTTCAGACCGCAGGGCACGCAGTTGCACGTCGAGCGCGGAGACCGCATCGCGAAGTGCGCGAGCCTCCTCGGTCAGGATCGCGCCTTGCGCGACCGCTGTGGCGCGGGTTTCGGCGAGTTGCGTGTGCTGGGCGGCGAGTGTACTAGTCTCTTCTTCCCGGCGCAGGCGCTCGGTGGCGGCGGCTTCAAGTTGCTGCTCCAGTTGAGCAATGCGCTGCTGCTGATTGTTGAACAGACGCGACGTCTGCTCGAAGTTCGCCTGCGCGTTGCGGCGGCGTTCCTCCAGGCCGGCGAGCGCGGCTGCAGAGCTTGCGGCGGCCTGCTGAAGTTGTTCGCGCTGCGTGCGAAGCTGGTCCACCTCGGCGGTCAGGGTGGTGAGAGACGATTCAAGGCTGGTGCGCTCGGCTTCAAGCTGCGCGGCCTGCTCGCGACGCGAGGCGATAAGGTCGGCCTTCTGGTTGCGCGCGTCGCGATTGCGGTCAGTGGATAGCATCCAGTCCTGCAGGCGGCGCGCGATGCGCGCAGTCTCTGATTCCATCTGGCGCAGAGCGGCGCCGGAGTTCGCAGCCTCGCGCTCGGCATCGCGACGTTCGTGATTCTTTGTTTCCATCGCGGCGTTCTGGGTGGTGAGTTCGTGCTGCAGCTCGGCGGTGCGCAAATCGGTCCGGGCCAGGTCGGCTTCAGCGGCTTCAACCTTGGCCTGCACCTCCTTGAGCTCGCGCTTGAGGGCGAGTGGACCGCCGGAGCTGGGGCGTCCGCCCGTGACGGTGACGTTGTGGAACGTCTCCCCGGACGGTGCCAGGAAGTAGCCCTGTGGATGCTGCACGGCAAGTGCGCGGGCTGAGTCGGCATCCGGTGTGACAAAGCCTTCGCGCAGCTTGGGCAGAAGAGTCTCAAGCGAGCGCCCGAAGCCGTTCAGGACGCGGATGCAGTCGGTCAGCGGACGGACACCTTCGCCTTGCGGGCTGCTGGTCTTTTCCGGTCCGTGGTGCAGCGATGCGCCGGCATTGTGTGGCTCGACCAGGAAGGTGGCGCGCCCGGCTACGTCCGACTTCAGCAGACGAATGCCGTCATCGGCGGCATCCCATGACTTGACTACGATGTAGTTGAGCTCGTCGCGAAGGAACTCGTCGACGACCTGTTCATACGCGCCATCGACCTCGAGAAAGTCGGCGAGCGTCCCTACGGTGCTGTTCTGCTCACCGGTTTGTGAGGACCGTTTCGCGCTGGCGCGGAAGATGTTCTTAACCGTGTCGGTCGAGTAGGAGTGGTCGCGAATTAAGCCTTCGAGCGAGCTGCGGCGGCCGTTCAGCGTAGCCACTTCTCCGCGCAGACGGTCGCCCTTCCGCTTGGATTCGGACTCGGCGGTTCGGCCAGCTTCGATGCCGAGGCGGAGTTGAGAAATCTCAATCTCCAGGCGCTTGAGCCGGTCGGTCACGGACTCGAAGGAGAGCTTGACCTGACCGCGCTGCATTCCGAGCGTGGAGAGCTCTTCCCGTGCTGTGGTGGACTCGGCCAGGAGACGTTCGGACTCGCGGTCGAGGCCAGCGAGTGCGGCTTCGGCCTGGGCCTCCTCGTTGCGCACCTGGGCGGCGCGCTGAATCAACTGCATGGAAGAGCGGCGCGATTGCTCCGCCTGCTGCTCGCGGGCCTGCACGCTGCGCACGGCCTCCTGCGCCGCCTGCTGCTGCTGCTGAGCGGCCTGGCGGCTACCCTCAGCCTCGCCCGTTGCGGAATCGAGGAAGGCGCGTTGCTGGGCTTGCTCGCCGGCATAGGTGGTCAGTTGCGAGCGGCTGGATTCGAGCTCCTGCGCGCCGGAGTCCAGACGTGTGGAAAGCTCGGCGACGCGATCCTGGTTGGCGGAGGTGCGGGCCGCAATGCGTTCGAGTTCTACGGCGGACTGGTTCGCGATGGCCGCATGCTCGCGGACCTGCTGATCTAACGCATAGCCCCGGCGAACACCGTCTGCATGTTCAGCGTCGAGCGCTTCGATCTGCGCCACCTGGGCGTCCACTGCAACGGTGAGGGACGCAATCTGGTGCGCGGCGGCCTGGTGCTCGGAATCGAGTTGAGCCAGGCGGCTGGCAAGCACCACACGCAGGTTGATGCGGAGTTCCTCGCGAAGCTGGCCGTAACGTTCGGCCTTGGCGGCCTGGCGTTTGAGCGTGCCCATCTGCTTCGTAACTTCTTCGAAAATATCGTTGACGCGCGACAGGTTCAGTCTGGCCGCTTCCAGGCGAAGCTCCGCGAGGCGCTTTTTCGTCTTAAAGCGAGTGATTCCGGCGGCCTCTTCAATGATGGAACGGCGGTCCTGCGGCTTGGAACTGAGCAGCTGGCCAATGCGCTCCTGGCCAATGATGGCGTAGGATTCGCCGCCGAGGCCTGTCCCCATGAAGATGTCCTGGATGTCCCGCAGACGGCAGATCTTTCCGTTGAGCAGATATTCGGAGTCGCCTGAGCGGAACAGGCGTCGGGTGATCGTAATTTCGCCCGCGCGAACGGGTGTGCGGCCGAACTTACGCCGGCGGATTTTAAGGACCACGGCGTTGTGCGGAGTCAAATCTGCTTCTGCGGATTCGGCGGCTGCCTGCGACGCGACGAATTCGGCTGCCGCCTCTGCGTCCTCGGGGTTGAGAACGGTGCCGGGCTGGGCCTCGGCTACCGCATCTTCAGTCTCTTCGGCCTGTTGTTGGCGCAGCGCGGTTTCATCCCAGTCGGTGACTCGGCGGCTGTCGATGGTGACGTCGGGTGCGTCGCTTCCATCCTGATTGGAATCTGTGCCGTCGTAGACCTCGGGGTCGACCAGGGTCAGCGAGACTTCGGCCATTCCAGTGGGCTTGCGGTCCCGCGTGCCGGCGAAGATGACGTCTTCCATCTTGATGCCGCGCAGGCTCTTTGCCGATTGCTCGCCCAGAACCCAGGTGATGGCGTCTGAGATATTGGACTTGCCGCAGCCGTTCGGCCCAACGATGGCCGCGATGCCAGCACCGTTGAGCTGGACTTCAGTGCGGTCGCAGAAGGATTTGAAGCCGAGAATCTGGACCTTCTTGAGCTTAAGCATAGGATCCTCGCGGGCTACTCAACGCTGTGGCGGTCGAGGCAGGGCCGTTACTTTCACTTTAGAGACGGTGCCACGCTGAATCAATGACTTTGCGCAACCTATTGTGGATAAGCAGGCAAGAATGCTACAGGTTGGGTGTGCATTGGTGGCATTGCGCAAGGGCGAGGGCGCGGGGGATGTTGACGAGCTATACCGTATGCTAAGCAGCGGACCACTCTAAGTTGCGTAGGAGCAACGTGGTTTCTATAATCGGCATCATCCAGAGGAGGAGCAACTACCCCGCACATAGGGTGTTTACCCGATGCGTAGGTAGTGCTGGCCGCAGAAGACACTTGATGGAGTTCGGTGGTGACGTCTGGCATCAGGGCACGAACGGACAAACCGATGAGCAGGTGGCACCGTCATATTGAATGCAAATAGTTTACGAGGAGTTCTGAATGATTAAGGCAGCAGCTACGTCTCTTCTGGCCATCTCCGCAGTTCTTGCGGCACCTGGCATGGTCTCCTCTTACGGCACACAGCAGGCCCAGGCGCCTGCTGATCAAACGGGTGCGGCCGCTCCTGCTGGCCAAACCGGTGCGGCTGCTCCCGCTGGCCAAACCGGTGCGGCTGCTCCGGCTGGCGGACAGGTCCAGATGGATCCAGCCGAATTTGCCGTATACGACAACGCAATCAATAAGCAGACGACCCCACAGACTCAAGCTCCTGCGCTTGAAGATTATCTGCAGAAGTATCCCAAGAGCGCGGTTAAGGCGGACGTGCTGCAACGGATCATGATCGACTACAGCCAGTTCGACCACGCAAAGGCGATCGACGCGGCTGACAAGGTGCTGCAACTCGACCCAAACAATCTGCAGGCGTACACGATCGAGGTTGCCTACCGGCGCCAGGCAGCCGAAGCTCTTACCGATCCTGCGGCCCGGCAGACGGGTATGGACGCTGCGGCTGACTACGCGAAAAAAGGTTTGGCCGCAACCAAGCCGACCGCCACTTCCGATGCCGATTTTAAGAAGCTGAAGGATTTCGCCACGCCGACGTTCTACAGCGCGATCGGAGCCGACGATCTGGCGAAGAAGGATTCTGCGGGCGCGATCGAAGCCTACAAGGCTGAACTTGCCGCGACGCCAGAGGCAGATACCGAAAAGGCTGGCACGGCGCTGCAGGATACCTATTTCCTTGGACAGGCGTACTACACCTCGCAGCCGCCCGATTACGTCAACTGCACGTTTTATGCGACGCGTGCGGCTTCCTTTGCGCCGGATAACTTCAAGCCCCAGTTGCAGCCGCTCGCCAGCTTCTGCTACAAGAAGTACCACGGCAGTGATGAGGGCTATGACGCGGTTGTGACGGCTGCCAAGGCAAGCCTGAACCCGCCGGCCGACTTCAAGATTACTCCTGCGCCTTCATTGTCGGACGTGGCGGCGAAGACGGTGGCGGATACTCCTGACCTGGCCACACTCGCGTTGAGCGACAAGGAGTTTATCCTTGAGAACGGCAAGCCCGAGGACGCGGACAAGGTCTTCGACACGATCAAGGGCAAGAACTTCGAGATCCCAGGCGCGACTGTTATGGTCGCAACGCCAGAACAGTTGCAGGTAGCGGTCTCCGATGAAGCTGTTGCTTCAAAGACACCGGACTTTACTTACAACATGAAGGAGCCGCTAAAAACTGTTCCCGCAGTAGGAGATAAAGTCGACCTGACCGGAACCTACGCGTCCTATACACAAAATCCGTTGATGATTGTGATGAGCGATGGTGAAGAGGTCAAGAAGGCTGCGGCAAAGCCGGTACACCATGCGCCTGTGCACCATCCTGTTCACCACCACCAGTAAGCGAGGTCTCGCTTAGAAAAGGCCGCTCATCTTGAGCGGCCTTTTTCATTTCCTTCTGCCGATTGACTTGCCCGGATGTATTTACTCGCCCAGCAGAAAACGCTGGATGCGATGAGCACGTCCTGTGCTGCCGTCGCACTGGATCAGGGTGGCGGCTAGTTTGGGATTGCCTTTGGCTGCTTCGAATTTACCGGGCATGCCGGTCAGGAACTTCTGTAGCGCAAGCTCTTTTTCTACACCGATGACCGAGTCATACGGCCCCGACATTCCGACGTCGGTCTGGTAGGCCGTGCCTCCGGGGAGGATGCGCTCGTCCGCGGTGGGGATGTGAGTGTGGGTGCCGAGGACGGCTGTGACGCGGCCATCCAGGTACCAGCCCATCGCGACCTTCTCGCTCGTCGTCTCCGCGTGCAGGTCAAGCAGGATGACCTGCGCTTTGGAATTGCGCTCAATCAGCGTGAGCAGGTCGTCTGCTTTGCGAAATGGATCGTCGCAGGCATTCATGAATACGCGGCCTTGGAGGTTGATGACGGCGTACTTTTGGCCGTTCTCCAACGTGCCTTCATAGAGGCCGAACCCGGGCGTTTTGGTGGAGTAGTTGGCTGGACGCAGAATGCGGCGGCCGCGAACGTGCGAATCGGGGGCGACGTTCATGTACTCAAAGATCTCGCGCTTGTCCCAGATGTGGTTGCCGGTGGTGATGACGTGCGCGCCGAGGTCGAAGATATCTTCTGCCAGCGAGGGTGTAATGCCAAAGCCGCCGGCTGCGTTTTCGCCGTTGATGACCAGCAGATCAACGGCGTGGGTTTCGATGAGGTGGGGAAGGTGTTCGCGCGCGATGTTGCGGCCGGCGGAGCCGAAGATGTCACCGACAAAGAGGATATTCACTGTGGCAGGGTAGCAGATTTCTGTTTGTGTTCTGTGTCTTCATTCCGATGCGCAGCGCAGGAACTGCTGTTACGTCGTTGCGTCCTCGCCATCGGGATGTCGACGTGTGATAGCTTGCTCGACATGGCACAGAATGGACGCTATGCAATGAGCGTACGGCTGCTCGCGAAGTTGGCCGAGGCTCCGGAGAAGCTGCACACATCCCTAACGCTGGCTGAGGCGCTGGGGACAGGACCAGTGATGGTACGGAGATTGTTTGCTTCGCTGCATAAGGCTGGCTTCATCGTGCAGCAGAAAGGCCCCGGAGGCGGGGCGAAGTTGAAGGTTGCGGCGAAGGCAATCAGGCTGGGAGATGTGATGGTGGCCAGCGAACGTGCAGTCGCGCCAACAGGCGAAAAAGCTGTAGATGGAGTGCTGAAGCGGGTCCATAGCGATGCGGTAAAGGCTATGAATGAGACGAGCATTGCCTTCCTGGTGAAGAAGATGAAGAAAGGGTGAGGGAATCCCATACACGCCCGGATTCATCCTGAACAGTCACAGAAAAGTCGCAAATCCGTAGCTACGCATTGCTCCTGGAAATTGATCGGCTCGGTAACGGGATCTTACTTCTTCCTGACTGCCCTTTGAGCTACGGCTGCTGAGTTGGCTGCCACCGCGGCTCGGATGAGTTGCTTGAAGCTGGCTTGGTCGATTGCTTTCCCTTCGCGAAGGTCGATCGCACGCCGCATATTTCCTTCCAGGCTGGAATTGAAGAGCTTTTTTGGGTCATCGATGGAGGCTCCGCGAGCAAAGGTAAGCTTCACAGCCTGCTTGTACGATTCTCCAGTGCAGACTATGCCGTCGTGGGACCAGACAGGTACTCCGCCGGAGGTGGGTTTCTCCCATTTCCACTCCTCGATAATGTTCGGGTAGGCATCGTGGATGAGCTTACGGACGTGGGCGAGAGTCTCTCCTCGCCAATCCCCGAGCTCTTCAATTCGCCTGGTTATTTTCGCGGAAGCGGCTTCGTTGTCGGTAGGGCTTGTTGTTTTCATGTTTGTCTCCAAATGCTTCGCAGGTCAGAGCCGATGAAAGGATTGCAAACACGCAGGGCTACTCGCTTGGTTTGTTGTGGGGCCGGAGCAGCGGGAAAAGAATGACGTCGCGGATGCTGCGGGAACCAGTAAGGAGCATGGTGAGCCGGTCGATGCCAATACCTTCTCCGGCGGTGGGTGGAAGGCCGTAGCCTAGTGCGCGAACGTAGTCTTCGTCCATCTCCATGGCTTCGTCGTCGCCTCGGGCTTTCTCGGCAACCTGCTGTTCGAAGCGACGTCGCTGGTCCTGCGCGTCGTTCAGTTCGGAGAAGGCATTGCCAACTTCGAAGCCGCCTATGTAGAACTCGAAGCGTTCTACCCAGTCTGGTTCGTCTGGTTTTACTTTGGAGAGTGGGCTTACTGCCAGGGGGAAGTCGTAGATGATGGTGGGTTGGATGAGATGGGGTTCAGCGTAAATCTCGAACACAGTCGCAATGAGCTTTCCTAACGGCTCTTCCGCAAGTGATTTCCTGTAGACCCAATTCAATGCATCGAATCGACGACGCCGTACTGCTGCCAGTTCCGACAGTTTTGCGACCCTATTTTGACGTGAGCTCTCCTCCTCTCCACTATGCACTTGAGCTTCCAAGTCCCTGATTTGCTGTTCAAGTTCCTGAGCTTTGATGAGATCGTCATGCCCGTTTTCCACTGCAATCGCCCGGAGAAACTCTCGGTCATCGAACATTTCGTCGCTGGCATTGGGGCACCACCGTTTGATTGCGTCTTTCATGCGCAACTTAGTCCACTTACCTAAGTCGATCTCATTCCCGTTGAATTCCGTCTTAGTCGTGCCGTTTACTTCCATAGCTACGAACTGGACTAACTCCTCGGTTAGTTTTATCAGGTCGTGGTAATTGGCGTAGGCCTGGTAGAACTCGAGCATGGTGAACTCGGGGTTGTGCTGGGTGCTTACGCCTTCGTTGCGGAAGTTGCGGTTGATCTCGTAGACGCGGTCGAGGCCGCCGACTACCAGGCGCTTGAGGTAGAGCTCTGGCGCGATGCGGAGGTAGAGATCGAGGTCGAGCGCGTTGTGATGGGTGGTGAAGGGACGCGCCGTCGCGCCGCCCGCGACCGAGTGCATCATGGGGGTTTCTACTTCAAGGAAGCCGCGGTCGTCGAAGAACTTGCGCATGGCCTTAAAAATTTTGGCGCGCTTGACGAAGACCTCGCGAACGTTGGGTGGCGGAGCTTCGTGGAGCGGTGCGGATTCACCCGTCTCGTTCACCTCGGGTGCGGGGCCGTGCTCGGACTGTTTGGCGGATTGGCCTGTGTTCATGAACAGGTCGACGTAGCGCTGGCGGTAGCGCAACTCCACGTCTTCAAGGCCGTGATATTTGTCCGGCAGCGCGAGCATTGCTTTGGTGAGGAAGCGCAGGCTGGTGACGTGCAGCGTGGTTTCACCCGTGCGCGTGACGAAGAGGTAGCCGGAGACGCCGATGTGGTCGCCAAGATCGAGGAGCTTGTAGATGGCGAACTGGTCTTCGCCGATTTCGTCCTTGCGTACGTAGATTTGCAGGCGCAGGCCGCCCTGTTGCAGTTGGGCGAAGCCGGCTTTGCCCTGGACGCGAATCTGCATGACGCGGCCGGCGATTGACGCTTCAACGCGTGTGGATTCGAACTGCTCGGCTGTCGTGGGGGCGTCGTTGTCGATGTACCTGGCGCGCAGCTCGGGCACGGTGGCGGACGCGGCAAAGCTGTTGGGGTAGGTGGCCTCTGCGAGGGAGAGGCCCTGGGCTACACCCAGTTCACCGATCTGGCGGAGTTTGTCGAGGCGAAGGTCGTAGAGATTTTTTTCGAAGTCTGACTCGGACACTTGCTGATCCTTTGGGTGCTGCTGGTTCTATGTGAGCGCAGTGTTCAGTATCGCAAAGGTGTGGCTGCGATGCGGTTTCGC
>JAABUO010010671.1_pt1 | contig 10144 bp, 15 predicted proteins | sample 5559291 | NCBI WGS metagenome assembly JAABUO01 (sample SAMN10711878, study PRJNA513372) | rock metagenome | isolation source: Antarctica rocks | place: Antarctica: Victoria Land, Finger Mt sud
TTCCTTTAACTCCTATACTCCACTATCTCCTTCGCCTTTCGCCCTTGAAATCGGGGTAACTTGCACTTCTATAAATCAAAGAACGCAAAGGAATTCAAATCCTCCAATTCTCAAAACAAGCAGTCCTATTTCTTATTCATTTCCGTCTCATTACCTCCGAACTAACTATGCAAATCCCAGCGTACAAAGAAGAAAAGTTAAAACTTTATTCTTTTGCTTTTAAGTGGTTTTATGGAACAAGAAGGATGAGGGTGAGTGTTAAATGTGGGGTTTGGGGAGGGGGGGTGGGGGGTGGGGGGTGGTGTTGTGCTGGGATGCGGACGTGGAGGTTAGGCGTAAAGGGGTAAGGGATGATAGGGGGTAAAGGGTGAGGTGGTAAAGGGTAAATGGGCAATGGAGGGAAGGGCCTTTGGTGTGTGTGCTAATATCTTCATAGGAAAGCTTACCATTCAGGAATCACTGGAGAAAGAAAAAGGCAAGGCGATTGGATATGCGGAAACGATGAAGCTTGTCCTTTGGATAATGATGGTATGCATTGCTTTTATTCAAAATAAATTCTACTGACGCCTCTTCAAAAACGCAGCCAACCAACGAGAGCCCCATTTACCGATCCCCCTAAACCTTAGATTGTTCCAAGCTTTTCATGACGCCACCCATATTTTTTGACGCTTCTTCTGGTGCTGATGATTAAAAGGTGCTAGGAATTCTCAGCAATACAGACCAGCCAAACCCTACCACCAATCAACCCATGCAACAGACTCGATTTGGCAGTCCTTATTCGATGGCGAAGTTTCTTCCTCTTGTCTTGTTCCTCCTCTTCGTCTTCTTCGTCCTCTTCCTCTTGGGTATCTTCGTCATGTATGTCCTCTTCGTCTTGTTTGTCCTCAACCAACAGTGGTAAATCTTTATTCCCTCCGCCCTCGGTCAGCGGCGGCAGTTCTTCGTCTTTATCCTCGAGCCACTCTTCCAAGACCATCTCCAGCTCCTCGTCCGTTACTGAGCCAGGAATGCCTCGAACGGGCTCGTCGACCAAGGATGGTATATCCTTGTATTCATCTTCCTCCTCTTCTTCACAGGCACCAACCCCTAGAAGTGCGTTGGTTGGTACCAAGGCCTCTGCAGCTTCACCCCAGAATATCTTGGGGTCGAACCATATGGCTTTGGGGATGGCGTGGGCTGGTGCGGCGTCCTCATGTAAGAAATTTCCCACCACCTCATGAGGCTTGGGTGCAGTGGCGTCATAGACCAGCTGCGCGCCCGGCTCCTCGCTCAGAACCTCTTCGGCTTCTATGTCCTCCTCAATCCCAGCTGCTCCGAGCTTGATGTTGATCCAGAGTTCGGTGTCGGTGTCTATGGACACTTCTTCGGTGAAGGGAACCATTGAATCGGCTTCCGGGCGAGGTTTGCGGGATTGCTTGTGGTTGGCCATCATTTTCGCGATGTCATTCGCAAAGGAGCGTGGGATTCCAAACGGATTGGAGGGCACCCTGAACGTGCGGTTCTTGTTTAAGGGGTCTGAGATCGAGATGGACATTGTCAAGAGCTGGGTTTAAGAGATAGTCAAATAGCGCTCAGATCTGTGAAGAGATATCGCAGATTATGCAGGTTCTTTGAAGGTTGTTGGTTCTAGGTATGGGAAGAAGCAGTCTGGTGATGAGGAAGGAAGAAGAACTATGAAGGGAAAGAAATCATGATATAGTCGTCAGTTTAACCAGGTGTTGATACTATAGATAATACAGCATCCAGGAATAGTGATTGAACATCACTATGAAACTAATCATATCTCTACTTATATGTGTCGAGAACATATTCATCTGGCCAGATGACGTTCTATTAATGTGCTATCGTGTTGAATGTGAACAAGTGAAGGATAAGAACCCGTTCCACCCGCTGATGCTTGTGATGTTTTGGTCTGGTCTAATCTGAGTTACCAATGTGTAAAACTGTTGAAGAAAGATTAGCTCTTTCGCCCGAACATACCTTTCCTCCCACCAAAATGCCAAAAACCCCTCCTCAAGCATATACATATATTATATACACCCCGAATCTAGGACTGGTAATTGCCGTTTTTGTCCTCGGAAGGGAGCATGGCCGCTCTAGCGGGAGACGAAGGGAGCAGGAGGGAACACCAAGAGAGCAATGAGGAGCAGCGGGTGAGCACTAAGGGAGCAATGCGGAGCATGTAGGGCCAGGCTTATTCCTAACTCCTTGTACTCCGGCTGTAGTTGCCTAATATTGTATTTGAGAAATACAAGTCTTCAGTATAGATCCAAAGGAAACGTGTCCAGTACTACGGATGCAGTAGGGAGGCCGAACCTGTCTGATATCCCGTTTGCTTATCCTACGTACCTTAAGGGAAAACCCGGGATGCTTGTAGATTTTCCAACCGGTATGTGGCCATAATGCTATCGACCTGAACTCTTTTCCAAACATTCTTCTGTGTGAGGCATTAGTATCCCCAATCAAACAGAATTCATGCATGCTCGTCACCTCCTCCAATCGTATACCAGTCCTCCATGCAGTTCCCTCCTTCACGAGCTAGATTCTCGCCAACTTATGATCTCTGTTTCATTGTCCTCCTCCAGGATTTCTAACGCATTGAGATCATAATCGAATTTGCGGGTACGCTCTGAGCTGTTAAAGGATACAAAAACCTTCTCTCTCTGCTGGAGGTTCTTGATGGGGGAGGTGGAGGGCGATGACAATGCCGCTATCCTAATTAACGATCTGAATATCGAGTATATCCTGCCTTTGTCCCCCATCTCCCATTCCATTAGACGGCTTTGGCTTCAATTCCCCTCATTATCGATACGACAGAAGCCGAATGAGAGACCATCGGAAGCCACGCCGTAGATGACAGAGTTTCGTTTTTGCTCGTCTTTCCTATAGGCATGCACTACCCCCATGTATGCCGTTAAATGGCCAAGGCATGTGTCGGTGGAATTGATCTTCTTGGCTTCGATGATAATTAAGTTGGTGGCAAGATTGGATCTCTTCTGGGATTCGTACCAGACCGTATAGTCTGCATATCCGCTTAGCAGCCTGGCCTCCCCTCCGTAGGTTACCTGGCGTTAGATTTGCGTCTCGTGCTGCAGTTCTAAGACTGCAGGGTCTTCTGGCTGTGATGAGGCTCGCTGCTGAGTGGTCTGCGTATGGTTTTTCTCGTATACTGCAGAGATTAGGATCTGATCTATAATGGTCCGTGAGAATCCTTCGTTCGTCTGATGGGTTTGGGAGGTGACTGCCAAGATTCTGTCGATGTTGTCTGAGAGGTACTGGGGTACTGATAGTTCATTGACGTCAGCACAGAGAACATCCTTAATCTGGCGCAAGTTGAAGATTTGACGTGCATCAGGAAGAGAGAGCGTCGCCGGCGCAAGCTATCAACGTTCGTCCTATCTTACCAGTAATATAACTATTGTAAGAAATTTACTGAGGGGACCGTCTGTCGTGCATGCTCGCTGATTTCGATGATGTGGTGTTTGAGCTCCTTCCAGGCAATTTTATAGTCATCTGGTTCGGTGTCGAAAAGCTTTTTAAGATCATCGACGTTTAATCCTCGTTTCCTCTTCGACTCAGTGGCCGCAAATTTAGCAGGTGCCATGACCGAATTTGAGTGTTCAACTGATTGAAGACTGAATTTATACGCCTATGGAAAGGTACGAGTCACAACCCAAATTCTGACCTTGTAGTTCAGGGAGGACAAGGGAGCAGAGGGAGAGCATATTGGGGAGCAAAGGACGAGATAGGCGTTAGCGTGGCAGAGGCTGTTGGTGTGAATGTCAGAGACTTTTGGTGTGAGATGTAGAGACTGTTGGGGTGAAGGGCAGAGACTGTATTTAAGTCATTCATTCATCCGTGAATATCCGGATATCCTTCCCAGTCTTCTCGCAACATCCTCAGCAGCAGGCCCTTAGCTATTTGGGTTTGATAATGAGAGTCGCTCAATAGTCAAGCCATCAGGGGTCCATGGCAACTAACCTTATGGGGTTGGGCTGCTGAGCGCTCCCTCGCTTGTATGGCCAATGGAAATAAGGACGGAAGACTGACTGGGAATTTAAAATCATTTCCAATGCTTGCACCATAGATATCCTCGCCACTTTTGCCAATCCAACAACCATGTCTGAGGAAGAACAGTCTGTGAGAGTCCCGATGGTCACCTCCCCTCCATCACTGGATGATGCTCGGAACTGGCTTGTAGCGTTAAATGAGACCATGAATTTCTCCGTCGTGAAGTTAAATTTAAAATGCTTCATTTGCATAAGACTTCCCACACGATCTTAGCATCAATGCTCTACAATCAAGACAACAATTGTCGGCTACAAATATTTAAATGGACTGACAAAACCCCAAACTTAATAGACCTCTGTATACCGCTCGTTTCCCATCATGCGCTTCCTTGTGGCCTTCAGGCTTTTATTTTCCTCTTGGAACCGTTCACCACTTTTGCTAGTTGTCCTAGAAGCTAACAATTCCATCAGCCCCTCCGTCGACCTAGCCTCGAAAGAGTACGTTGTCAGGCCTGTCGGCGGCATCAACAATGCGCAACTCGCAACGACCGAGGAATTCATCAAGACGGCAGGAAGTCCACGAAAGTTTACTCCCAGTGCTCACCCGTGCTCCCTCAGTGCTCCCTCTAAAGCGGCTATGCTCCCTCCCGAGAACGAAAACGGCAATCGCCAATTGTAAGTTCGGGGTGTATATATAATATATATATAACTAAACCAAGACCGCAGAAAGTTGATCGTGACGGAAGTTCGTTGTGGGAGTGGTGATGCTCATAGAGAGAAGTTGGTCGAAGGGTTGATAAGGAGTTGGTGAGTGAGAAAGTCGTACTGAGTAATATAAAATGGTATATGATGGCATATTTCCCCAGAACTCAGACAAGATTGAGGTTTTAGAGATGGCAAATTTTCACACCCTCTAGAAGAAAGGGCTACTCATGACTTAACTACCAATCCCCACGTTGAATCCATCAAAAGCTTCCAAACTGTAATGCAAAATTGTTACCCCATGCACGCTATCAATCGCCCGTCGTATTAACCAACGAACCCCACATCACCGTCTCCCCCGCAACCCCAACAATACCCGATCTCGCAGCTACAGGTAAAGTCATTGGGATAACAGACCCTTCTTCGATAAGTTTATTCCAACTTAGTCCGATCCGTCGAAAAACCCCAAAGAATCCCTCGAAGTTGCGTTGGTCTGGACATCCTTATCACCGCCACGAACCCCCGTTCCCTAAATCAACTTCTCCTCCCTATCGCGAGTGTGCCTAGTCGCCCACATCGAGCACCAAAGCTCCACCACCGTCCGAATGGCCGCTACCCTCGTATCCTCGTCCACCTCTTTACCACCACGCAAGTCCGGGAACTCCTTCATCAGCCACCACGTAATGTTCTCCTTTGAGGCGTGGCGGTTGTGGTAGAAGTCTTGTATAATGGCGATGTGGTGGGTAGTTACGTTATTCGCGCATTTTTCGAATCTCTTGCCCTTAGATTTCTGGCCAGGGGCGTCTGATTGATTGCCGGTGATTGGCAGGGAGCCATTGTTGTGGGTAATTTTCTCGAATGCAGCGGCAGCTTGGGGTTGAATTGCGGATTCATGGACGGCATGTGGTGATAGATCCTGATTTGCGAGGGGCATGGTGGAGGTGACTTCCTTGTTTGACAAGGAGGGGTCCATGTTTTTGTACGGTCTTGGTGATGAGTCTTAATTCAAAGAAGGAGGTAATATCGAGGCTCTCAGAGTGCTAAGGAATGTCTAGAAAGGCGGAATAATTATGTAGAGTAGTTGGGTTCTTTGGAATTTGCGACTTAATCTTTTGAGGATGGATGTGAGTTGGTTGAGAGTGGAAGGAACAAAGAAAAACGAAGAAAAGCAAATGAAGATATAGGCGTTCATGGATTGCATAGTGTTGAATCTGAATTCATCACCAGTATTCACCATAAGAAGTCCAACACCGTTGTGAAGAGAATTATCTCAATTTTCATGTGGAAGACACGTGTCGAAAACGTATTCATTTGACTAGATGATCGAGATGATGCTCTGTTGTGTTGGAGCTAGCCCAAGTGAAGGACAAGAATTCGTTCCATCCCTTGAATGCTCAGGATACCCGAGTGCGACTCGGTTGAATTTTTTGATGCACCAAGCCGAATAGGATATTGGTTATGATAAAACCGGGTATAAGAAGCTTCGTAGGATGATCTAGTTGAACTCTTAAGCCACTGGCGAAATCCATTGATCGACAGGCAGGGTTTCGCTATGAGTTTTCTCCATAGATGTGGTGAGTGGACAACTCGCGCCGGTTACTCTATAAATAAGAGTATATGGTGGCTTAGAATCCCAGATATCAGACAAGGTCTTGATTATAGAGATGGCAAGTAAAAAAGACTGACCCAAATATCTAAGTATATAAAAAGGCTACCTCACATGACTTTAATAGAGGTTTCCACTTATGGTCGTGCTGCAAACTAGGGTAGCGAACATTGGAAGGTTACAGGGGAAGTTCTGTTTGTTGCTTTATATGCATGCGGTAACATTTCCAATGTTTGTGAGATTGGTTTGTGTATTCGGAGGCTCTGATAGCAGCGCGGTGGGTAGGTTATGTGAGAAGGGTTTTGTGTGAAAGGTGGATTCGAATGTGGTTCGTTAGAGATTGGATTGGTAAGGGGTGAGGATGAGAATCCAGGTTTCAAAGATGAAAGAATAGCTAGCCGGCGCGGAGATATGTTTTTCCGTAAGAGAGATAGGGGTACGTTGATGGAAGGGTAGAGGAGGAATGGATAAGTGGGACAAATCACTATATCGATATAGGGAGGTGAGAAAGTGTATTCGGGAGATTCTAGGAATGCTTTTCTTAAATCCAGGTGATTCGTTTTGGGTAATAATGTAATACTTTTGTCCGCCCATCCTGTTAACGACCTCAACAACCTCCCCCCAGCAACATCGCCATCAATATGTCCTTCAAAACCTCAACCATCGCCCATCTCCCCTAGTATCCCAGCCCTCCATCCCCTAAGCTATCGACCTCAATCCCTCAAGCGGCCTTCCCCAAAACCAATTTCTTATCCACCAATTTCTCCTCCTCGTCCACACTATGACGAGGGGCCCACATCGAGTGCCATAACCCGACCTCTATCCGTACTGCTACGACCCGCGTATGCTCGTCGACATGTTACCCAGCGCGCAATTCTGGGGAATCCTTCATCGTCCACCACGTGATGTTTTCTTTCGACACGTGATGATTATGATAGTGGTTCTAAATCAAGGCGACGTGTTTACTAGTAAGGTTCATCGCGCACTTCCCAAAGCGCTTAGATTTTTACTGCTCGTGAGCAGCGCCTGGAGCATTCTTAAAGGCGGACTGGATGTTGGTGGAAGACATGACGAGTTTGTATCAAGTCTGTTTTGACGCGGCGTCTGGATAGTGAACGGTGGATTCTGTAAGGGTAGGTTGGAAAGATTGTTTTTGGGATGCTGGGGAACGTTTAGAGTTGTGGATGGATTTTCCGAGGGTTTCGAGGTTGGAAGAGGAGTTGCTGGAGGATAGAAAGAAGAAGATGTAGGAAACCATTATATAGTCGTTGATCACTGGCTGTTTTAGCATTGTGATTCATAGTAAGTAGGTGAATTCTGTGGTGAGATGGAATTGTCTTGGTGTTGGTTTCCTGTCTATGTGTCGAAGGTATATTTATTTGACTTGGTGATGTTCCATTGTGTTGAATATAGGTGATATTAGGTTTCTGAACAATGGTGTCCTAGTTTAACTCATCCTAGGCGGGTGACGCATAATTCGAAAAATGCCTGATATATACGATGCTGGTCCGTCAAATGCTCATATGGCCTGTCCATTGCGTGAGGGAGAAATGATAAAATAGGAGTTATATTGCACATTGTGAGAGTCTCTGTTACAGAGTGTGGCTCAGGACCCTTATTGGGGAGGATGATGCTAGCGACGTTCTCGGGGACGCCACTATTGACAGAGAGCCATTAAGGAAACACCTGTAATCTGGTAAATTCGTCTAAATCTATGGGCTACGAGCCTCTTAAGTATTCATGGTAAACAAAGAAGTCTAACAGAACCTTCTACGCACAGTTCCGTAGCAAATTTAAACACATGGAACCATACGACGTCCCAGACATAAAGAGATATGCAGGTCCCCAAATTCAATATAGAGTTCAGCGGGGGACCTTACTTCCTAGAATGTGTTCGATCAAACTGCTTTACAAATTTAGTATTACTCTTGGTACGAATCTAGCGTCCTCTTGTCGTGATACCGTTAAAGACTGCTTCTTGAATGTACGTACCAGGTTTTTGGATCGGGAATGCTATGTAACAGTTGATCAAAATGAATCAGCAAGCTTGGTTGTAGCAGAGGGAGGAAATAGCAAAATGAAATTCTAAGCTGATAATCAGGCCGAGCAGTACTCTCATGCTCGATGTTTGATGGTAGCACTTCGGGGACTGTCATCGCAATATTGCGAGTAGATGTAGAAATTGTAAGGGAAGATAGGTTTGGTTCGTGAGGTAAGTGACTTGAATGGCAACAGGCATGCCACTGAGAATTTTTTGGGTTTAATGAGAGATCTATTGCTGTTATTCTTCGGGTTTTATTGCTTCAACGAATGGTAGAGGAATGTAAGCCCATCTTTATCTTGCTCGGTTCTCGTAGCAAGTGCCAAACGGGATTGTCCTGTTGGCCCAGAAGGTATAGAAACACTATATTGGGACTTGAGAGAAAGGAGTCCGTGGTTAACGCTTTCACCACGTCTAGAGGAGAAGGATCGTGCTCTTGTGAGATATTTTGATAGTGTGCCGAGAGGGTTTGTGGGAAATAGCTATAACGATCTAGTCCTGATTGGCAGAAAGCTTTGAGCTAATGAAGGTGCGAGAGAAATTCGATAGACATATAGTGCTTTAGAGAGCTTGTCTCCGGTCTGGTGAGTGGACAAGGACCTTGTTGATGATTCGCAGGATAGTTTGACGATGACTCTACAGCCATTGTGGCCAGAGCAGGAGAGGCATATCGTAATACACTAGTATGTTGAGACTGGCATGATTCCAACCCCCAAAGTAGATCACGACACATTGCAACAATCATCGTGGCATTGTCCCTTTATTGATAGAACGAAGTTTTCAGTTGCACAACATAAACATTGCATAATCGAGCATAAGCCCTGTGCGGCTCGGCTGCAGAAAAAACAGTCATCCTACGGAGGATTCCGCCCTCTTCAGCCTAATTTCAATTTCAACGTCAGGCCTCAGGACTTACATCATCCTCATCCTCGAGAGCTCCCCGAAAACGCATCGCCCTTGTGACGGTTACCCTCACTCCCATTTTGGTCTGGAAACCGGGGCGGAGGGTCAAGCCTAAAAATCTCCGGGGGGGCTTGGGGCTCGCAATCGTCGGTGCAGATACGAGGGGGATTGAGGTCACACAAAAAACTAGATGCAAATGAAAGGCGGAATCGTAGAAAGAATATTGTCAAGGCATCACTGATGATTTATAATAATTAAGTCTGATCGTATTGGTGCGCGAAAAGATTGAGGAAAGCCTTTCTTGTACAAGAAGGCACCCGTTCGCCTCAGATTTTTCCTTTGGGTTTTTTCTGCTGCCTAAAGCGAGTACAGAAGTAAACCCATTCAAGACTTTCTTTCACCCAAAAGTGCCCTGGCAGATTTCATAGAAGGCTGTAACCTGATTACCATTTGGCCACTGTTGTGATGCTCGCTGTTCGGCACTGAAGCCAAAAATGTGCGGCGTCATGATGCTACACGATCCCTCGCTTCAGCTCTGCAGCCGCATTTATTAAGCATAGGACAAGGGATTTTGAAACTAGCGATGGATGGAGTATGATGGTGCTACATAACACAAACGCCGCACACGTTAAATTGCCCAAGAAAAGAAATCAATGACACCAAAGAAACCCCATATTCTCATGCAATGCAAAATCCAACGCTTAAGGTGCATAGGAAAAACCGATGATTTGCCGCATTCGAGTTAACGCCATGGTGGATGCTGGGGTATTGTGTAGGTCGCTGAAGTGCTGGAACTTATGGATAAACCGCTAGGATGAGAGATTGGAGGTGATAAATTTGATATTCTCCGCGATAGTGCTTAACGAACAGATTAACAAGGTG
>JAABUO010010672.1_pt1 | contig 10143 bp, 15 predicted proteins | sample 5559291 | NCBI WGS metagenome assembly JAABUO01 (sample SAMN10711878, study PRJNA513372) | rock metagenome | isolation source: Antarctica rocks | place: Antarctica: Victoria Land, Finger Mt sud
TCTGTTCCCCTTCCAGCAGCGCTTTCATAGTGCGTGCTGACGCACTGCAGAAGTGCAACTGGCTGCCCATGTACAGCCGGGCGCCCCACCTTGCCTTGGGCCAGGAGCTCAAGCTGCAGGAGTACCTGTGCCATTACATCAACATGCCCTTGGCTGTTGGTGAGAGCCCTGCCATTGCTGCTGCTGCTGCCCCTGGACTTGCCACCATGTGCCCTCGCCCCTGGCCCAGCCCTTTCATGGCCTTGCTCATGCTCCTGCCCTTGCGCCTGGTCTTGCCCCTGCTGATGCCCCTGCCCTGCCCTTGCTGTTGCAGTTGCTGTGCATGACAGCAGACCTGCCTTCTGTATTGGATGTGCGTCTATTGAGTTGTAAGTACAATACTTTTGCTATGTTTGTATTCACATGCAAACCACAGCTGGGTCATTTGCAGCGTACACACAAAGCAGATGGAACTCCCGTTTGTCTTTGCTAGCATCCCAGGTCAATATGCATATGGCAGCTGTACTGCAGAGTCACAACTGGTTGCCTGGACACAGAGCAGCAGCCCTTTTCTTGTTCATTGCAGGCATTGCACCTGAGAGCATTGCGCAGCTGTATGCTTCCAAAAGGATGGAGGCGCAGGGGCAGTTCCAGATGTACTACCACACGCGCCCTGCATATGCCCTAGGGCACCTCAGCATGAAGATGCGGTTGCTGTATGGTGCACATGCCTGGACCAACCAAGTGGTTGCTCTGATGATGCCAATCTGGGTGGCAGTGCCCATCATCCAGATCATCTTTGGTGTCTTCCCCTTTGATCCCAACAGGTCAGACAAGCTCCGTGGCTGCTAGAACGGGATTGCAGATGTTCATGTGAGACTTGAGTATGCACAACAGAGCTGCTGAGCACAAGTATGCGCAGTACCTGCCCAGCAGCAGCAGCATCTTAGGCTGCCAGGGTGGGTCCACCGGGAAAGGCTGTGTGTGTATATGAGAGAGAGAAGCATGCAGCTTGAGTGTGATTGCACCCAGTCTTGATGAAGCCCTGCTGCAGTCAACAGACCACAGTGCAAGTGAAGTGTTGTGTCGCTTGTGCAGATGGTTTGGCTTGGGATTCCTGCTGTACTGGTGCATTGGAACGCCTCTGCTGTTCAAGAGTTACCGCTTTGGACATGCACGCGGCTTGTGGCACTACACTGTCACCCAACACAACCTCTGGGCTACATACTGCCTCTGCTTGGTAAGCCAAACTTGACATCTTTCTGAAATAGCGCATCAGACTGTATCAACCTAAAGCTTCTAGAGTGTGTCGAGATAGTTCCCTCAGTCTGTGCTACCATTTCGCACTGCCCATGAGTCATTGATTGCAATCCATAATTCAAATGTGTGCTTATTGCCCAGATGCCTACAGGGGTGAAAAGAATATGATACATGACAGTCCAGTGATACTGTGGCAGTAATGTTGTGCTGCGGTGTGAGACTCAGGTAGCTGTGGAAATGCCTACTTTTTGCTTGCACTTTAAATCCTAAAAGGTGCGGTGCTATTGTGTTAAAAGGAGTGAAATTGCTGATGCAGATCAGGACGTGGATGGGCATTTGTGGCCCGCGTCATGAAGCACAGGTGGTACAGGACCTGCCTCCTCATGCTCGTAAGATCAAGGGCGAGGTATGTACTCCCTCTCTGCTCGCTTGATGCAATACTGGCAAGCTGTGACTAGACATCAAGCACGCATCACCCATCTGCCATGTTAAGCAGTGACTTTGCATGGTCACGTGAGCATGAATGATGCACTTCTGCTCGAGGCTGCTCAGTTGTGAGTCATGAGCAATGCATATGCTCATAATGCATGGGTTGCGCGCTTGCTGGAAATTGCTTGCAGTCATAGCTCCCACACACAGATTTTGTGCTACTTCAGCAGCACTTTGTGTGTATCAGTATGTGGTTGGATGCCTCTGCAAGCTATGAGTGCTGAGTGCATTGATTGGGCTCTCAGAGAAGTGTGTGCAACATATGACATGTGTACAGTTCACTCACATGACGCAGACATGCAGCTAGCCCATATTTGATGCAGGATGTGGCCTTGAGCCCCACACACAAGCTTGGCATCACTCCATCCATCTTCCAAGATACTGAGAAGGGTGACGACAAGATTGGGGTGGGCAATGCTGATGTCAATGTTGACCCAAGCCAGGTAGAGGCAGAACGGGTCAGAGTTGCAGGCCGCCACAGGAGACGGAATGAAGTGCCCTGGGCATCTCTGGTCATGTTTTTCATCTGTGCAGCCTTCTTGGGAGTTGGCATGTGGCTGCTTTTCGGCACCAATGGCATCCAAGGTGGATCAAAGTGAGTGCCTTTGCACTTGCAGCTGCTGCTGGCATTGCTGTGATGTCAAGCTGCTTGTTTGTGCTTGCCTATATGTCAATTTTGTACCTGTGCAGAGTGTGATCTAAATTTGTATTGAGCACATTGTGATTTTGCTCTGGGGCCACCGATGTCAAACATACAGCACAGCTTGACTATCTGCAAAGCAGCTGAACGCAAAGCGTGCTGAAGACACAGCTGCAAGCTTGGACTCACGTACTTGCTGCTTGTGCAGGTTTATCATGAGCCTCTCGGTCCTTGCCAGCAACATGCCGTTCGTAGTGTCCCTGTTGTGGCTGTTCTACCACACGGTGATGTTTACCATTCCTCTTCTGTGGGCCTTTGCCGTCGCTACCGCTCACCCCGGATCATCACCGCCCGGTGGGGCTGCAGGCGGGTTTACCGTCTCCAGCCCGCCAAAGACAGGTCCCGCCGGTCCCCCTGACACCCCAAGAACCGCTTCTCCGGCTGAGGTCCGCGAGAAAGGCTCTCTGGGCTGTCTCGGCGTGTACTCTTATCTGGCGTGGGCCTTGTGCTGGGCAGCCGTGTTGCTCGTGGCCATTGCATGCCTTGGCATTGGGGATGGAACAATTGGCTCATGGGCGGTAAGTCATTTGATGTCAACGCTTGGCCACCTTTTGTTCCTGCTGCTCAACTTTTGCAATGTCTGGTTTTTGCTTTTCTGCTTCAGGTGTATATGCATAATCCCTCCTTTATGTGTTAATGTGCTGCATGCCAACTTAGATGCAAGTCCAGTGCAGCACAGCACTGCATCAGATCTTTTGTCAGGCATTGTATGTGGCTCTGCTGTCTGAAACTTGGCTGCATGTCTCCATTCAGCTGAGGAACATGCTGCATGCAAGTAAGCTGTGACTGTCTACTGCTGATTGCAGGCATATGACTCAAGCAAGGACACAGACTACAGCTCTCTGCTGAGCAAGTCTTTGGCTTTCTATGAGGCTCAGCAGAGCGGGGTGCTCTCCAGCAATCCAATCTCATGGCGCGCCAATTCTGGCTTGACTGATCTGCCCCTAGGTGGCTGGTATGAGGGCGGAAGTAAGCTATACCTTTTGTACTGCTTGCCTTCTGCTGCCCATGGCTGACTTCAACCTTGTCTGTTGTGATGAAGTCTGGTCGCTGATGCCTGAAGTAAGGCTGTCAAAGTGTCGAGGCTGTTACAAAGCTTGCTCGTATGTGTAATGTGCCATGCTGACCTTCTGGCACTCTGTGATCTGTGATCTGTCTGGTGTATCCCTGTCAGTTGCACAGCGCAAAAGATCCAAGCAGCACAACACAAACAAAGCATCCAGTCTTATTTGGTGTATTGACATTTTCGCGAAGAAGCTGCTCGCATGATTGCTGATGTGCTAGCTTTTTTGTATGTGAATAATGGGGCCACGACCAGCACAGTCAGCACCTGGAAAGAGTTGCAAAGCAAGCTGCTTGGCGTCAGCCTTGGTGCTGGACCTTTTTTTTTTTTGGCTCAACTCAAACTCATATGATGAAGACACAATCCTGTTCTGCAGTATGCGCACCCCTCACTGCATGTTACGCTGCTGCAGGCAACCTGAAGCTGACGTTCCCCATCGCGGTAGCTGCCACGCAGCTGGCTTGGGCCATGATTGCTGTACCTGGGGCTTTTGCCAGCATGCCCTCCACCAAGGCTCACTTGGCCAGCCTGAAGTGGGGCACTGACTACCTGCTGGCTTGCCGCCCCTCCAGTACTGAGTTTGTTGCACAGGTCAGCCCTGGTCTCAAGCGCTTGCATTGTTCACCTGCTGTGTTGTTGTATCAGGCTGTTGCATCAGGGTTCACCCCCTTTCAGGGTGATGTTTTTGCTCTTCTAGTTTGGAATTAGGCTGCCGCTTAAGCACATACGCTGCCAGTGCAATTCCAAAGCGAATGCATAGGACGAAGTTATGGTGTGTGAGTGCACCATGCAACATAAACACCGTACATGTTTGAGGTACCTGGGTCTGATGGCTATCACATCCTTGCTGACACTGCATGTCTTGCATATGGCACAAGCTGCGCAGCAACAGGTTCATGTAAAATCCCAACATTCAGTTCTCGTTCTAACCTGTTGAGCTGATCAGGTCGGTGACTACGCTAGTGAGATGGCCACTTGGGACAGACCAGAGAACATGACCACGACTCGCACCAATATCACCATCTCCACAGCAAACAGCACCAGTGCAACAGGCGCAGACCTGGTGGGGAATGCTGCAGCAGCTCTGGCGGCTGCCTCCATAGTATGGGAGACAACGGATAGCACGTATGCAGCAAAGGCACTCATAGCTGCTAAGGACCTGTACACGTTTGCTCAGACGGTGAGACATTTAAATCACCTATGCAATGTAATTGCTTGCAGCTGTTGAAGCACCTGTCCATCCAGCAAAGAAGCCAAACTTTCCATGAAAGTGAAACCAGCCAGTTGTCTTAGCTGCTGATGTTGCTGATAGGTCATGGGTTGTAGTCAGACAGCCTCCTTGCATGGTGCCTTCTCGCAACACCTGCTTCAAGAACAATCCTCTAGTGGGCATGCAGCATGTCTTGCACATGATGTACAGACTACCAGGCATTGTGGCATTGCTGAAGCCTATCTGTGCTCCATTGCAGGTTCCTGGTTTGTACACAAGTCAGTACAGTGATGCAGCATTGTCATACCCTTCGACATCATACCTTGATGACATGGCGTATGCTGCTAGCTGGATGTACTATGCCACTAAGGTAAGTGTATTGTGGCCAGTGCATGCTCGATGTACAATACAATTCTTCATCCTGAATCTATACTGTGTAAAGTATAGTGTGCCATGCTGCGATGAGTCATTGCAGATGTTCATTGAGACTTTTGCACAAGTGCATGCGGGTTCTTTTTTAGGATGATCATGACTTGACCACTGCGCACACCATCATCAAACTGCAAGTTTTTCTTGACTGCAGTTTGATCTGATCAGATGATTCATCTGTATGGCTACCTTCAATCAGTTCTCCGTGCCTGATTGAGGCCTGGCAGCAGTCCCTTGAGCATTCAAGCATACAGCAGATTCCTAATTTTCTGCAGGAGACTGCATACCTGATTGATGCTGTTGATTACTACAACGAGTTCATCAATGGCGCCAGCAGCATTGCTGCTGTGAACAACTGGGACAATCAGTTTTATGCCACCAGTCTTCTCTTGTGGCAGCTGACTGGCAACACAACATATGAAGACAAAGTGGAGGTGAGACATGTTGCCTTTAGCTTTGGCACAATTACAGACAAATTTGGCAGGGATGTTGACAACATTGATGTTGTTGATGCTGTTGTATCGCCACACAGGCTTGGTAGCCAGCATTGCAGCAGCAAGATCTGCACAACTACTGATACCATGGCATCTATGATGTTAGAATCGTCAGCTGCCAAAGCAGGCTTGTGATCTCACCAGCCGCATGCTGCCACTGATGCTTCATGATGTTACATAATTGAGTTGCATGTGCTATTAGGTTCACGCAGGTTCGGTGACCATAGTGCTAAACCACAACCAGCAACAGCTTCTGATGGCTTTGTGTGACTGCTGCAGTACTTCCTGAGCAGCTGGTACAATGGCGAGAACAGCGTCACTTACTTGTCGTCTGGCATAGCTTGGTCAAGTGCCAATGGCGGTGCCTTCAGAAACACCGCCAACGCAGCATTCCTGGCGTTGCTCTTCCGGCTAGGCGAAAGCCCATACAATTCCAGGACTTACTCATGCTGGGCTCGGCGCCAGATACAGTACCTGGCAGGCTCCGGGACTTCCCAAGGCTACGTAGTCGGCTTTGGGGACACTCCGCCCTTGCTAGCGACTCACAGAGGAGCATCGTGTGCAGATTCCGTGGCAAATTGCACAGGCACTTTGACATCCAGCCCAGAATATCTGGCTACCTCAGTCAATCCCCATGTGCTGAACGGTGCGCTTGTTGCCGGCCCAGGAGATGGTTCTTATGTCGACTCCAGGACTAGCACTGACAACACAGTGAGCATAGAGTACAACTCTGCCTTCATGGGGGCAGTGGCTATATTGGCCAACGAGAACTGGGACGTGTGCTGGAAGCGCAATGGAATACTAGATCAGACTGGCCATTACATAGGCAACTGATTTAGATGTTTAGCTTTGCTACCTGATAATCTACTTGAATGCGCATGCATGCAGCATTGAGCATTGCAATATGTGTAAATGTTATTTACACCTAAATTGCAGATACACACAGCCTGCTGTACAACATATGTAATTGATTCAGTAGATGCTATGCTGATTGCACACTGTCCCATGAATGCACACAGATGTGTGAGTTCGTGTGTGAAATTCAATGGTACCAATGCCACACACACACAAAGCAGGATTACAGCAGGGTGCATTTGGGTTACATTTGCAGGATGCATTCAGCTGTCATTACAGCATGTGATGCAACAGCCTAGCTGCTATAGCATTGCCTAAGTGGCTTAACAGCCCAGCTGTCACCGGATTTGATAGAAGTTAAGCTGAATTTGGTAGCTGAATATGGTACATGAGCAAGATAGTGCATGTCATCTGCAAACAGTACACTACACAGCAACAGCTAGAATGTCTCTGTGCACATCTTCCACATGCCGCTGGACCTGCTCAAGAGTCTGTTGAATGTGCAACTTGTGGTGAAACAAATGCTCCAGTGCTGCACCCAACTCCACATTCAAGCCTTGTACTTCACTGTCGCTGGCCCTGCAGTGCACAGAAACTAGCTAAATGGTCTTGTGTCCTCAAAAACACCACTCGCAAGCATATAAGATTGCTTGCCTGTGGCTTTGACCATGCAAGTTGCATCATCAGTTGCATGTCTGGAAGTGTACCAACATGCCCATGTACTGTAGCTCCACAGGCTAGCTAGCTGGCATTGCAGCAACAAGATGTGTGCAACTTGCTGTGGCAGTGGAGGCCTGGCGAAATGCTGCTGGACATGTGTACAACTGGATATGCGAATCAGTTCTTTTGATCACGCTGATGTCAACAACAGGTGGTTGTAAGGTGAACGACGCTTATTTAAGCCAGATTTTGGCATGCACTGGATTACAGCCATTGGCATCGATGCAGTGGGCTCGTCTGCAGCAGCTTGTGCAGAGAGGGTGACAGATAATACAGTCACAGGGCGCAATGTGAAGAATGAGACAGGACCAAGATTCCCAAGATCTGCACAGTCTGGTGACACTGCCTGTGTCATAGACATAGTTTAGACACTTCAACTTGCTGTGATGATTTCAGCAGCAGCGCTGATCTAGCAAGGTCATCATGCTGGGCATGTACAAAGCACAGGCTGCATTCCATGCAACATGTGAAATGTACATACCAAGACTGCTTGAGCTGAGACTATCACAAAGATGATTTATTTGAATTGCAGCAGAATCTATCTAGCAAGGTCATCATGCTGTACATGCATGGTAAGCAGCCTGCATTCATTGCCAGATGCATACCAGATCAAAACTGGCATTGGGCAGCTTAAGCTGGCACAGAAGTGCCCACCAGCAGCAGTGTTCAACTGACATGGTTTCTGCGAAGCACACAGTGCACACAACAGCAGATGGCACAATGAAAGTTTCTCACCAGCCTGTGCCTATTCCATTTTTGTGTTTTTCATACAGCGAGCCGTAAAGACTCTCGTGCTTCTGCACAATCTATTCACCAATTTGTGATTAGATGATCGGCATAATGAAACACGCCAGCAAACACTTGCAACTGTCTCTTGTGTGAGTATTGCATGTAGTATTTCATGTACTATTTGATGTAGTTTCCGGAGATGCTTACCTAGCAATGTCATCATACTGGGCATGCATGGAGCGCAGCTTCTCTTCACTGGCGGCCAGGGAGAGGGAGGCCTGGTTGCGCAACTGCCCCACCTGCTCCCTCAGCACATCAGCCTGCCCGGCAGTGCCCCTCACCTCCACCTCCAGAGCCTCCTTCTGACCCCTCAGTGACGCCTCCAGCTTGTGGACCTGCACAGCACATGTTCGGAAATAGATGATCCTGATGCTAGGTTGCGTAAGAGGCTTTTGTGCTGTTAAGCTGAGGGCAACAGACGCCCTGGTCATGGTTGATTCACACATAGGTTGGCTTAGTTGTCCAGTCTGAGGCTGACCACAACAGGGCACATCACGGTTGGATAGCTTCCCACAAAACAAGACCTGGTACAGGGAGCTGCTCAGGCCTGTGCATACCTCACCCTAGGGGCAGACACATAGTCAAACAGGGAGTGAGTGCATGAATGAATGCAAGAACGAATGAGTGTGTGAATGAACAAATGAATGAATGAATTAATGAATGAATGAATAATGAATGTGAGAAACTGGTTTGCATCCTTTGCGAGGTGTGAAGCGTAAGCTTAGGAGGAGGCTAGGGCTCCTGGCGCTGATCAGCACACTCAATGAAGTTTACCTAGTGGGCAGCTTCTGCTGCTTGTGCAACAGGCATCGGGTTTGTGTGGCTTTGCCTGCCACAACAAGCCTGGTGGAGCAATAATACCAAACCTACGTTCAGACCCACTCCTAGCATGCCTCAGCTGTTCTTGTAAGCAATGGCAGTGTGGTAGAATGGAGAAGGAAAGACTATGCCCTTTTGGCGCTGATGGAAGGAAAGCTCGAGGGTGAGGAACACCGTGTTTCCCTGTGGGCGCCCCCACTGGGGGGGGCGGGTGCCACAGCCAGATGGAATGCGGTCAATATGCAAATGGGCACAAATAAGACAAGGCGGGGCTCTTTCAGGACTGCCAGCTCATGAAGGGGGTGAAGGACAAGGACATGCCTGTGTGCCTAGGCCAGCATTCTCTTCTGTGCGCTCAGTGAGTGCTTCCAGGCCTGCATCCAGCCTCTCCTGGACTGCTAGCACCTCCTCGCTCAGCTCACGTGCTCTTGCTGCTCGTGACTCACGCAGCCGAGCCATTGCTGGCTTCACCTCACCCTGCACATGGCATCACGCTTGCTCACAAGATCAAGTCTGGGCTTTTTCTGACTTGTCTTTGCTGTTGTGCCTTTTCATGGCTTTGGGGGTCTCTCTGGCCCCCATATCTTTTTGGCCCTTGGGTCCAAACAGTGGACATTACCCTCATGTGATCAGACTTGCTGGCTGGCAAACGCATGTGAATCTCTCTGGATGACTGTGCACCAGGTGTGTGACACCTGCTGCAGCCTGTCACTGCTTATTTGCCTTATTCTTGAGTGTTCTGAAGAGCCCCCATGCAGTGGAGTGTCTGTGACCTCAGGCAGACATGTTTCCATGGCTTCATGGAGGGGCCATGTGGCATTTCTGGCCTCAGCAGGCTCAGCTGAAGTGTAGGGTCTTGACGTAAAATGTTACAGTAGTGTGGTGGTGTTTACAGTGCTGAATTGCCTGCCAAGGTACAAATACATAAGCAATGATCTCAGGTACCAGCAGGCGCTGTCATGTGCAACAGACTCAAGAAACAGCACTGGACAAAACAGTCTTGGCAGGGCCTGGGCAGCAGCAACAGCAGGCGTGTTGCAAGGAACCGGTAGTGCTGACAACAAATCTGGTGGCAGCAAAAGCAATGTCAGCAAACAAGATGACAGCATCAGCAGTTAGAGGATGGTGTAGGGAAGGAAAGCAGTCACCTTGAGGTCTGCGTTGATAATGTCAGAGGCAGTGGCACCTGCCCTGTCTAGCTGAATCTCAAACTGCACCCCACCAGCGTACTTGGCTGTCACAGGAATGAGCTGCAGCCTGTCTGCTGCTGTGTGGTATGTCTGCAACCAGCAGGAAAGCCTTAGCATACAGGCAGCATGTGCCAAGGCCAGTACAG
>JAABUO010010673.1_pt1 | contig 10143 bp, 4 predicted proteins | sample 5559291 | NCBI WGS metagenome assembly JAABUO01 (sample SAMN10711878, study PRJNA513372) | rock metagenome | isolation source: Antarctica rocks | place: Antarctica: Victoria Land, Finger Mt sud
ACGTCGTCGGAAACGGCTTCCAACGCGGCTCCGTCTCGCTTCGCGTCACTGACTATCTCCGGCAAAATGGAAGGTGCGACCATAGTGTACGATGCAGCAGGCGATGTCAGTAGAAGGAGGCAGTCCTGCTTTTAGTGTGCTTGTCCAGCTTTTATTGCGCCGTCTACCTCCGCCCGGAGAATATAGCTCCACGTCATCTCCGAAAACATCGGCTCCCCGGCGACTCCCACACCAACGCTGATTGGCTGAGAGTCTAATCAGTATGAGTATACCAAAATTTCACGATGGGCTTTATAGACTACACTGTGATGTAGAGTAAGCCTATGCCAGTTGCTTGTACATTTTGTTATGCAATTGCGTAGCTGTTGACATTCGATCCCATGTTCCCCGCAAATCTGATCCATCCGATATGATTCGATAAGGAACGAATGTAGCGAAAGCAACCCGTTAGGGACGTAGGAAGCGTCTTTTCCGAGGACCTTTTTATATGCTCGAGTCAGATGATATTGAGAATACAGAAGTGGGTTCTTGGGTCTACCTCCTCACTGCTGCGGTTGCTATTTCTGGCTTACTGTTTGGATATGACACCGGATATATATCAGGGGCATTGGTGGTGATTGGAGATGACTTGGGAAGAGAGTTGAGCAATCAAGATAAGTCGTTCATCACCTCGGTTACGTCTATTGGCGCGCTCTTTGGCGCTTTACTTGCTGGTGGTGCTGCGGATATGTTTGGCAGAAAATGGGTCATTGGAGCTGCTGATATTATCTTCATCATTGGTGCTCTTACACAAGCTACGGCACACGGGCTATGGGTTATGGTTTTGGGACGCTTTGTCATAGGCATTGGTGTTGGGCTGGCTTCACTTATCACACCGCTCTACCTTGCTGAGCTAGCTCCAGCCAAATTGCGAGGCAGATTAATTGTTGTCAACGTCTTTTGTATCACACTTGGACAAGTGACTGCCTTTACCATTGGTGCGGGCCTGGATCTCGTCAGCAATGGCTGGCGACACATAATCTGGATTGGTGCTATCCCTGCAACTATCCAATGCATCCTTTTATACTGGTTACCTGAAACGCCAAGATATCTGATTCGCGTTGGAAATATTGTTTATGCTCATCAGGTCATTCAGCGAACGTACCCATCTGCGTCCTCTGAAGAAGTTGATGCCAAAGTGAGTTTGATTGAGCAAGATGTCGTCTCTGCTGATCATCTACAAGGCTATGTACACTTGAGGCATGCTTTCATTGAAACATTTAAAGTTCCTTCAAATCTGCGAGCAGTTGTCATTGCTTGTGGATTGCAAGCTTTCCAGCAACTCTGTGCATTCAATACCCTTATGTATTTCGCGTCAACAATATTTCAGCTTCTTGGTTTTGATAATCCAACAGCTACTGGTCTGCTCACATCTGGGACGAATATGATTTTCACAGTCATTGCTTTTTTTCTCATCGACTGCGTGGGTCGACGAAGGATTCTTCTTTATACTATTCCCGTAATGTCTTGTGGATTGGTGCTCGCGTCGGTAGGGTTCCATCAACTTCCTTTGACATCTACTCTTGACTCGAACGGACCAAAGGATCCTCTTTGGGGCGTGATCATCCTGATAGCTATGGCCACCTTCGTTGCTGCTTATGCAACTGGCATTGGAAACGTTCCATGGCAGCAATCCGAATTTTTTCCGATGCGAGTTCGTGGAATAGGAGTTACCATGTCTACAGCAACTAATTGGTCGGCCAATTTTCTCCTTAGCTCGACCTTCCTTCTTCTTTTAGATGCAATCACTCCTGCAGGTACTTTTGCAGTGTATGCAGGTATATGTGGCATAGGGTGGCTTTTCGTCCTCTTTATATACCCTGAAACTTCGGGTTTATCAATTGAAGATGTCTCGATTCTTCTACGAAACGACTTTGGGGTCCGGAAAAGCTCTTATCGGCAGCTCGCCCAAGCAGACAAAAGGAGACAAAAAAAGGGAAAACCTAGCGATCACTATCATGAGTCTATTAATATCCTATAATGCATGTGCTTCTAGCATAAAGTCTACTCGAAACCATTCAGGTAAGACTTTTCGTTTCCTTCAACGAGGAAATGATCAGCACCACCGACATGCTCGTCACATTCAGGGCAGCGACTAACTTGCATGGCAGCACCACACTCTCCGACAGTGTAAGAATGGCCGTTGCGACATTGGAACCAGGTTCCATGAGGGCCTATGTCAGCACGCAAAGCGCGAATGATGGTGAGTCTTTCGCTTTCCGTTAAAACATCCCAGAAAAGGGCAGGGTTTTTGATCTTCTCAACACACGCGTCAAGGAGCACTTGTAGGTTGCTGTGCCACTTTTGGCCATTAGCGCTCGTACTACCGGACCAAAGAGCCATTGCGCGGCGCATAAAGTCTTCTGCTTCACTCCTGGCCCGAATGGCTACAGTCGCGCGGCCTTTGTTTCCATCCGGCCAGTCCGATGAGACTTCCTCAAAGGTTTTGAACCCGTGCTCAGCTCGGAAAGCGAGCTTGCGGTAAACAAGTTCGGCCTTAATAAAATAACCTTTCGCACCGTCCTTGACGCGTTTCGATGCTTCCGCGTGCTTCAGGTAGTTTTCCATTAAATGAAGACATTCATCCAGAAGTGCGTCGGCAGCAGCCCACCATTGACGCATACGTCGGATGTCACTCGTGGGAATAGCGGGGAAGATGTGCGCAAATATCTCGCGAAACTCGAGGGTAAGAATTTCCACTTTACCGACTATCGCGTCAATTACTGAAGCGTAATCGGGCATTGGAATCGATAGTTGAATTTCTAAAGGAATTGCGCTTGTCGGTTCCTTTTTCTCAAAGTCTTCAAGCTTCATCATCGTCCGCTTGCCTTTCTGCTTTGAAGACTTAGATTTCCGAACAGGATCTTTTCCGCCTCCTTCTGCCTCGTTGCCGATAGCCATTCCCTCATCTTCGGCTAGGCGGCTACTCCGATGAGCGGACATACTCATTGACATGTCCCATATCTGTTTGGTAATTGGAGAGAGTCCTTGCTTGTATATGCGGTCAAAATCGTCCAGAAGCATTTCGAGCTCTCGAGAATGCTTCGCCCAATGCTCGACTTCGGCATCAGCAACACCAAGATTCTTTAGAATAGAAGTTAAAGCTTTCCGCTTTTGCTGTCTCTCGGAGAGTTCCAATTTGGCAGACTTATCAGATCCCAAGCGTCTGAGAAAACTGGAGCGAAGCCCAATCAAATTGTCAACAGCACGTCCTGATTGCGATTTCAATGAATGTACGAGATGTCGGTGGTTGACGATACTCTTTTTGAAGGTCACATCGAGAAAAAGTTTTCCGAGTGGTCTTCTATAACGCCGCACATTTAAGATAGGACTTCGACAAAGCGGACACTTAAAAAAACCAGATAATAGTTTGGCAGGCATTTCTTTGGGGGCCAGCCAAGAGCCAGTAGTTTCATCTGTTGAATAATACGAGCGCAAGTCCATGACCCCATCAAGTGTCGAAATAGTGAACGCATGGCCACATTCTAGAAGCACGAAAGGATCTTTGTCGGGATTCACTTCTGCCAAAGTACGTCCCTCAATTATATCCACAACAACAGTCTTATTTTTGGCGCATTTACCGCAATATTCCTTTCCGGCACAATGCAATTCCCCACAAACGATAGGGCATTCATGCCCGCAAACCATGATCTTTGAACAACGCTTATCGCACGGCAGCTTCGTACATGGCGCCCCACAAGGAAGAGTGCATCGTCCTTGATGCTCGCACTTATTCTCACACCACTCAGCGCAAGGTGCACAAGACTCAAGACAAGGTTTTGAGCAAGTCGAGTGCACGCAGCTGAAAAGACAATTTTGCTGACATGGTGGGCACCGATCACCTTGGTGGCATGGTAAGATACATTTGTGTCCGCAAAATAGGTGCTTGTCGCATTTCTGGGTGCAGTTCCCGAGATGCCTAGATTCCTCTTCTGGCTTCTTAATCCTGTTGATGGAATGGCAATCCACGCAACGGCTAGTACATGCATGACCGCAATCTCTGGCCTTCCCACATTTAGCAGAACAGTCTCCGGGAAGATGACTGCGCCAACATGGAACTTCGACTTGATGATGACAGTCAGGCATTTCGACTTTGGTCAGCACTTGGCAGCGATATAAATCGAAATCTAATTTTTGGTAACATCGTGGATTCGTCAATACGTGCCCACACGGGAGATCCAGTGATTCCTCCAGAACCACGTCGCAGAGACCACAAGGCTGTGAACAGATGTTTGTACAAGCGTGACCATATCTGCTGTGCGTCTTAACGCAAGGAGCGCGGCACTCGACATACTCATGCTTAGGATCATCAATATGGCACTTGAAAGAGCACACATGGCCACAAGATAGCCTAAAATCACAAGGTTTTGTACAGCCGCCATCTGGTGAAGCTTGCAGAATGGCTTCTGGTGAATCTATTTCATCTCGAATGCCGTGCTTTGCACACGAGAGAGGAAATGTAGGGCCGACACAATCGTTCTCCCGTAATGTATTGATGACCGTCTCCCACATTCCGGATTTTTGTGCGAGTAAGTCTGAGTTGCCCAAGAGGTACATTCCATGCCTAGCACGACTCAATAGCACATTGGTTCGGTTGGTAGAATTCAAGAAACCTATCGTACCTTTACCGTCATAAGTAAAATTTCGAACCAGAGAAATTATCACAATATCTGCTTCCTCACCCTGGAAATTGTCGACAGTGCGCAGCATAATCTGGTCTTCAAGAGTCTTTCGGATCATCACGCCCTCATTATTCGCCATTTGCTCTTCTGTAGATAGGATATTGCTCCCATAAACAAGATTCAGCTCTTCGATATCCCGATCATCTAATGCCACAGAAAATTTGGAGCCCAGTAATCGATGTAGAAGTTTCATTTGGCCAAGGTAGGGCGTTAAAACTGCAATACTGGAGTACCCATTCTTGAGAAAATGTTCAGTTAGGGCACTACAGAATTCCGCTTCGAATTGGTTCTTCTTGGATTGTTGATTGTCATCACCAAAACCCTCGGGTTGCTCGTGATGGAAAAAGAAGATGTCTTTCGCCACACCACGAACCGGTGGATACAATACTGTCGATTCATGATCTATTAGTTTTGGATAGAGGGTGTTTCGAACGCAATCGGCGATACAGCTTCGCATACGTCGCTGAACATGAAGCTGTGATAACGGAAGACGGCCCATTTGAGCTTTAGACAGACGTTCTAACAAACTTTCGTCTAGTCGATACGACTTACCACTCGAGGAGTCAATCGACAGAGAATAATTAGCAATAGATGGTCGTAATTGATCAGGATCACCAATTAGAATGAGATGCTCAGCCGAAGGAGTTAAAGAAGCAAGTATGTGACCCTCTAAGCATTCGCCCGCTTCCTCACAAACAATGACTTTAGGAGACAAGGCTCGAAGTAAATCCGAGTTTCTCGCAGCTCCGGATGTTGTCAAACCTATGACATCCATGTGCCGTAAAGCTCGCTTGGAGGACTCATGACGAAGTTCCTCTATCTTATGATTAATGGTTATTAGCTCTGCGCTGAGCTCTCCTAATCGTGCACTATCATGAGTGATAATCATAGTTCTCCAGTAATCATGGAGTCTAACACGTTCTGGCCGAGTCATAAACCATACGTCGGCACAGTCAACTAACTCATCGATTTGTCTTGTCTCTGTGAACTCGGGCACTTGCCATTCGTTGGCATCTTGCATACGGAACCAACGACGAATAACATCTCGTTCAGGTTTTTCGGTGAGGTTGTTTGCATAACCTTGTACATCAATCACGGTTCGAGTATGTAGAAATGAAAAATACTGCCCAGGTGCTGTTGCTTGCAAATAGTCTTCAAGAAGGTCCCAAGTGAGCGCACGAAGGCTTATAAGACGGTGTCGAATAGTTTCAACTTGCTTCTCGAGTTTGCCTCGAGCAACATACTGCTTGGTAAGCTCGTCCTGAATCACTTTGCTAGTCACGGATTTTACCACCAGTGATATGTGACGTTCTGCGACGCGTTTGGATTGTGTTCGAGACCCGATGCGAACAATGTTGGCGTCAATGTCCATACAATGCTCAAGGAACTGATCTAGTGCATGGTTTGTGGCACAAATGCAAACAATTGGGGTGAGGATTGTCTTGTGCGATGGCGACAGCATAACTTTCATGATTTGTAGCCCAAGATACGACTTTCCAGTACCAGGCGGCCCTTGCACAAGAGCTATTTCACGCTTTAAACAATCAAGAAAGGAATCGACTTGCCCTTCATCCATTGTACTATGCTTTCTTAACTCTTGCTGGCAAAATCTGTAAGACTCCTCATCTCTGGGATAATAGTTCAGCCACTCATGATTATCCATGACTCTTTCTAGGTCCCATCCAAATTCTTCTTTTCGAGCATACTTTGGGGGTTCGACTTCTACTTCCTCTTCTTCGGGGAGTTGACGGGGCGCGAGATATTTCTGGAAAGGGAGCTTCTTTGTACTCTGTAGGGTTTGCAAGACTGGCCGATAAGCCTCCAGAAATACCCCTGGGAATTCTACTAGGTACTGACCTGCAAAAGAAAGTTCTGAGTAGTTGACGTCGGTCAACTTCCGCACTAGGAGTGCTTTGATGATTGACGATACAAATTGTTGTTCAATAACTTGCAGACGAATTTGAGCAGTGTGCTCAGAATCTCCCAAAGAGCCGCTGTCATGATCAGCCACCACTGCAAATATTATAAAGGGATTGCCATCATCTACATATTCGCTTTCTCGGGGAAGGACAAGTGCAACCAAACCGAATTTTAACAAACGTTTGTTATTCCACTCTTCCTCTCGGGCTCTTCTGGGTAGCTTAAGTTGGCGAAACTCCACTTCAAAAGCTATACCATGCGCTTTGTCCGTCCGAAAATCAACTATTCGTACATTATCATAAGCGTGAACAATCGAGCTATCACGACCACTTCCCACAGTCATCTTCCCTTGAGGGCCTGTGTCAATTATTCCATTCGTCACTCGATATAGTGAAAGAAAGTTGATCATTGCGCTCTGGATTGGACTCACAAAATCCTCCCTTAGTAGTCTCCATATCGTATCCAAGTAGCGTTCTTGTCCCAAAGGGAGATGGTGGGGAGCATCAGGAAGAAGTGAAGATAGGAAAGGCTTCCTGGATGCTAGTATCTCGTTTTCGGTAGGTATGGTATTAATGTCTGCAAATTTTACTTTGTCATTATTGTGCCTAGGACCGTTCTTGGAAAGCTAACATTTAGCAGAATGCAAGACAATTCTTACCTCTCCAGGCAGGTCGAATTCCTCGACTTCCCATACGGCCGGTGCCTCTACTGCAGCAGCCCATTCAGCATCGTTGTCTCCATCGTCTAGCGCACCAGGCATTCTCTCCACAGGATCTGTAAGCTTGTGCGATAACGCTTGGATGTCCGTCAGCGTCTTCAATCCAGTCACAATTCCTTTGTATACCGGATCATGGACATCGGAATTGAGCTGATAGTAGTTCCCTGCCCTATCCGTCATTTGGTCAATAAATGTAGACATAGTACTGTCTTCGACAGCATAACGAAAACGAACCATAAGTTCCTTCGCAAATCGGATTGGCAACAATACCGCACTTCCTAAGACTCTGACGGAGACTGTCGTCAAGTGATGTTGAAAAAGAAGGTCAACACAAGTTGCGAGGAGCCTGTCGCGCTCGTTATACAAGGAAGTAAATACGCGATTTGTATATTCCCGTAATACAGACGACACGAAGGTTGGTTCGGTCACCACTGTAAAAAGCTTTAATAGAGTCGCGTCAAAGTCCTTGTCTTCTTCTCCCCAGTGGTCACCTTGACGAAAAAGTAACTGTTGAATCTCGTCAATGCGATGAAGTCCTTTAGGACTTGCTAAACATATTATTAGGGTTTCGTACGAGTCTCCATCCTTAAGAGTAGCAATACAGCTATTTAGAAGTTTGAGAGCCGTAGCAAAATCTGGTATAGGTTTTGAGGTCGAACTAGTAGCGATTCGCCAGTATTCCATTGGTTCAGGCTTTTTCTGGGTCGTTCTTGTGTCTCCTTTCTCATGCAAGTATGTACAGCTGGCATTACTGCAAACGCCCGTGTTCTGCCAACGAAAGCATGGCTTGCCCTTCGGTGGCCGTGGACCACTTTTACCATTTGTACCAGCAGGGTCGTGTGCAAATTTGCAATTGCTTCCAAACTTGCACGACCCTCTTTGCTGCCATTGGTGGCAGACCTGCCCAGAAGAAGAGTAGTTCTCTGAGTTACGGCCTACCCGACTTGGCATCGATGTTTCATCTGATTACGGTACTCGTACTCGTATGCAGTCCCGACCCCACACGACAATTCCGCATCTTTTTACTACAGATACTCGCACGAGTACTTCGTGCTACTGTGTTAATTTACATTGTCCTGCTCTCCACCATGACCTTGACCACCAAAGCTCCACGTGTATCTTTAGCAGTTCTTGCAGTTTCGAAAGCTTTTGTTGATTCTTGGAGGTTAAAGGTGTGGGTTACCAGCTTGCTAAGATCTGGTAGACGTCCACTATTGGCTATTCGTATGGCCGCCGGATATGTATTAGCATACCTGAAGACGCCAATAACGTCCACTTCGCGTAGTGTTGCAGCCCCGAGTGGGAACGTTTGAACAGGAGTGCCCATTCCTATGAAGACCGCTTTTCCACCGGCTTTTGTTGTTGCAATGGCTTTCTGCACCGAGGTTTCCACCCCGGTACATTCCCATGTTACGTCGAAGCCATCTGCCCCACTAAGCTGGACAATCTGAGACACTACCTCCTGACCTTCCTCGATAGCCTCAGGGCCGGCACGATATTTACCCATTGGAACGAGGAACTTCTCGTCTGCATAGCCATTTTTGACGGCAAACTCTAGTCTCCCATCATCTATATCGGCAATGATAACTCTTGAAGCTCCGTAATACTTGCAAAGTGCTGCTGTTAGCAGGCCCACAGCACCAGCTCCATAAACAAAGGATGTACTCCCCGGTAATGGCATTGCGCGTCTAAGAGCATGTAGAGAGACTGAAAATGGTTCAAGAAGTGCTGCAACGTGATATGACATAGAGTCCGGTATCTTGTAAACCATGTCCGCTGGGTGGTTTACGACCTGGCGGAGAAGGCCGTCAAAATGAGGGTATACTTTGGCACTGCTGCGGAACTGCATGCCCTTACATAGATTATAACGACCTTCTTTGCAGTATTCGCATTTTTTGCACGGCACACCAGCTTCAATAGCTACTCTGTCGCCAGGCTTCACTTGTACGACTCCGGCTCCCACTGCAAGAACATCTCCGGATGATTCATGCCCAAGGACAAGCGGAGATCGCATGGCAAAGTTGCCATTCCGACCATGAAGATAGTAATGTAAGTCAGAGCCGCACAAGCCAGTAGCTCGTACTCTCACTTGAACCTCGCCGGGACCTGGATCTGGTTCATGACGTTCCTCGAGATGTATCTCTCGTGGCGCATGGAGGACTGCAGTTATTGAAGGTGCTCCACCCGGCATGGTTCTACTCCTTCCCCACGATAATCAGTCACGATCTGGATACAAAATGGATTTGAATTGACCTACTCATTTACCTCATATACACATAGTAAAGACATGTTTGCACATTTCAATGACGTTTCGACTTTGGTGCTGGATCCGAAAGTGATTGGTGGCCCCTTCTCGCAAGATATTGAGCCAGCGAGAACCCCGCAGAACCAATCCCACCTGGCAGAGATAGAAGACCCTTGTATCCGGTATGGAAGACTACCGTAACAGCCACCATCGTGACATCAGCAACGACACTAGAGACGGCGGGGTGCGTCCAGACTTCAGGAAGAATCATACTGAGATGGCCAGATCGTTGCAGCTTGTATAAGTTGCGTAAATGTAAAAAGGCGCCGGTGATTGCGGAATGTATATAAACTCGTGTGGTGCCGCTGGGAGGAGTGACCTGCAACAACACCGGCACAAGAGGAACAGCGTGTATGAGTAGCAGTGCTGCCATGAAATTGGAAGCTTTTGGAAGAAAGTAGATAGCTGTAAGATTGCCAGCTACACAGAGATAGAGGAGCCGAGGGTTTGCGGTCGATTTGATTTGACGAGGATAGACA
>JAABUO010010676.1_pt1 | contig 10141 bp, 11 predicted proteins | sample 5559291 | NCBI WGS metagenome assembly JAABUO01 (sample SAMN10711878, study PRJNA513372) | rock metagenome | isolation source: Antarctica rocks | place: Antarctica: Victoria Land, Finger Mt sud
AGTATCGTATTCGTAGCCATCGAGCCTCCGAAGTAAGAGTTTGCAACACTCCACTCGTTCGCTCGGTGGTCTTATATTTCAGCTACGAAGCGTTTTCGAATTTACACCCGTCCGCGGACTCTGCCATCCACGACGCGAGGCGATAAGATGGCTCGCCGTCCTCTGCGATCGAAACCACCTCGACAAGTTCTTTTTGCATGATGGCATTCAACGCGTCGAGTAGCGCTTGGCGGTCGGAGTCATCGTGTTGTGCCATCCCGTGCGGATGCCGACCGTGACCGGCAGCGGTCCTCTCGTTGTAACGCCGCTCGTTATGCGCGAGCGTGCGCCCAACGTCTTCACGATCGCCGCTTCGTTTGGGGAAATGCCGACAACTTGTCGCCAAACCACACGTTAGTGTGTCAAGCGGCGGCGGTCACCAAGTTCGTTCGCCGCTTGCTTTACATGTGCCGTGATTGAGAGTATGGTGTACAGGTCTGCAGACATAAACGGGCCCCGAAACGAAGGAGGACCGATTGGCCGCAACAGATCCACCTAATCGCGTAGTGGAAAGCGCGCATAAGTAAGCCACCGCTAGGTGCGCTCAACGCCGACGGCCGTTTTTCGTCAGCGCGTATTCCCCGAATGTTTTGACACAGAAGCCGTGAAGTTTTTCGCGGCTTCTGTGCTTTTCGCTCGGCGAACGCGTCCGAACGAAACTGTAGGGCTACGCTGAGTATGAATGAGGGAGCGAGCGTGCGATCAGGGCCTGAGCGAAACAGGCAGACATTAGCCGTAAGTGTCGAGCAAATAGTCGATTGCGCATTCTCACTTGCGATCGATCGGGCGCACGTCATCTTTCCGGTTTTGGAGACCTCACCCGAGATTGTCCGCGTTCCGTATCGCGCGTTCGGCTTGCCGCTTCCCGGCACCATAAAGCACCCTGTCGCCGTCCAATTTCGGCACCAACGTGACGCCACCGAGCCGGGACGTTCGCATGACGAGATTGTGTTCGAGTGGAACGCGTTGTCGCGGTGGCTTCCGAATTTTCGCGGCGTCTTACGCTTCCGCATTGAAAGTTCGCGGACGCGCATCATCCTTCACGGCGAGTATGTGCTGCCCTTTGGGGCACTCGGCTCGCTCTTCGATCGCGTCATAGGTCACCGCTTGGCGCAAGCGACGGCCAGCGACCTTTTGGACCGATTGGCACGAGCACTTGAGGCAATTTGGGCTGAAGAAAAATTAGCGTGATGGGAACGCGGCTCGTACCGGTGCGATTAACGCGAAGCAGCGCCATTCAGACACGGCGATTCAAGTCGGGCCCAGCCTCCGTGTCCGCGGCCGCGATAGGCGCTTTTGTATATGTTCGGCATCTATTACCTTGCTTGCAAGAACGCTTTGGTTTCAGGTGTGCTAGGGCTCAGCTTTTTTGGAGGGTTCATCATACACGGTGATGCGACGCTCGATCAAATCGCGGGCGCTACGCTCCCATCCTGATCGCAGATGCGGAGTTTCAGAACGAAAGCGGGCGTTTATGACCGAGAGATCGACGGCCCGAGCCCGCGCCACTAACGCTTGAAAGGGTGTGTAGGCATGGGGATAATGCCGACGCATGAGCTCGATGACGGGAGCCAGATGGTCCCATGACCGGATGCACGGAGTAGCGATGAAGGGGACGACGAGTTCGCTTATCAGTTTTTCGTGAACAAGAAGACCTACCCTAAAACGCAGACGTGCTGTCTAAGTGCGCTGCGGCCCTGGCAGACACCGCGCACCGTTGGTAATTCAGCGCGCGCGCTTCACGTCGTCCGGGTTGATGATGGGCGCGTTGTTTCCCCATGACGTGCGTTCGTGGTCGATGATCGCCGCGATGTCGTCGTCCGTCAACTGGGGGAACGGCGGCATCTGGCCCGCGTACATCGTTCCGTGGATCATCTTGCTGTGTAGGCCGTGCAGCACCGTTAATATCTGATCCTTGGGGTCTTTCGCCGTGACGACGGGATCGCGGGCGAGCGGTGGAAAGACGCCGGGCGTGCCGGCACCGGCTGCGCCGTGGCACGACGAACAGTTAGTACCGTACAGCTGCGGGCCAGTCTTTGCGTAGTCGAAGCCGGCTGCTACGCCGTGACCGCTGTAGGCCGGCGGCGACGTGGAAGCCAGTGGCTCGTTCGAGCCGGCGACGGGATTGCGTTCGTACGTGGGTGTGGCGGCGAACGACGCCGGGGTCGGGAACTCCGCGATGCCGTACCAAGCGGCCCACGCCGCGATCAACGCGGAGACGACCCACGTCCATACCGGGATCGGACCTCTCGATTCGGCGCGAACGGGATCGAACGGTTCGCTACCGCCGAAGGCGTTGACGTCGATCGCGACCTCGCCGCTGACGCGCTCGTTCGCGCGTAACCCGGTCACCGTAATGCCGGGACCGTTCTGCACGACGAACGGAATCGTGCGCAGACCAACGTTGCCAACCGCGTCGCGCGCCCGGATGCGCAGGACGTGATCCCCATCTTCGAGGTTACGCGTGTCGAGATTGACGCTCGCAGGCGGCCGGTAGCGCGCGAACGGTTCGCTCGCGTCGTCGAGATACAGGCTTACCGCGACCGCCGATTCGAGATTGATATCTTCAGGCTGCGACATCAGCGATCGTCCTTGAAGATAAGATATTTGGGATGCCGCGGATCGTGCTCGCCCGGCGAAATTGAAACGTACACAGCGAACGCGATCGCCCACAACGTCAGCAACGTCCCGACGACGACGATCGCGATACCAACTGGATCGCCGTGGGCCGGCGGAGTCATCGGCATGGCGGAATTCACGGCGACGGCGTTGGAAGCGGCGCTTGTTTGAGTTCTTTGAGATATGCCACGAGGTCGAGCGCCTCGGGTGTAGCGACGACTACTTTGCCGGGCGGCGCATATCCCGGCGGAACGTGAACGACGACATCCCCCGGCGCCGCGCGATCCTTCACGACGAAGAGCCACTTGTACGCCGGCATGATGGAACCCGACACCAGTGCGCGCGGCTCGTAGAGGTGGATCTCTTGCCAGACGTCGCTCGGCTGCCGCGCGCCGATGTTGCTCAAGTCAGGGCCGTTGCGGTGATCGCCGAGGAGCTCGGGCGTCGAAAAGGCGTAGTCGCCGGCGGTCGAGGGACGCCCGTAGACGTGGTCTTGCGCCAGCGGGCGAACGCTCTGTGTGTGGCAGTACGCACAACCCTCCGACACGTAGACGTCGCGCCCACGCTGCGCCGCGGTGCTAAACGGAATGACCCCTGGGCCCGGCCGCGTCGCGGAGAGCGTGAGACCGGGCAGCACGCCCATCAGAACCGCGAGCGCACCGTAGACGACGGCCGAACTGACGACCAGAATGCGGACGTCGTTCATTCCGCCGGCACGTCGTTGCGGCTCGTTCATGTTGGAACTCCCGTCGCGTTCGCTGGCCCGGCAACGGTCCTCGAGGATTGCGGTGCTAGAGTCATCTTCCACACGTTGTACGCGAAGATGCAGTGCGCCAGGAACATCATTGAGCCGGCAACGGCGCGTGCTTGCCAGTAAGGCGCGGCCGCTTCAACCGAAGCGATGAACGGATCGCCGGCCGCCCATGTGAGGCCTTGCAGCGTCCCCGCAATCGAGAGTACGGCGACGTAGATCGTCACGCCTAAGAATGCGAGCCAGAAGTGTAGGCCGCAAGCCAGCCGCGACGGCTGTTTTTTGGTCGCGAACGGCAGCAATCCATAGATGCCGCCCCATGCGATGAACGTGATGAAGCCGTACATCGTCAAATGCGAGTGGCCGATCGTAAAGTTGGTGAAATGCCAGATCGTCTGTAAGCTGCGCATGGCTTCGATCGTGCCTTGCGTCGAACCGAGAAAGTAATACAAGACGCCGACCCAGATGAAGGGCAGCGCGTAGGAACGGCGGATCGTCGCCCAGCGACCCCGCATCGTCAACCAGAAATTGCCCGAGCCCGCCCACACGGGCACGAGCATGCCGACGCTGAAGACGATCGCGAGCGTCTGCAGCCACCACGGCAGCGGCGTGAACTCGAAGTGGTGCGCGCCGATGATCGGATAAAAGACGAGATTTGTCCAAAACCCGAGCACGCCGAGGGCGTAGGAATAGATCGGACGGTTCAGCAACTTCGGCAGCGCATAGTACGTGATGCCGAGCGCCAGAAACGTGAACCACATGCCGACCGCGTTGTGCATGTAGAAGCCCTGCACCGCGACTTGGCCGAGTCCGTGTTGGTACCATGGAATCCCCGCGGTAATTCCAAGGATCGTGGTGAAGACGAAGCCGCCGATCGTGTACCAATTCGAAATGTATATCTCGCGTTCGGCACGCGACGCGACCGTGGCGACGACGACGATCCCGCTGAGGACGACCGCGAGCACGAAGAACGCCGCGACCCACCAGACCCATTCGCGATATTCCTGATCGCCGTTGTTGATGCCGAGATCGAGCGTGATCGTGCCGAGCACCGCGGCCAGGTTGAACGCCGCGAGTGCTGCCCAGGCGAGTTTCTTTTGCGCGAGCGCAACGCCCGACGACCGCGCCGCGACCCAGAATGTGCACCCGACCAGCGCGACCGAAGCCCAGCCGTAAAACGTCCCGTTCGTGTGAATGGCGCGCAGGCGGCCGAACGAGAGCCAGGGTGCCGTGCCGAAGTCGGGATAGGGGAACTTGAAACTTTCCAGCAGCCCGACGGCGGTCGTCAGTAGCAACCAGAACGTCGCCGTGATCGTAAACGCAGAAAAGATCGCGACGTCTTCGCGCGACTCAACGGCAGCGGAGCGATGTGGTGGTGACGAGTCGGCGATCGTGGTCATCATTTTCCTTAGCGAACCATCTGCAGCAGCGAAAGCGTAGGCGGCGGCGTCGGTGGCGGACGTTCGGCGATCGCGCGGTGGCGAGCAATGATAACGTTCGCCGCCATCGCGAGCCATCCGGCCACGCCGCAGAGCGCGCCCGTTTCAAGCAGCGCAGCTGTCTCCAGCAAAAGCCCCGCCGCGCCGGCCGCGACCGCAGCTTGGAACAGCCCGAACGAGACCCAGCTCAGCGGCTCGGTCAGCAACTCACCGGGCCTCGTCTCGTCGTCGTCGCCGCGCGCCATGGTCGCGAGCAGCCGAATGCCGATGTGATAGAGGTGGCCGTTGACCATCTGGCCGATCCAACCGACGAGCAGCACGTACACCGCAGCGGCACCGGAGTGCCCGTCGACGAGCGCGCTCAGCGCAAGAGTGAGCCCGACCAGAAGCCAGACGGCGCCGCCCCAGAGGAACGCCTGCGGCGGCCGATGCGGCTGGGTCGCCCGACGTAGCACGTCGACGAGGTCGCCAATGTAGAGAAGCGCTCCGGCGGCGATCGTGATAACTCCGGTCCAAGCGAACGCCGCTTGGCCGAGTGCGAAACCGACGGCCATCGCGATGAGCCCGACGAATTCAGCCCCACCAGCAGCGGCGTGCGCCCAGCCGAAACGAGAACGACCGCCAGTTATCGGCCGCACGGTTTGCGTGGACACGCCCATTATCAGCACGGTCAGCCAGCCGATCGTCCCGAATGCCGCGTGAATCTGCGGGCCAAATACGATAACTGACGACGGCAGACGGCCGCCGGCTAAAGCCCAGGCGAGTATAAATCCCAAGCCGGCGGTGACGAGCAGCGACGCGAGCGTCGCCGAGAGCGCTCGCGCGATCGCGGCCTCGACGCGCGGCTGCGCGTATCCGGCCGCAAGGATTCGCGCCGCCGGAACGAGGTAGCACCCCAAGCCGGTCACGACGAGCGTCGCCGCCCACGGCAACGCCGGCAACGCCTGCCACCAAAACGCGGCGACGAGCGCGGCGACGCCGCACGCGTAGACGACGAGCGCGCGGCGCGCAAGCAACTCGCCTTTCCATGCAACGTCGGTGAAGGTCGGAATCACGTACACCAACACGGAAAGCGCAATCATCGTCAGCCAGCCGAGGGCAACGAGATGGACCCACGCCAGCGCCGGAAGGCCGACGGCGAACGGCTTGCGCACGGCCAGGACGAGTAGCACGATCCACGAGATGCCGTGCGCTGCAAAGCCGGTCAGCAGACCCGCCGGCGGAATCCAATGGCGCCGCGGTGCTGCCACGTTAGTGCGAGTCCAAGGTTAGCGAGTTCGGGCGCGACGTAGTGGGCGGCCGAACGCGCTGCCACGCGATGACGACGAAGATCGCAATGCCGAGCGGCTGCGCAACCGCCGACACGAGAAGCAGTGCGGCCGCGGCGACCGTCGCGCCGCCAAGCTGATACCACGGTTCGCCGACGAGCCGCAGCACGAGCCCACCGTTGAGCAAGGTGAAGCACGCCGCGACCATGCGCCGTGGATAACGCCCTTGCGTGCGGGGAAAGCGGGACCGGTTGAGCGGCAACATCCATAGCGCAATACCGATGACGGTATTGACCAGCCATCCCACCGTTCCGAGATGAGCGTGCTCGATCCCGAAAACATACGGGACGGGATGCCCGACGGCTTCGAGCGCGAGCAGTACGCTGCCCGCGACGAAGGTGAGCGCCAGATAGCAGAGGCCCGCTTTGACGAACCAACGTGCCTCCGGCGGCATCGATTATTTGAAATAATCCGCGTTGATCGCCGTGTAGTGTTTCCACCGTTCCGGCACGTCTGCGTCGGCGTAGATGGCCTCGACCGGGCAGGCCGAGACACAGGCTCCGCAATCGATGCACACCTCGGGGTCGATGTAGAGCTGCGGATCCCCATCGGCACCATGGATGCAGTCGACCGGACAAACGTCGACGCACGACTTGTCTTTTGTGCCGATGCACGGTTCGGTGATCACGTAGCCCACGGCTGCATTGTCATCTTTTGCGGAGGGTTCGCGCTTTGACCGAAATCATTGCGGCAGTCTGACGGCGCAGCCACTGTTAGTGGAAACGACCAGCTTCTCTGCAGGCGTGCACCGCGCGAATCGAGGTTATCGAACAGTTGCTTGAGTTCATGGCGGCACGGTCTATGTCAAGGGTATCGTGCACAACTGCGCGGTCATTGCAGACCTTCGGTCGCGCGGCGTCTGCATCGATTGCGAAGACGACACCGACTCGACTTCGCGCTCGTTCCCGTGCGATCCATAGGGGGACGGGTTCGCCGCAAACGCCGTCGGCACTGAATCGTCAGAATAGTACGCGATGAACGTGAGCTTCAATCTCGACCGGTTCTATTGGACGCTGGCGCACGACGCCCCAGACGCCGTCATCTACGCGGACGCCAATGGCCTCATCCGCTTCTGGAATAGCGCAGCCGTACGGGTCTTCGGGTTTTCGGAATCCCAGGCGCTGGGACAATCCCTCGATATCATCATCCCGGCGAACCTCCGAGCCCGTCACTGGACGGGTTATGCGGAGGCCCTGCGAACCGGCAGAACGCGTTACGGCGCCGGTGAGCTCCTAGCGGTCCCCGCGCTGCGTAAGGACGGCGCACGCATCTCCGTCGAGTTCACGATCCTCCCGATCCGCGACGTCCTCGGGATGGCGGCAATCCTGCGGGACGTCACCACGCGCTTCACAGAACTAAGAGCGCTACGCAAGCGACTCGTCCAGCTCGACACCCGTACGACCGCCGTTCACGCCATGCGCGACGTGCGCTGCCCCTTCGGCTTGACGATCGAATTGGTCGAGTCGTTTCATACCGCGAACCCGGAGCACCGCGTGGGACCCTTCGGCTGGACGCGTGCTAGGATTGCATGCGAGGCGTCGCAAGTCCGCGACGTTAGTGACCCTGCGCGCGTGCACCAAGCGTTCTTTTTTACCTGGCATGGAAGAGGCCCGGCTTCCGCTGCCGGCCGTGCACGGTCTGATCACAGTTCGGCCCAACTCCTTACTAACGCGCCTCACGCTGGATGGGCAGTATCTTCCGCCGCTCGGCATTGCCGGACGCACTTTCGACGCCGCCCTGGGCCGGTGGATCGCCCGATTCGCGATCGAACGCTTCGTGCACGACCTAGCATCGTTCATCGAACGAGGTTACGAGCGAATGCGACGAGAGGGCCACGTCTGATTCGAGGTCACCAAACACAGACTCGCAGTGCGGCGAGCTGGGTATACTCGACGATCTCGCGCCGATTTGACCCGCGTGGGCCGACAGGCAGCGGATTCCACGTCGTGAGTACCAGCCACAGATCGCCTCTTTTTGGCCGTGCCGTAACACCAGACGCCCTGACGAAAGGCCACCATGAAACTCGTCGCAACGATCGACCCGGATACGCTCTCGCCCGAACGCCTCGTCGCCGAATCCAACGAGTTCGCGATCTACGATGTCGGGAACGACACGTACGCCCTCGTGCATCGCCACCAAGGTGTCGAATGGCAAGCCATCACGATTTCGGGTGACGGTTTGTTCCGGATCGCAGAACTGCTCGCCGGCGCCACACGCGCCTTGTACCGCGACGTCGCATGTGATCTTTCGCGCCGACGTCGGCAAGAGGCGTAAGCGCTTCTTGCCCTTGAGCGGCGAGAATCGTCTTATCCAGCCTTTCGTTCCATCCGATTTCACACGCTACTAGGCGCAATGCCGCCCACCTATACGGCGCAATGACCAAAGTCAATATTATGCCGTAGCTGCAGCGATTGATCTTTGCGCAGTAGTGTGACGACACGGGTAACAACGTAACGCCGACGTGTTCGCTGGCGCCTTCAGATTTTTTTGCCGCCAATCTGACTGCCGCGTTGATATCGATTCTTTCGGATGGAGTATCGTATAGGCCATGGAAACGCAGAGAATGTGCTCATGAGTGTTGCGGCAAGTTGGCCGACGTTTCTGTCGCCGCTCAAACGCCGGGGAGAAGTCGCCGTAGGCACGATGGCGTTTGAATTTCAAAAGCCGTCGAACTGGACGTTCTTAGCCGGCCAATTCGTCGATATCACGCTGCAGAATCCGGCGCAAACCGACAGCGAAGGCAATACGCGCGGGTTTTCCGTCTCGAGCGCGCCGTATGAAGAGACGATCATGGTCACCACGCGCATGCGCGACACGGCCTTTAAGCGTGTCCTCAAATCGATGCCCTTGGAGAGCGAAGTCAAAATAGAGGGGCCGTTCGGTAATCTGACGCTTCATGAGGATGCTTCTCGCCCCGCGATCCTCCTAGCTGGCGGCGTCGGTGTCACGACCTTTCGGAGCATCGTCTTTCAGGCGGCTCACGTGAAGCTTCCTCACCGCATCATATTGTTTTACTCAAACCGGCGGCCCGAGGACGCTGCCTTTTTAGGTGAACTTCAGGCTTTGCAGCAAACGAACCCGCACTACACCCTGATCGCGACGATGACCGACATGAAAGATTCGCACGAGTCGTGGACGGGCGAAACCGGATTGATCGACGCGGCTATGCTGGCAAAATACAGCGACGCCACGAAGAACGGCGTTTTCTACATCACCGGTCCGCCCGCGATGGTTAGAGCGTTACAAGCTATGTTGAGGTCGACGGGCCTGCATGATGATGACGTTCGCGTGGAAGAGTATACGGGTTACTAGGCTGACGGGCGAGTACCGCATGCGAAATGCAACAATCTTGGGGCGTGCCGGTACCGCGCGGTGCCTTAGTCCAGTTCCGTTGACAGCCCCTCGTGCAATGAGTGGGGATGTTCGATGAGTTCACTTGCCGCCGAACGTCTGCGCGTGAAGCGGGCCTATGAGGCTCCGACGGATGCCGACGGTTGTCGAGTGCTCGTTGAACGCTTGTGGCCGCGAGGGCTCCGCAAAGCCGATGCCGCGGTCGATGTTTGGCTCAAAGACATCGCGCCGAGCACAGAGCTGCGGGAGTGGTACAGTCATGACGTGGCGCGTTGGCCCGAGTTCAAGCGACGCTATCAAACGGAACTTCGCGCCAACCTGGCCGTCGTCGACGACCTCGTCAGCCGTGCTCGCCGCGGGACCGTCACCTTAATCTACGCTGCGCACGATGAGGAGCACAATTCGGCTCTCGTACTGCGTGGCTTCCTTGCGCGCCGACTGCGGTAGCTCGTGCGTTCGTGTTTTCATCGCGCGACCGTTTCCACTGCACTAGTGTGATGATTCACGAGTTCATTGAATAAATCGGGGTACCGTGGTAGACTGAACTATGCAGCGTGGGCGTCCACTTCGGGAACTCAACGTAACCGACGATGAGCGCTCTGAGCTACAGCGTT
>JAABUO010010678.1_pt1 | contig 10140 bp, 11 predicted proteins | sample 5559291 | NCBI WGS metagenome assembly JAABUO01 (sample SAMN10711878, study PRJNA513372) | rock metagenome | isolation source: Antarctica rocks | place: Antarctica: Victoria Land, Finger Mt sud
GTTTCCCTTTGTGTTTCCATTGGTGGCAACAAATTTTGCGATATCATAATCGCATCAACAATCTGTCTGATGATGAACGTCTCATCAAGTGTGCCTTTGTTGAGGGCATGCATGATCCGGCACACCTCTTTTGGAGCCATAAAGTTCACAGTTGGCTCCAGGGTCAATCTGTAGGTTTGAGCATTGAGGATGATTTAGATGTGAGTACTGTTATTGGGAACGCCAAAAGCCATTATGCACAGACATGGCATCAGAGTAGTCTCAGCAGTGTTGCTAGGTACCAACCCTTACAGCCAGAATATGTCCTAGCACCTTACCTTTCAACAGTCAAGGGCTTCAAGAGCCGAAAACTCATCAGCAGATTTAGATGTGGATGTCATGGTCTTCATGTAGATACTGGTAGGCTTTTGCCTTTGACACAGCAGGTGCCTAGGGAGCAACGCCACTGTGTTTTCTGCGCTTCTGGTTTAGCAGAGGATGAACATCATTTTGTGTTTGATTGCCCTGCATATTGTGCCATCAGGAGCAGATTCACAAACATATTTTGGGGCCCAGCCCCTACACTGTCTTCTTTTTTTACTCTACATGATCCCAAAGTCATAGCTAGGTTTTTGAGGGAATGTTTTGAACATAGGAACACCCTGGTGGCAGCACAATCTGGACATACCCTTTAGTTTAGCTTAGAGTGCGTCAGCTGTGAACATTAATGTTTTCATAAGTGCTTTAGAACATTTGGGTATCTTTGTCTGACACTTTCAGTCTACTGGTCCAATGGTCATGGTTGGCCCCAACGACCTTTAAAATCTAATGAATGAATGTGACTAAGCTGCGCTTTGGAAGCCGTTTCGAATTCGTTGATCTTCTTCCATCATGATTAGAGACCTGGTCTCGATTGTTGGCCTGTTGTTGATTGTGGTCAATGTGATCAACTGACCCAGCTCGTTGCCTCAATACCCGCATTGTCAACCACCTTGACTTTATTTGATGGGCGTACCAGGCTGCGTCTTTCCCCTGGAATAAATCATCGTCAAGCTTGTTGTAGAATGCAGGCCAAACTCTGTCACTGCGACTTGCAGCTTAGTACTTGTTCCCGACATCATGCATTTCTTCCGATATCGCGTCTACGGTTGCAGCAGTCAGTCAGGCACCCTAACAGGCCGGTAAACATTCACAGAAAGAGAGCGTGTACCAGCACACAGTGTAGATCTGCACAGCCAGGACTTGACGCTGGTGCATCCTCGAGTGGGCCCCGGGAACAGGCAAACACCCGAGGGCCTATAGCGGCAGATGGTCGGGATGTGTACTGGCCCCAGTCTTTCAAGGAAATTACAGAGGATGCCGTCAAGGCTGTTCTTGCTGCAATCGAAAAGGGGCACAGAAGAATGGAGGTTGAGTTTCCCCCACTGCCAACTTCAGACAGTAAGCAACAGCTGCCCTGATGCTGCTTGCCTTGCAAGCCTTCTTGGACACTGACGTTGACCCAAACTCTCCAGGCACCATGCGCACGTCAGATGACTACATAGACTCTAATGTTCGGCTGGCATTATCCGCAGCTGGCATGGTGAGAAAGCATGCTTCACTTTTACTGTACCAATTGCCTCCTACTGGTGCATCCCATACTGTGTACTGATAGCCCAAGTACTGGCTTGTGCCCTTGCACACTCACAAATTTACTTGCCACCTTCAGATCAACACAAGAAATGGCAAAAGGGTGCATCTCTTGGTGCCAGACAGAGCAGAGTATGTCAGATCATACAAAATGTAAGTCTTACGTTCTGAATAGATTTAACTTGCACTACAAAGATCCAATACATCATGCCACAGCCAGTCTAGCATGTCACGTCAGGTTAAACGCTGCGCAATTTCTGGCATGCTTGTGTATTAGAGTCATTCAGACTGTATTGGCTTAACAATCGCAATGCACAGCTCATGCATGAGATTTACAGACAACTTCCAAGTAGCAGGTGACATAGCCGCTGGTGCTAAAGCTAGACATCAGACATGAGTGAGTGTGTCAATTATGTAAAGCCAGCCCATCATACCTGCATGGGTGTTGCAGGTTCAAGCCGAGTCTAGACTTGTCAGATGGTGAGCTCACCATGGGGTACTTGAATGAGGGAAGGAAGGGTTTCATGGGTGGCCTCAGCAAAATCTTTGGCAACAATGATAATGCAGTCGCCAGTCCTGGAGAAGCTGCTGCAAAGGCAGACATGTACATATGTGTCAATGCCTCCACAGTTGAGCTACCTGACATTGAAAGATATGTGGCTGAGTATGTGGGTGACAAGCCCATTGTGCTGTGGAACCTTGAGCTAGACACCTTGAGAGCTGACCTAGGTGCGGCATGTACATATCTCAGCAGCTTACTTGATGCTGGCTTCTGTAGCCCACTCCTCCATGTCTGCTCCTCCATGCACCCCTTCACCAAACTCAAACGCTGCTTACTAGCATGCCAACCTTGAAAGCCTGTGAACTGCATTTAGTGTTTCTTTCATTGCTGTGATGCATGTGAGTCAGCAGACACAGCACCCGGCAGCTTCAGCAATGCATGCAGCTGTACAGCCTGCAAGGTCAACAGAGTTTGCTACACAGTTTGTTTTACCTAGAGTGCGTCATGACTGTGAGCTGTTGCTGTAGGGCTCCTTGGTTTCCCAAAGAAGGACCTGCAGTACCGCTTCTTGTCCACATTCTTGCCAGCTTTCTACATCAGACAGCGAGAGTACTCTAAGGTGTGCGCCCAAGCCTGCCTGCCTGTTACAATCCCTCCAATGTGCTGAAAGCTTGTCTGTTTCTGAGTGATCCTTTTGAGATGACTTGGTGCTGACTGCAGCTGCTGCTGCTGCGACGTCTATTGCTGCTCCTGCCGAGGGAAAGCTCAATCATTTGCTGCTTGATGCACTGCAGAGTGTGGCGGTTGCACCATACATCATGAACTATGCTGGGGCTCTCTTCCGTGAGTTCCCTGCCCCCTGGCAAGTCATGTTGCGGCAAGACAATGGGCGATATGTGTGCGTGGCAGAAGACAAGCAGCGGTATCCTTTGGGTGTCGTCAAGCAGACTCTCATGCAAGCCATGGGCCTTGATACAGACAAGAAGGGCTCTGCTCTGGCTTTCTTCAGAACAGGCTACAAGGTATGCTTTCAACCTGCAGCAAATGCACAGATTTGTGAGGCACTGAGCCCTTCTGTTTGACATTGCATACGCTCAACCAAGGCACCTGCTGCGTACTTGTAAGCTCTTTACCTTGTTGTGGTCAGCTGTGCATTTGCACACAGCTTCGCACATCAGAATCAGTTGCATAGAAATGCATTGCACCCCAAGGACTTGCAATGGCTATATAGAAATGGCAAGTCCTTGAGTATGACGAGCCCACCCATAGTTGAGAGCTTGATTTGCTGGAGTCACGCTGTCAACCATAAGCCTGTAAGCTAAGCGGGAAGAAGCGCATACCAAGAAGGTTTTGGCATGAAATTATTGTGTTTGCAGACAACAACATGGTGGGAAGATGGGGCGCAGCTGGAGAAGTCCGACAAGTGGAGATCTTGAGGGCATATACAGTAAATAGCACTGATGGTGCCCTTTCTCTTTCTTCTGATGGTGCACTGTTGGGCAGCAGGCGGCTCTATTAACCCCCGTCTGCTGTCTGGCCATTGTATGGCCTGTCTTGACAAGTGTTCCAGGCCCTGGGATTCAACCAAGTTCAGCAGCAAGCATTCAGATCTGAGTGGTGAAGCAAAGTGTTGTGTGTGCTTGTAGTGTTTGTCAGCTCTGTTGCCAAGAGTATGAGCAGACAAGTAGTTGCAGTGATGGCAGCTATTCTGTCCTGAACGGCGGCTGTGATTTGTGATCTAAGACACCATGAACACATACAGCCATTTCTGGTCTTATTGGTCACGCAGACGCGAACACTCTTTGAATCGCCACAGTCCGAAGTACCCCTTGTGCAGACAATGGAGACAGTATGAGTGAAGTTGAGATCCAAAGTAAAGCTTGTGCAGACAACAGAGGCAGTATGAGGGAAGTTCAGGTGGGTCAGAAGTGCATTGAATCACATCAAATTTTGCGTCATTGTAGATGCTGGTTGAAGGCTGCCATTTACAGCCTACTGAGGGCGATGTGTGCACTGCTTGCTGACTTTATGGTCATGGTCAGCTGCCTGGTGCATGCTTGTGTCCGCATGATGTATTTGCTGACCATCAGCAGTGCCCTGTCTCAGTGAGCAGTAGCTGCATGGGACTCGCTGCTGCAGAATGTACTTTGCTGATGCTGATCATGACCACGAAGGTTTAGAATTTGGTTGCGACCAAATGCAGTTGACCGACACTCAAGCTCACCTGGGCAACACCTCTCGCGGAGCTTGAGCACGGCGGCACCAACACTTGATCGTCAAATCAGATCCGGTGTTACGGATCATGGTACCCGATGCTTCACCTTTCAGCTAGCTAGCTGATCACAGTACCAGATGCACTGGGTGAAAACACACTACGGCGCTACATGTTGGCCCTCGACCTGTATCCAAGTACGCGGTCAGCACAACATGACAGTCTCTACGCGCATGAGGATGTACGCTGTGCTCATTTCGTTCGCTTCATACGCAGGCACTCAGCTATCCATCGGCCACACGTTCCCCAGCAGGGAAGCGTAGACGTCATGGACGACTGCCTTTGCACAGTGACCTCGGGCGTGGAGGATTTGCACGTCAGTCATGTTGTCGCGCTCGTTCTCCTCGTTTCAGAACCTCTGCCGCTCAGGCTGAAGCTCAGGTCAAAGGTGAGCAGTTATGTCAAGATAAACTTGCAGACTTTGTGCGTCTGCTCCTAGAACCAGTGAGTAAGGAAGCGGAAAATGTGCTAGCATTCATGCCACTGATGCTTTTTGTCAGCCCAGATACACCTGAGAGAGAGAGCAACCCAGAACTTGGCACAAAATATGATGAGCCAGAGGCTGCTGTGCTCCTGGTAGCTTGTGGCATCGGGTTGGCAACAGGTATATCAAATAGCCCTCACGCAGCTGGATCTGTCCAGCTGCCCTGACAACTCAGGGTCTCTTGCAGCAGAGATCCCAAGTGGTGCCGCTGCACTCAGGACTACCATCATGCCGTGTATTCTGTGTGCAGTGTTCTTCATCAACACCACACAGCACCATCCAGACAGTCAGTACCTGATCCTATGCATCTGTGTCTGAATATGTAGCGATCACTGGCAGGTGCTGGAGTAGTCATTTTCAACAATGTGATACATGAAATACGCTCATCACTCTGGCACAGCACGCCATCAGATGCAACGAGCTGGGCCTACTGGGCAAGAGACCTACCAATCTCTGCTCGCTGGAACACCCTGCTCCTACCTCCTGCCCTTGGGGGCCTAGCTGTCGGCTTACTAAGAAAGGTCAGCGGGGGCTTTGACAACCCACCAGATGAGCAGCAGCACTCACAAACAAACAGCACGTCAACAACAGCAACTTCATCTTCTGAACAGAAGCCACAGAACAACAGCCGCGCTGCCTCACCAAGCAGAGCCTCAGCAGCTCGCACTCAGGAAAGGTCAGCCTCAGCCCCGAGCACCAGCAATCCTGACACAGACTTTGAAACTGTGTCAAGGCTCATCAGCAGTCAGGAAGCCAGCACCAGCGGCAGCAGCACTCTCTGGAGCTTGCCTTGGGTAACATCAGGCAGCAGGAGCCTAAAACGGCGCCTGCTGAGAGTAATCAAGCCTTTGCTGAAGGCCGCTGCAGCAGCAATCACGCTGGGGACTGGCAATTCGCTGGGACCTGAGGGGCCAAGCGTGGAGATTGGCAGGGCTGCTGCTCGCGGCCTTGGCAATGTGCTCAAGAGCAAGCAGCGTCGGCTGCTGTCACTGGTTGCTGCTGGCTCAGGAGCAGGTAAAACGCGCTTCAAGTTTGATATGCAGTGCATGCAGATGCTGCTCATCACCTTCACAGCACGTTCTGGTCTGCATGCACTGTAGCCATACTGCAGCCTACCGGCCTGGAATCTGGATGTCAAAGTGTTGTTCTTATATCACCATGCTGGTATGATGGCAGCCTGTACACAGCTTCAAGCTTGCACTCCTCATCAAAGAGTGTCGCTGCTTCATGCGCTGCATTTGTTGCAGTACCCCAGGGTCAAACTGTGTACACACCAACAACTTGCAATCAAGCGCAGTACACACAGCATTCTTCCCAAAACCCTGCAGCTCAAAGTCACCAACGCACACTTCCCTGCGCAGGTGTGGCTGCTGGCTTCAATGCTCCGATCTCAGGCGTCTTCTTCGCAGTGGAGACAGTCCTGCAGGCACAAGGCAGTGACCTTCGCCGTAACAGTGCCGACACAACACCTGGCTTGACCATAGCCATGGTGCTGCTGGCATCAGTCCTGGCCGCCATTGTGTCCCAAGCAGGGCTGGGGCAGGCCCCAGCAGTGCGTGTCCCTGACTACCAGCTGCAGTCCATCTTGGAGCTGCCGCTCATCCTGGGCTTCGGAGCCTGCTGTGGAGCCGTGTCTGCAAGCTTTGCTTACTCCAACCAGGTATTGTCAGCCTGTGCTTTGACTGTCTTACGACAAGCAAACCTGAACCTTGTTTTGTTTCTGCTGGATGTCCAGATGTCCAGAAAAGATTCATCGAAAATCTAGATGACCTGTTCAAGGAATTGGATAATGAGTATTTTTGAGAGCCTTATCTTGACCCTAAGTTGGCGTTCTTGCATGTGAGCTCACAGCTGGTTCCTCTGAGTCCAGAGGCAGGCTGTTGATGGAGCGAACATGGTCTCACAGGATCATCTGCACTGATTCCATGACTTGTGTTTGCTCTGCCGTGTTCTGCAGCAGTAGTGATGCGGCAGGTGCTTCCGCAATCATCACCTCTGTATGCACTTGTGGCAGACCTGCAGCCTGACAGCAGTCTTGGCTGTGCTCACTTCTGTTTCCAAAGGCTGATGTTTGAACCACAGAAGCGAGCAGACTGTCAGGTCATGATAAAAACATGAGCTTGTAGGGTTGCTGGAGCTAGCAGCATGCACTTCCCCTTGTGCATTCTTTGTTACATGGCCTGCAGGCATACAGCGCCCCTGATCAGGCACCCGTACAACCGCTTTCAAGCTGTTAATTCATGCCAGCATGCATTGATACCCACACCATCCCCTGCACTACAGGTGACAGCTGATCTGTTCCAGCGCATTGAACAAAAAGGGGTACCCACCCCCCTCATGCCGGCCATTGGTGGCTTAGTGACGGGTCTCATGGCTTTGCAATACCCAGAGGTGCTGTACCAAGGTTTTGGGAATGTTAACGCCATACTGCAGAACAGGGACCACTTTGCGCCACTGCTGCTGTTCCAGATCCTGGCTGTCAAGATCTTCTGTACGTCTGTGAGTAAGGGCTCTGGTCTTGTGGGAGGCGCTTATGCCCCATCCATCTTCATGGGTAAGCTGCCCCATTGTCACTGGCTGGTCTTGTGACTCTTATAGTGCACACAACTACCCTGCCTCTGCACTCTGAACATTCATTCTTTCTTGAGTCGTACATCCGTTCATCAGGTTGGCGGGAAAAGCTGTGACTCAGCTGTTGTAACCTGGCACACTTCTGCTGTTATTGGATCAATGCACTGCTGGCACGTCACCACGTAGCAGCCAGTGCTTCATGCGTGGCATGCACTGTCCCATTTTGCTGTGATCTTGACTGAGCCATAAGTCACAGCAAATAGGCTGTTCACCAACACGTAAGAATCAACACCGTTGAACTGACTCTGGCATGATGTCAAGTATGACTTGACCTCTAGGCTGCACCCACGTTCACACAGACCAATGTTGTGCTTGAGTTTTCACAAGCCCACCTCATATACATTCTCTGTGGTGTTGCAGGCGCAACCCTAGGCTCTGCTTTTGGGGGCACAGCATCCCTGCTCATGACCCCCATGGGCATCCCAGTAGCAGCCCCACAAGCCTATGCCCTTGTAGGCGTTGCCGCCATGCTAGCAGCCAACTGCCAAGTCCCTCTCACCTCAGTGCTGCTGCTCTTCGAGCTCACCCAGGACTACTTCATCATATTACCCACCCTGGCAGCTGTCGGCATCAGCTACTGGGTAGCTTCGCTGCCGGCTGCCAGCTCAGCATTCACGCCGTCCCAGTTTCAGGAATCTGATCAGAAGTCTGGAGGCCCTGTCGAGGACTCAGGCTATATGGACGCACTGCAGATCACAAGCCAGCTGGGCTTAGATGTTGCAGGGGAAGTAGATTTACAAGAAGCAGATGGCTTTGAGGCAAAAGCCAACGGTGCTGCTGGTCCTGGGGACAAGCAAAGGAGGGAAGTGGTCAGCATTGGGTCCAACGGCAGCAGGAAAGAGGTGGCAATAGATCCTGCTTACAGAGGTGGCGCTGCTTCTGCAGCTAGCAGGAGCCCTGTGCTGAACAGCATGGACAGCTCTCCTGATTTGCTTGAGGGTGCAAGTGTAGCATGTGCTTTGGAGGAGGCGTGTGTCTTGTTGACCGTGGACACTAGTATGACAGAGGCGCTGAATGTGATGGACGAAGTTGGTCAGAAAGTTGCCCTCGTGACTAATGATGAGGGCGCAATTGTTGGGGTACTGACAAGGGAGTCAATTTTGAAGCAGCTTGCAAAGGGGCCAAACTCCACCATCGAAAAATTGGCCGAATAGGATGCATGTGCTGTGTCTGCTTGACAAAAGTCAGCTTTGTATGACAGTCTAAGTTTGCCATGAATTGAGCGTGTTACATTTGCTGGGGTGTACATTATGTGAGTTGAGTGAGACTGACTACTGTTACCGGATTTTTTAGGCAGGCTAGGCACCTTCGGCCATTGCCGAGGTACTAGCAGCATATGAGCTGTAGGTTTGATACATGCAGTTGACATGCTGATATAAGCGTCATACAATACTTGGAAGAGTAAAGCAACTGCGCTTCAGTGACACCATTATGCATGAATGGCTACATGGCACGTCCATCTCGATCAAAATTGTGCATGTCCTCTCCCACATGGTGTTGTGGATGCATATACTTCACAGATCTAGCAAAAACAGCATTCGAAGACAGGGCTATCACAGACAGAAGAGGAGCCTCAAAGGACATTCTTCAAGGCTCAAGGACATCAGCACATCAACAGCGGGTCAGGCGCCCTGCCTGTAGACAAATCGCTACTAGCTATACATGTATGCATACTCACCGGGGAACAGTAACAAACAAACGTCTAGTGACATGGCAACCAGACAAAAGAGAGGGTGCTTGGCCAACAGCTCAGCCTGCATGCAATTACTCATTCCTCAATCAGATCAGGTACAGACTAACAGTGTCACAGCCTGTACCCGCCTCACAAGTGACGTCAGGTCCAGCAGGAAAAACAGGACAATATTGACTACTGCAGTTCCCTCATGTACAGGCAAAGAATGTCCCTTTCTGTCCTTCTGTATTCTTCATATTGAGTCTACGTTTATCAGAAATTTCCCTGTGCTGGTTGAAGTCACAGTCTACTTGACTTCAAATCAATAACAAAGGCAGTTGCCAAAGTGATACATGGATGCAAGAGGCCAATTGGAGCTCGCAAAATATCGTCTTGTTGTGATTTGACTGTTTGCACATCAAGAGTATATGATGCAAACGCCATGAGGGTTATCACCCTTCATGATGTCCTGATGCCTGACTTATTGATCACTAACTTGAACACACTTGGAGACCTGTCAACTGCCGCTACGAGGATCAAAATATTCCAATGTCAACTGCGTAGAGCACTGCACTCCTAAAAATTGAAGCTGCGATGTCAACTCAAACTCATGCCTGGCCCACAGCATCATTCAACACTTGATGCATGAATGTATGACTTTCTCAAAAATTGTTGAGAGTCTAGGCACCTGGCCACACTGTTGAGATTCCGGGGTGCAGGGAAGGGTTGCAAGGGTTGTTTTATGAGGCCTGTGCAGTCAACTCTGCGAATGAGCAGCATCAACTAGTGAGGCGAATGGCCAGTAGGCGTTGACATTCACAGCACCGGGACAGGAAGACAGCAAGTATCCAAGCCCTAAAGCAGTGACAGTATGCTGTGGAGCTTCCAATGCCATCAGCTCTGCAGCTTCTGATTCATTGCTTGCCATCAAAGACACTGTCGATCCTAGATGGCAACTTCTCCGCGCTTGA
>JAABUO010010681.1_pt1 | contig 10138 bp, 7 predicted proteins | sample 5559291 | NCBI WGS metagenome assembly JAABUO01 (sample SAMN10711878, study PRJNA513372) | rock metagenome | isolation source: Antarctica rocks | place: Antarctica: Victoria Land, Finger Mt sud
CTCTGAGGCTTGAGCCAGCCTCATGCCATGCACCTTGTAGTACAGCCCTCCCATCACTATGGCTGTGTGGTATCCACTGCGTAACCCCACTGCCTGTACACATACAACCCTGTCAGGCTGTGGTCAGTTGCTGCTGCTGCTGGATTGCGGACCAAAGCTGGACAGCTTGGCCACTGCATGAGCATAGCACTCATGGCAAACTAGACCGGTGCACATGGACAAGAAACTCATCTACATCATACAAGGCTGTTTGCATGAAGGGAAGCGCTCTTACTTACCAAGGTGGTCTGCAGATGCATGCAATGAGCCACTGGCAAAAACATGCCATGGCAAGCTTAGACACCAGGAGTGTTTGTGCAAATCATAAGGCTCAGCTCACCTCACAGAGGCTTGGATCATTTGCTGATGTTGGGTGCCGAGTGTCACTCACAGAACAGCTGCACACTGATTGTTGACACAGCATCAGCAGACAATGAGGGTGCCACAGCAAGGGCTGCACCTCAAACATGCCATCATTGAAGATGGGGGTCTTCCAGCCCCTCCTGGTATCCTTGCTGGAATCAGCCAAGCCCCAAATGTCGCGCCCACCACCGTAGCTCTGCAGGTTCAGCAGCACTATGGCCTTCACGCTGCTGGGGATGCGCACTGACTGCCATGTACCATCCAGCCCTTTCACCTATGGCATAGACTGCTTTGGTTTCAGAGCAGTGATGTTGCACACCAGTGATGTTGCCCAACAGCGATGCGCTTGCTTGGTAAAGACGTGACCGACAGGCATGCAATGGGAGGGCAAGCCTGTTGCAGTCAATAGGCACACCCAGAGGTGACTTCACGCCTCAACTGTAACAGAGGTGACAAATGAGGGCTGCAACAGTGATTGAAAACGGCATAGGCCACAGACAAACAGTCAGACAGAAGTCATACTAGCACAGGCCGCAGACAAGCATCAAACAGATGACTGCCAAGCACAGACACAGCCACAGACGCGCATACCTTGAGGGTGGCAGTGGTGTTGAGGGGCGGGGCACAGCAGAACCAGCCGGAGGCGCAGCTAAAGTAGGCGTACCAGGCCTGATTGATGAGCCTGGAGGGGGCGGCCCAAGGCCTGGTCTCCCGCAGGTGGTGGAACCCATAGGCCGCTCTAGCATCCAAACCCACACTGAAGTAGTTGTAGAACAGGCCCTCCACCTGCCAGATGAGAGATGGCAAAGTGAGCATGTGAGCTTTTGCACAACTATGCTATTCACACAACATAGTGCACCATATGTACACTCATGAAGACAGTCAGGTATGTCTGCATGGGCTTGTGCAGGCTGTACAAATCTACTAGAATGCAGCCAGTGGCACTGACACTGCACAGCAGGTAGCAAGCCTGCCTTACTGCCCATAGGTCAGGAGAGACCAAACATGTCAGTGTATCCATTTGAGCAGCACCTATGTAAGGATGCGCATGCAGATCACCACAAGAGCCGATGCCCCCTCAAGGGGTAGGGCCGTAGCCTCGGCAGGAATGTAACTTTATGCCGGCAACCATTGGGGTATGCCATGTACACTAGGCCAATCACAACTAAATCAATGGATGCTTGTGCAGATCATGACTGTTGGCTCCTCATTACAGCAAAGGGTCAGCAACACACCTTGGCTTTGCGGCTACTCTGGCTCTGCAGGTCACCTACTAGCGCAAGGGAATGTGGCAGCTGCTTGAAAAGGCTCTTTGCACCTGTACATGCCATACTGCAACTACAGAGTTGGCACGACTGCTTCACTGACAACCAAGAGCTTCAAGCAATCTGCACAATGCGCTGCAGGCAAGAGCCATTGGAATTGATATCACTGTATCACGCTGACCAGCCTGGACCAGATAGAACAGGATTTACAGCCTGTAGATGAACTTGCGCACATGGCTGGAACCCCTGGGTTGCAAGTTTATGTTCCAGCCATGAGAACAGTTACAAAAGGTTGCCATAGCTCCTTGGTAAGTTTACCCTCAGCAAAGTCTTATTCTTGCCTTTGCAATCGTGAGCATTCACAGCCAGAAGCGGATGAACTCCATGAGCACATACAGACATGATAAGCATTCGCAGGCGATACAGCCATACAAAATAAGGGAAGCCAGTGATTCATGCATGTTTTGTCCAGCCGTACAAGACTGTGAGTGGCAGCTGAGTAGCAAGCAACCTGCGATCACCTGCAGTGATGCCAATGTTCCAGGTGTCCAGATCACGCGGCTCTGCATCAGCAATGCGCTTCATTGTTGCATACAAGGTCTTGTAGTCCTGCAGGCCAGATAAGATGTGAATGCCAGCAAGCAATCTGCTCCTGTGTAGCAACCTTCATCAAGCAACCAAGTGAACAATCTGACTGGACATGCAGTGTTGTTACAGCAGTGACCGTATGCACAGCACTGCAATGTACACTGCATACAACTTTATGGGACCCTTTGAAACAGACTTGGCACGTGTTGACATGTGCATGCAAAGGGCAGATCTGATTTGACAAGGTATATGAGCTTACAGCAATCCATTTATGCAGGAAGGTATTGCCCCAGCCAAAGCTGAGGGAGAGGTCGTTGCCAGTGCCCAGAGGCATGACAGCCACAGCTGGAGGAGGCTCCAGCTGCAGCTCTCTCACTGTCTTTAGGATCCATGCAACTGTGCCATCACCGCCTGCTGCTAGTATGCGCAGCCGACTGCAATCAAAGGCATAGAGGGCATGTTAGGATCTGCACTGCTCCTGTAGATCAAAGGCATGCAGCCTTGGCCCTGGCTGGACGACATGCATATAAAATGCGCACACCACAGTCGCACAGGCACACAGACACAGGCGCACACATACTCACACGATCTATGCCTTTGGCCTTGATAAGCAGCAAGCACTTCAGACACTCCCAAGCCTCATGTCGCAAGGGTTGGGTTTGGGCGCTGTGTCAGTGCTGAAAAAATCAGCCAGACTTACCTGCGCACAACTGATGCCATCTTGTCACCGTGTTCGATTGCAGCTGCCAGGTTGGCATAGATCTTCTGCAGTACAGGTCCAGGCCTGAACTCCCTCAAGTCGTATACCTGCAGAGCAATAAGCTATCCTGCCAATGCTACTCAAGCACAAACGTGACAATACTGCTGTTGTCACACAGCAAAGACCTCCCTGGTCTACACATTTTCATCACAGTGCAAGACCCACTGAAGTCATATCAACCATTGGTCCGAAAGAGTTGCAAAGAGCTGCAGGTCAAGATGCTGCGTGACAGCAAGAAGGCAGGTTGGGATGCAGTATAGCGCACTTGTGAGTGGCCCAAGGCATGAAAGAGGGTTTCTGTGAGAGCCGGCCCAGCTCGGCCCCCTGACCTAGAATTGATGAAGACTATGAGCGGCGCCTCTGGCAGCTCATGGCCCACAAACTTTTTTGTGTTGCGCAGGTATGTGAGAGGGACCCTGCATTAAGCATTGGTCACAGGGGGCTACGCCAAGACAGACTGTTGTAATGGTGGAGGTGGTAGATTGCAGATCTTTCCCTTACCTATAGGGCTCTCGCAGATCTGTGGCTGTTCTATAAGCAGTGTACTCAGCCTGATCAACGGGAGGGGCTTCAAGCTGCAAGAGCAGGCAGCTTCAAAGCTCTACCAGGAAATAACCCATACAGCTGCTCAGGCAACTGCAGCAAAGCTGGGGCCAGTGTGCTCTTTACCTCTGCAGGGCGTCTAGTGGGATAACGATGGATTGCCTGGTGCTGTGTAGGGGACGCAGGGATCTGAGGATTGGACAGCGAGCTGGTCATCAAGTTGGTTGAGTCAGCAGTGGCAAGTACGACTTTTCCAGGTGCGCTATCTGCTGTTTGCCTACAATCTGGCTAGCATTTCATACCACGGAGCTCCCACTCCGAGCGTTGCGATCAAACACCTGGGCCACCGAGGTGAAGATCAAAGTTTGGTTTGCAGGGTTTGACTTGCTCAATGGACATTACAAGCAACCAATCAGGTGACACTAGAGCAGACGAAGCCCACGCTTTGTTGGTGCACCTTGAAGAAGTATTTTTTACATGTTTCCGCCAGACAACAAGTCCGATGACATTACATTGCTCAATCTGTTTACCGTTGTGGCAAAACGAATAATAGATGCTGCTTAGCTAATAGGCATTGTCTTCTTCTCAGTTCGCTTTTGAAACAAAAGCCATAGTCTGGGCGCAACACCGCACACCTATTCACATCAATTTATACATCTCTCCAGCACAGTGTCAGCAGGTGCTGACAGCTCCGACCTTGCTGAGGTTGTGTTGGCTGCTTTCGCTCCAGCTCCTTGCTCAGGCCAGATAAGTTTACCTGCTGAGTCATATGGGGCTGTTCGGCAACGAAGAGAAGCACCACCAGGAGGTGCGTGAGGACACAAAGGAGAAGGCCAAGCAGCTGTAAGTTTTTTGGGCACCATCTGACAGTTCAAATGGTGCCATTGTCATTTTCATTTCGTGAGCAAGAGCATGTTCGACCTGCAATCGCAGGGCGCCTGCCGCTGTCGCTACTCACGTCGCTTTCGCTGTTGGAGGGTTCCTCTTGGCCAAGGTGGTCAAGAAGTTGGGTGGCCGGTCTGTCGGAGGAGGCAAGAGACACCCAGGGTGCGGCTTTGAATGCTGGCCACAAGATCTGCCGGTCGTGTAGAGCCGGCAGTGCAAATGAGCTGTGTGGAAGTGTCGTCTTTACTTTCCCACTTAGCACATCTCTTGTCTTGATATTAGCTTTGTCTTGTAGAGTCTACACTTGATCACAACATCACAAGGCTCACCCAACATACTGTGCCTGCAGGGCTTACCTCTTTACCCTGCGTCTCAACTTTGCTACCGTAGATGACCGTGATGCCTGGTTCAAGAAGTTCAAGGTTTTGGCAGAGTACGTTGCAGAAAATGAGCCAACTACACTAGCCTATGAAGCAGCTACCTCTGAGGATGACCCAATGGAGGTCTTGGTGTATGAAAGGTGAATTGCTGGTTGGTTAGCCTGAAGCGGCTGCGTGTTTGCTGGTGCCCAAATGCTTGAACAGTCTGCTGTTGCTCTGCAGATATGTTGACAAGGACGCATTGAAGGACATCCATGAGAAGTCTATTGAGTACTTGAGGTTGAAGGATGAGATCAAGTCTGAGGGAATTGAGTACTCCAACATTGTCACCCAGGCCTATTATGAGCAGGACCTGGGCTTCATGGAGACCAAGTTCTAGATCTGTGTCACTGTTGAAAGGTTGTTGTAGTTGTCCACTCTTGTTGATGATGGGACAACCACTCTGCTTTGTTTGTGAATTCAGATGTGCAGATGGCATTGCACCATTGTACATTGTGCAAGGTTGCCAACTAGTTGCTGCAGCTCAAGTGTATTTTCTTCAGGGTCAGGACATGTTGCGTCTTTCATTGCAGATGGTGTCATACTGGGAATAATCATTTAAATACTCAGCATGCTTAACATTGTGAGAGTCACACAGGTCTCGCCCCTAGATCGCATATCAAATTTCAAGCATGGTCTGGACGACAATTAGTGCGACCTTTGCTCTGTTGAGGTCATAGCAGGCTATAGCACATGGCACATTTCAGCCTCGCTGCAGCTACCATTTGCTGGCAACATAGAGTAGTACCTTACACAACGATCTAGACTCTGCAGACACATTGGAGCATCTTCTTACACAAGCGATGGGCACACGGCTTTACACTTCGAACAAACGCTGGTGCAGGCGCACAATCAACATAGCGCAGTGCATGGGTACAGCTAGTGGTAAGGAGACCTCAGCATAGAGACAGTACAAGACAAACGACAATCTGTTGATAAATATGCATATTTGCCCAACTGACTACATTATGAGGTTGAACCTCATAGCATACACAAAAAACTCATTGACAGACATATCCATTCACAGTGATGAGTAATAGCTTCTTGGTATGTTGCACAGCAACTGATTCATAGCCACAACCATACAAGTGGGGCTTGATGTTACCATGAAGTAGCAACACAAATGCATATTGACCCTGCTTTTGCAAAGGCATGCTTGCCAGACAGGGCCTCAATACTGTTCAGGCTGCAAAGATGCCTGCTGCTCACTTCTGGACTGGCTGGAAAGTGTTGATAGGGCCACGACAGAAGGGGCACAAGGGACTGGTAAGGCCTCTTGCACACATCTGGTAAGCACACTGCAGACACATCTGCACCACACAGGCCAACATCAACACGCAGGTCACACACTGGGTGCTCCAAATGGCAGGCAGGTGAGAATTTCAACGATATCAAAACAAGGGTAGCTCAGTGGCAGACAGCAAGCTGTGAGACAGATACTGCACTGCGACTGTAAACTTTCAGACATTGCAGAAGCATCACCTCTTTCATTGCATGTAGCAGTAAATGGAGTTGACGGATCAGCAGCATGTGAAGAGATACCAAAAGCAATTCAAGCAGCACAAGCAGCAGAATATACCTGGTGATCGCAGTCAGCAATCTGTGCTTCTAGAGGGCGGTCCATGCATATGGAGCACAAGCCCTCATCCTCATCGTTATCTCCTCTGCGCCTTGAGGGCATTGTCTGCAACAGCAGCTATAGCCCATCACCAACACGACTGCCACATGGCAATGACTGTTGATCTACATGCAGATGTAATAAACTACTTGGAAGCAAAACAACTTCAGGGTTGCCAATAAATGCAGTATGTGGTTGTCACGAGAAGGGATGGGTTGATAATAGTCACAGCAGTGGAAACGAGTGCACAAAGCTGCTGCAATGTGGGAATGCCACTAACAAGACATGGTCTAGGTTGATCAAACATGAAGCCCTTGACATTGCCAGCTGAAGCTGGACAACAATGGGAGGACCGTCACTTTTTGCAGGAAAACACAATACCTTAAACAAATTCTTGTCAGATGCTTCATCGGCCTCCTCATCTTCTTCATTGTCATCAAGATCATCATTGTCATCACCATCAGCATCATCGTCCCCATCAGACTCCTCCTCTTCTTCCTGCTCTCCCGCCAACTCAGGCAGCATGTAACCATGCTGACCCAGAATACCATGCAACTCCAATGTGTTCAGCTGCTCTGCTCTGCTACCAGGACCCTCATCATCCCTATCATGCTGCTGACTATCCATGGCAATGTCACAGGACATGTCATCATTTCCCTCCTCCAGCATCTCCCGCATGATCTGCTCCTCATTTGAAATCGAATGGATAAGCGTGCTGCTGGCGCCTTCGTCATAAGCGCTGCTTTCACACTCTGACTGCATCCGGAAGCTTTGAGGATACGGCATTGAAAACTCTGGAGCTTCATATTGGCTGGACAACGTGTGTGGGTGGGTCTGTGTGCTAGATCCTTGCTTGTACTGGGAGCTGCCAGTGTGCCGCGTTGTGGAGGCACTATCAATGTGTGCTGCTTGACCACCAGAGCCGGACTGCATGTCAGCAGACTCATTGTACGTAGCTGCTGCGCTATTTGTCAGGACAGGGGCCAAAGATGAGCGTACCGCCATTTCCTGCTGATTTGCAGCGGTCTGATGGAGCTGTGAAGCTGAGTTTGCTGACTCAGCATGGTGGCTGTCACTGCTCATGTCACACAATGCATCAATAGCTTCAGCGCTGGGCAAGGCACAGAAATTGGCTTGGCCTTTTGAGGACAGGCTCTGCCTTGCCAGTGCAGGCAACGCCGCCGGCAGAAGCATCTGCTGCTGAGAATGGCCAGCAGGACTGGGCTCCACATCCCTGCCAACACCTCCTGCCTGTTGGCCAGGCTGAGTCCAGCCAAAATGTGATTTCCCGCCAGAAGCTGCTCCATTCCCGCCGATTTCTGCGGCTGGTTCAGGAGTGGCGGGAACAGACCGAGACTGCAGCCTATCTGGGGGTGACTCAACGTCAGCTGAAGGCGTTGACCAGGCGTTAGTAGACAAGCCTTGTGGTGGGGTGGGCATGGGTGCAGGGGGGTGACTCCTTGGTGTGCGCGGAGTGGCTGGCTGATGCTGCTGTTGATGACTCTGGTTTGATGTCTTCAGTGGTGCTGCTGTTGGGCCCCTTGCAGGGGTGTTAAGCCCAGAACCAGTTGCAGACCTGCCAACATACATACTGTGAAAGTCCACACCAAGTTTGAATGTACTCCACACATATGTGGCAGCAGGAGACTCTGGTGTGACAAAATAACATGAACAATGACCTGCAATACCAGGTGGTATTCTGCGCCTGCTTGACATACGATACTTCTGGTCTCAGCTCAGACAGCCAGACTTGCTCAAGCAGACAAGCACACATGTGGCCTTAGCAAAATAGTGGGAGGTCTTACCTCTGGTTGTCCAGGGAGCCCCGAGAGGTGTGGGGTGCCCGGGGGGAGCTGGCAGGGGTATCATGGACAGAGGATGTGCCCTGCCTGGACCGCCGGCTGTGGCCACCGCCACTGCCACCACTTCTCTTTTTGCTGCCAGCCAGAGACCTCAAAGCAGCCTGCACATCAAAGCATAGTCTCGCTCAGTACCGCACAGCACAGCATAGCATGCCGCACCGCATTGTGGCACAGCAGCATAGCAGCATCCAATTTGTAAGCAGCAGCGAAACAGCAAAGGCTGCACCAGAGGGACACATGCCTTACAGCGATGGCTCACATGCCTTGAAAGGACACGTATGCAATTGACTGCACAGGTGACAGATCTGATTGGATTGATTCATATCTGCCACAACACAAGCTTAAGATAGCAGTGGCAAGGCAGCTCTTTTGCGGCCTGCTAGCAGCCACAGGCATTGAGGAATCTGCCTACACCATGATCTCAATGGACATGTGTGTGTAGCCGGTTTTCTCAACGCCCATGCATGCTATCAGGCACAAAAGAGCTTCCTCAGCTGTGAAGTAAATGCAGCAGCACAGGAAGTGCTGCAGGTGAGTTGACTTTGCGCATCTCAGCACCACAATGTACAATGCATGAAGCATAGGGTTACCTGCAGGATGACAGCAGCAGCAAGGGGGGTGGTGGGGGTAAGGCTGGTGGAGGATGCCTCCATAGGGTCGGCACTGGCTGATGCCGCCATGGCATTCAATGCAGCTTGTACCATGGCAGCTGATGCATACGAGCTGTTGCTCTTGGCCTTCTCTGCATTGCCTGCACAGACAGCAGCCTGATTGTAATGATGTTGCATTACGTGATTGTCAAAACTGTCGAATTAGTAGACCTTACAGGGATGCATAAGACAGGCTGCTCTGGAGAGACAAGACTTGTCCTGCACGTACCTAGCCCATCATGAACTAGAAAGCGTTGTCATTATTATCATGATTAGTACTTTTACAGTAGCCAGACATCACAGTTGAACAAAAGCACAGTCAAAACTGGTCTTTGACAGCCATGAAGTCACTCTGCCAATAAAGGTTAGCAGTCATGAATCACTCTGCCAATAAAGTGTAGCAGCATGAAGAGATAAAGACAGAGTGTGATAAGTGATAAAAAGGGCACAAAGCAGCAACACAAGCAGGGACAGCCTTGTTGCAGTCATGCACAAGCTGCTGTAAACAGAGTAGTGGAGTACCTTCCATGGCATATGATGCATTGAGCATGGCAGCAGCTGGCAGCTCATCCAGAGCTCCAAGCAGCCTCAGAATGCTGCCGGCTGGCTTAGCAGTAGGACCGCCCTTGCGCCACGCCTCGCTACATTCCAGCACCTCTGCTGCGGCCTGTTCAACCTACAGGCAATGTTGCAACAGTGGACACTCTCCTCATTACGGGTCACCTGATTATGAGGCACCTGATTAGGAGGCACCTGATTATACAATGCACACTTGCATACCATCAAACAGCCGTCTGTACAATTGCAAGACACAGCACACATGTTGAGACGCTCCCTGGACCGCCAAGCCTGAGCAGCACTTGGTCTTGTGACAATAGGCCAACACATCAGCTGGTGCAGCACGCTTGCAATGCAGTTATGCATATGCTGCATCATTTGTTGACACAAAGCCTGCTGGGCTGGCAGCTGTGCCTGTGTCAAGGAACAGCAAGGAAGTGACATGACACTGCCTGCTTACCTTGCTCTCCTGTGATTGTCCATTGGTACAGACAGCCAGCAGGCTCATGCCACTAGGCACCCCCTTTGCAGGTGCACAGCTCATAGCTTTCAGCGTCAACAGCAGCTTTGCTCGCTGCAGCACAACAT
>JAABUO010010685.1_pt1 | contig 10136 bp, 17 predicted proteins | sample 5559291 | NCBI WGS metagenome assembly JAABUO01 (sample SAMN10711878, study PRJNA513372) | rock metagenome | isolation source: Antarctica rocks | place: Antarctica: Victoria Land, Finger Mt sud
CTTGAGCACAAATTTTGAATCTTGTCTGGCCATGTTGGAGCTTGGCTGAGCTTGTTATGACATACAAACTGCAATACAGCCAGCGTATAGCAATCTGCAAAGTTGCCAATCGCCGAAGCATGTGCGATGCGCACATTGTACATGAGATCATACACATGTGTGTTATGTCTGGCATGCAAGCTGAGGCAGAAGTGTTGTGCAGACAAAAGGAGGCTGCAGCTGCGAACCGCAAGGACTCCAAGCTCAAGGCGGTTGTCATAAGTGAGGCATGGGACAAAAAGGCGTGCAAATACAATTCCCCATCTGTGCCATTTCCCTTTGACAGCAAGGCCACATATGAGCAGAGCATGCGCACTCCTATGGGCCGGGAGTTCAACACGACTGCTGCACACAGGCAAGATACTGTTTTCTGTGACAGCACAACCTGCTCATGGTCATCTTTGCACAACATTGCCTACTAGGTTTGCTTATCAGCTTGGCATGTCAGTGTGTGCTTGGCATGGTAGGATCAAGCAATACACGTTTTGGCAGCTTTGATTGTTCATGCTGGTGGCTGGTAGCTGGTCATGCATGCCCTTTGCATCGTGTAGGGAAGTGCAGAGTTTGAGAGTGTGTGCTGTGTGCAGGGACATGACACGTCCAGCAGTGATCAAGCATTCTGGCATGATTATTGACCCTATCCAATTCAACAAGTCTGCTGCTGACAGCGCCAAGCAGACCAAGTCTAAGGATAAGAAAATGAAGATCAGCGTTAATGCTGGAATCCCTAGGCCGTCCCGTAGGTGACTAGAATATTGTAGGTGACCAGAACATCATGGCTGTTGTGCATGCAATGGTTAATCACTTCTACACAGTGCTTGTGCCTCAATGTTCAGTGCTGTGAGTGGTCTTGTGTTTGCTTGCTGTGTGATATCACGATTACGTCGAACTTTTGCAAATTAATTTTTATTTTACGCATTGGGTGTCTAGACCGCATTGGGTCGATCAGGCTGTACATGTGTAACAGCAATCATTGCGAACCTGTGCTGGGCATGAGTTGCAAGAACCTGTGCTGAGCATGAGCTGCAAGAACCTTTGCTGGGCATGAATTGCAATGGTAGTAGTTTGTTGTGTGGAGGTTTGGGTGAGCCAGATCTGCAGCAGTTGACTGCAGATATGCGAGCACAATATGCATGTTCCAGTCCTGGGCAGTGCTTGCAGCATAGTCGATGCAGCATGGGTGCAATGACTTTGCAGACCTTATCTGGGGGCTACATCACACCTATGACAATGATGCATGTGGCCAATTCTGCTCACAAAGCAACCAAATCATCATTACAACACAAGAATGTCTACTATCAAAGTCTACTATCAAAGCCAGGCTTGCGGAATTGTACGCCTATGCAAACAGCATAGTTCTCAAAGGCGCTGTCGGTTTCTACTGTCCTCCACGCAGACGCAACACCAGGTGGAGAGTGGACTCCTTCTGGATGTTGTAGTCAGCCAGGGTACGACCATCCTCAAGCTGCTTTCCAGCAAAGATCAGACGCTGCTGGTCAGGGGGGATACCCTCCTTGTCCTGGATCTTGCTCTTGACATTGTCAATGGTGTCTGATGACTCAACCTCCAAGGTGATGGTCTTGCCAGTCAGGGTCTTGACAAAGATCTGCATGCCTCCACGCAGACGCAACACCAGGTGGAGAGTGGACTCCTTTTGGATGTTGTAGTCAGCCAGGGTACGACCATCCTCAAGCTGCTTTCCAGCAAAAATCAGACGCTGTTGGTCAGGAGGAATGCCTGCAAACAGGCATCACAAACTAAATTCCAAGGAAAGATCGAATAAACTCTACATCACAACACTAAATCAAACTCTACATCACAATAGTAAATCAAACTCTACTGCATTGTCAGAACCATAAAAGCAAGACAGCTGACAGCAAAAACACAATATTAGAGCAGCACAGTCTGTCCTGATCTATGCTGCTTACCCTCCTTGTCTTGAATCTTGCTCTTGACGTTGTCAATGGTGTCTGATGACTCAACCTCCAAAGTGATGGTCTTGCCAGTCAGGGTCTTGACAAAGATCTGCATGCCTCCACGGAGACGTAACACCAGATGCAGGGTAGACTCCTTCTGGATGTTGTAGTCAGCCAGGGTACGACCATCCTCAAGCTGCTTTCCAGCAAAGATCAGGCGCTGCTGGTCAGGAGGAATGCCTACAGGAACAAAAGCTTTCAGCATCAGCGCAAAATGTATTGTAAAAAGAGAGGTAGCGCACCCTTGAATGGTTTAGAGCCAAAAAAACTCAACACAATCTTGCCAGCTTACCTTCCTTGTCCTGAATCTTGCTCTTGACGTTGTCAATGGTGTCTGACGATTCGACCTCCAAGGTCTTGCCAGTCAAAGTCTTGACAAAAATCTGCATGCCACCACGCAGACGCAGCACCAGATGCAAAGTAGACTCCTTCTGGATGTTGTAGTCAGCAAGGGTGCGTCCATCCTCCAGCTGCTTTCCAGCAAAAATCAGACGCTGCTGGTCAGGAGGAATGCCTGCACAGAACCAGTCAATGAGTGAACCAAAAGAGGAAAAGCTTCAGAATGGGCTAGAGTTGCTGAAAGTCGAGCTGCATCCAGCACCCAGAATACGAAGTTGAGCTTACCCTCCTTGTCCTGGATCTTGCTCTTGACGTTGTCAATGGTGTCTGAGGACTCCACCTCTAGGGTGATAGTCTTCCCGGTCAAGGTCTTCACAAAAATCTGCATACCACCTCGCAGACGCAGGACAAGATGAAGGGTCGATTCCTTCTGGATGTTGTAGTCTGCCAAAGTGCGGCCGTCCTCGAGCTGCTTGCCAGCGAAGATCAGACGCTGCTGGTCAGGAGGGATTCCTGCATGACGTAACCAAAGGTCCGAAAAGCCAAAACAAGCATCGCGGTTGTACAGCTTGCACTACCCTACAAATTCAAAAAGCCGGGGACAAATAATGTGCAATCTTCAATTGAGGAAATGTAACTGACCTTCCTTGTCCTGAATCTTGCTCTTAACGTTGTCGATAGTGTCTGAGGACTCAACCTCCAAGGTGATGGTCTTGCCAGTCAAGGTCTTGACGAAGATCTGCATGATTGGAGATGCGGCTGAGAAGAAGTGCTGTGTTACTTGGTTGTAGATACGAGAGGGAGAGCAACTAGCTTTGATTTTATGGGCGCCTTGCTGTCCCTTCTGTCAGATTCCAGAAGCATCCAGATTCCTTCCTGTGCGAGCCGGCTTCTTCCTCTTCCCCTCAACTTGATCAAGGTCAAGGTGTGACAAGCACTTGCAGCGTGAAGCTGTCCACATCCAGGTCATAGCAGTTGGTGCAAGTCGTTTGACGACATGGCGTCTCGCTTTTTCGCCAGAAGCCTCTCGTCCGCGAACACCCTGCACGAAGCAGCAGAGCTTGGCAACATCGATAAGCTACAACAGTTTGTTGATGCTGGCAAGGAAATGGGATATCCTGCTCGAGAGACTCTTCGCAAGCGAGACGCCCTTGTCGGTGCTACTTGTTTGCATTATGCAGCTGAGCATGGCCGTACCGAGTGCGCCAAGGTTGGTGCGCAGATCTGGATTCCACAGCATCTTTGCCTAATTCCCACCTCATTGTCAAGACTGTTAACTTTACATGCAGTGGTTGCTTGACAACGATGTTGAGATATATGCGGCTGATCACGCTGGGGTGACTCCGCTGCATCTAGCTTGCCTAAAAGGGCACCTCGAGGTTGTCAGCCTTTTGTTGAATCAAGGATGTGGCACAGAAACCAGAGACAATGAGGGTGACACAGCCATGCACTGGGCAGCCACTAAGGTAATGGCTTGCACTGGGCAGCCACTAAGGTAATGGCTACCAGCATGCAGAGGAAGTGCAGCAAGTGAAGCTACTCCTGCTCAGGCTGTAGACGGCACCAGCAGAGCAGCGTCTTGTTCTCTTTAGGGTCACACAGAGGTCATGCAGATGTTGCGCCAATTTGGAGCACAAGTAGATGTAACAAACAAGGCTGATTGGACAGCGCTTCATAGAGCTGCATATTGCGGCTTTTCAGAAACATGCGAGTGGCTTCTGAACAATGCGGTCAGCATGCATGCAGTCAACAAGTAAGGCTATGTGCAAAAGCTGCACACAACTTGCAGTATATACAATGCCTATCACCAGCAACTTCTCGTTCATTCCCTGTCTGTCAGAGCAAAAGCCTCAATGTGGCAAAGCAGTTCTGCCACAATCTGTCTTCACTATGCGTATCCCTGACACCTTAAGCAATATGCCACTCACTGATGCATTGCACGTGCTTACATCCTGCACTAGCTTGTACAACATGAGAACAGATTCAAAACATGGACACCTGATCTTTAGACTCTTATGCAGCCATGTTTCAGTCCATCATGCATACAGTACGCTGATGGTCTTGGATGCATGATTGCAGGGAAGGTAACACAGCCTTGCACCTGGCATGCCAAAGCAACCAGCTCAAGGTGATTGAGGTGCTGCTGCAATGGGGTGCACGAGCAAACATGACCAATGCCAGTGGCTTTGCCCCTGTAAGTACTGACTTCCCTGCCAGCCTCACCATAGTATGTGCACAAGCACAAAAGCTGCATGCAAGCAAGTCTGACAGACTACCAATACATATTGCACAGCTGTATCTCTGGCTGCTTGTCCATGCGCCTGCAGATGCTAAGATTGCACAGCTGTATCTTTGGCTGTGTGTCCATGCGCCAGCAGATGCTAGGATTGCAGACGGCGCCATGCCATGTGCAACTGCTTCAACTCATGCTTGCTCTGCCAGTATCAAGCAATGCGTACCTTTTTGAAGGGGGGTACAAGCTTTTTATGAAAAGGAACGGACACATTCCAGCAGAACAAGCAGTTGCACACTTGACAGTCCTGCAGCTGACTGCTGCTGTTGCTCTGCAAGCACGGGCAGCATGCGTGAAGCTTACCAGGGCGGAAAAAAAGGGGAAAACATAAGTGAACAAGTATAAGCTGGACTGCAGGTAGACATGACTGGTCTTGATGCCGTGCAAGCTGTCATGGAGGAGTTTGCACCTGACACCCCTAAGCGGCGCACCCTACAGGAGCGCAAGGCTATGCTGGCCAAGGGCAAACGGTCAGGTCAAATGCACATGTGTTTAATGATTAAATGAGTTACATCTGCCAGTGCAGCAGCACCATCCCATGTCAAATGCCTTGCTGTTTATGCATTAAGCATGTATGACAGTGCGAGGGGGGTTGATCTCATGCAGACCACATCTCAGGATGTGCTTGAAACATTCCATGTGTAAAAGTACTCACATGTGTTTATTGTGTGTAGTCTTCAGATGCATGTACCACTATGTAGCCTTGTGTATCTTCAATGGGCAGAGCTACAGGGGCCCTGTTGGGAGCCGTGCTCAATGCGTGACAGATACGGTCTGCTGTTTCAGGTGGAGCTTTCTCAGGAAAGACATTGCGCCGACGTCAGTGCCATCCGACTCCAACAAACAGCCCAAGTAATGCAGCCTTGAACCTCTGAGTTGCCTTGTCTACGAACATATGTTGCACAATCACAACAGCTGTTGCGCACATGGGGGGATTGTGCTGCTGAATGCATTCATCTTCACAGATACATGCTCTGACTCTAGACAGTGCTGTCTGGCATCATCTGCAGCACATCTCTGCATTCATCATGTTGGCATTGGGCATGGCAAGCCGTTGCAACACCTAGCACACAGATGCATCATTTGCATCCTGAATCTTGATACATTGCCATCAAAATCCTGCAAGCTGCCATACTCTCCAAACTTATCATGTTATTCCCATCAATGTCTGCTGGCAATCTGCGCCCATGGAGCACCCCCTGCAGAGGCCCTACTGCTACAGGCTGCTGTGTTTGAACAGCTAGCTGGTATTGTGAACTAGCAGTATGTGCAATGGGTGCAGGCCTGCCGTCAGGCGACGCACAAGTGATGGGTTCCCAATGGGTTTGACAGACTCTCCCATGCGGATAGACCACCCAACCATATATGAGGTGACTTAGCACAATCTGTCTGCATCCTGCGTTTCAAGCCTGCCATCCTGCTCTGTGTGCGCGTGTGTGTGTGTGTGTGTGTGTGTGTGTCCTTACCTGTTGCATCTAAGCAGTGAGCAGAGTGGGCTGTGGCTATTGTTCCTGCGCATTGCTCTGAGGTCTTCTTCTCCCAACATCTGTCAGTGAGCAGAGACTAACACTGCGCAAGGCTCTGAGGTTTTTCATGCTGCTGTCAGCCATGATGCAGGTCAGTGCAGCCAAACTGCACTCATGTGCCTGTCTTTTCACAGGATGATGAAGAAGACACATCCATCTTCAACATGGGCATTGCACTAGATGCTGCTGGCACAGATGCCATGTTCAACTTTGGGGTCAACCCCAACCCCGGGGCTAGTGCAGGCAGCACCTTCACGACTCACCAGCAGCAGCAAGCAGAGCAGGAGTTGGCTGAGAAGCAAATGAGTCAGCTGCAGGTCAATGACCTCAGCCCTCAGAGAGCCACAATGGGTGCCACTGACATGGTGAGTCTGTCTTGCTGTCCAGCTGAATGACACAGCAAGGTTGCCATGTTTGATTTTGTAAGGCGGGGGCCCCAAACCGTGTGTTCTGGGGCATCAGCAAAACTTTTAATCCAGGTGCATGTTGGCCACCCTGTTACAGGCAAGTGAACAATGGGTCTTTTGACTTGGTAATTGCAAGCTGTACTCATCAGACCGACCGTTAGCCCCAGAGAGCCACTTCACATGCCTCATGTACGGGTATACTTCTGTTTTTGGGGGGTTCTGAGGCACAGCTCGAGTGTGCAAAGCCTGCAAGTCTGTGGGCAGGATGCAGGTCATGCACAGCATGACAAGTTGTTGTCATTGACAACCGCCTCTCAGGCTGCATCTGACTATTTGCAACAGTCTCAAACACCGATGATGATCTGCACATCATGCTGTTCTTAGTGTTGCTGCTACTGCACATCAAGCCATGAGAACAAGGCAGCAACACTGACATGCAGATTGAAAGCGGCCCCAATTGTTGCAAGCTGTACCTGTGCTGTGCTGCAGAAGATTCGAGTGCCAAGAAGGTCTACAAGGGATCCACCAATGTCCAGCCGAGACTCAACATCCACTAGGACTAGCAACAAGTCAGATATGACACCGTGGTCAGATGAAGACATGTCGAAACGGACATACACAAGAGGCAAAGTGAGTGGCAGCTTCAATGTCAGATAAAACAGTGTCTCACAACACTGAGCGGGCAACAGACATTTGCATTGATGTTTTGAATGCCAGTATTGTGTTTCATGCTTCTGGCAGCAGGTGTATTGGTTTGCTGACCAGAGGTATCAATTTTGCAGTTTGCGTTCTGAGTTGTACCAAAGTAGACTAAACTAGACCAAACTAGACCAAATGCAGCAGTCATGAACAGACAATCCAATCACTTATTTGCAAGTATACAAATCACCAGCCTCCCAAAGTGGGACCCCAGGAATATCTGCTGCATGATGATGGTTCAAACACACACAAGATGCTGACATCACAACTGGCTCTGTATCAACACAAGCCAACACAGTAACACCAATAATCTCAAACCAACAAGTTCATTACAAAGTCAGCCATTTAAGAGTGGCTGATCACTGCAGCATGACTTTGCCAACTGCACCCCGCAAGCGACCCAGCAGCTCTGTGTTGACACCTGATTCTCGGGACAAAGCCACACGTCCAGTCCTGGCCACTTCAAGAATGCCTGCAGAGCAACAAAAGCATCTGAATACCTGTTCCAGTCAGTGCATGAGATTACATACATTGCTGCCAATCGGGCTGTTTCATCATGGCAAGTCACAGAGTCGGCATCTGCAACCCGGCGCTCTTGAGCAAATGAATGGTTGTGACAGGGAAAAGCTGCAAAATGTAAGTGGTGTACTGCAGCAGCATCTTGGCTTTTATGACCAAGACTTGACAGTTTGGCAACAGTCTGGCATGACATGTAGCAGCACCTCCTGGCTGTGTTTAAACTCAGGGGTGCTTACCATAGGGTTCAAGAAGATCTTGCACTGCTCGCATTTTCATCTCCTTCCCTTGCACCTCCAGTGTGATGGTTGTTCTCGACACATCACAGATATTACCATGGAAGATTTCTGCTAAGTCAATCAGCTCTTTTCTCTCTGAGGGTCTACACCGGCACTTGATGAGCATCAGCTCTCTTGTGATGAACGGCAGATCCGACAGATCAGTCACGCTGTGCACGTGTATCAGCTTGAGCAGTTGCTTGATGACTTTAGCGCTGCTCTCTTTGCTGCCTGGTATGACGGTCGTGATGCGTGACAAGTCAGCTGTTTCTGAGTTGCCCACCGCTAGACTCTGGATGTTGTATCCACGCCGCGCCAAGACACCAGTCACCTTCACATGTGTTTCAAGACAGTCAGACAGCCATAAGATTTCCACCATCATGGACAAGCAGATGCGGCAAACACAAGCGCACAGGCAGGCAGGTGGGACACATGTTACCTGTCCGTTGACTTTGACAGACAGGTAGCAAAACATACAGGTAAAGCTCATCTGCTGCAGTGTAACTGAAACACATGCAGATGGTGTGAAACTGTGAATCTAGATGTGCTGCTGCTTTGTTGTACAGCTGTGATTGGAGTAACAACATGCCAGATACAGCCACTTCTCAGCGATGACATGATCTGACAGACATGCTGAAGCCAGACATTAGACTGTGCTGCTGTTTTGTTGTACAGCTGTGATTGCAGTGACAACATGCCAGATACAGTTGCTTTTCAGCAATGACATGATCAGACATGCTGAAGGCAAACATCAGACACAAATCAAGCAGGCAGGTTTTAGACAACATGAATACACAAGGTCCATGAGCTATGCATGACCATACCTCATTCAGCACACCAGGTTTATCTTGCACAGCAATAGACAGGGTCCGCGGTTGGAACTCGTTGTTGTTTGAATAGGCAGCATCCAGTACGTTGATAGCTTCCCAAATGCCTGCCATGGCATAAGCACACTTTCATTTGTCTTCACAAAGGCATATGACATTGTACTGAGTAAACATCTGAGTTTTGTGACGCATAATTTGCATCTTTCCTGCTAACAAAGTTCAAAATGGCATCAGTGAACATATAGCCAGCCAGCTCCCCCGTGGACACACCTTGCATATCTTGTTGCACTCATCAGAACTGTTGCAAAATTGTGGACATTGCACAGAGAAGAGTAGACATATAACATCCAATCATTGTTTCCATTTCCTGCTTCGACCGCCTCCAGACACCTAGACATCCAGTCAGGAACTCTCTGCTCACCACAGTCACATGCGCAAATAGTGTCAACACACAAACAGACACTACCTTTCTCACCTGCTTTTTCATTGCCACCAGAGGCATACACATCTTGCCCTTCATCCACACCACGCGCTGATGCCCCAGCAAGGTCTGCGCCGCCGTTGCCATTATTACCATCAGAGTGAGAAGATGCTGCTTGGGCTCTGTCCTTCTGGTCCCTCATCTGCTTCAGCTGGCCGTCACCCCACCCCCCCATGTCCAGCAGGGCTTCCCCACGCTTCAGGCAGATCTTGCCTGTTCTGGCAACCTCTGCAATGTTGAACTTTCCCAGAGCCCTCTGCAGTGCTGTCGTCTGCAGATTCAAACAGACTCTAAGCTGCTGGGCATGTGGTCTCAACAGTGCAAGGCGAGCAGAGGATTACGCACTGCCAAGCTCTAGAAGTCTCTGCCCAAGACGACAGGCAGGTCAATGTCAGCAGGCGCAGGTGCACTGTTCCAGAGTGCAGATGTTGCTTGCCTGCAGGTCAAATGACACTACCACACCCGAACCAAGAGTTTTTTATCAACATGAAGACAAAATGCCAGCTGACACAACAGCCCTAGGGCCTGCCTGCAAGCCTGCCAGCAGCTATAACGTAACATGACTTGCACCAGAGCACTGCTGTTGACAACCTGCACAGTATTTCAAGCTAACATGCCTTGCACAGCAGCGTATGCTATCATAGGCACTCAGCGCACTCTGTTTATCTGCTAGCAAAACTGACCTTTCCAGCATCACCAGTGACAGCAAGGGTGAGTGTCTTTTCAGATACGTCTACCACTCTGGCTCTGAAGAC
>JAABUO010010686.1_pt1 | contig 10136 bp, 14 predicted proteins | sample 5559291 | NCBI WGS metagenome assembly JAABUO01 (sample SAMN10711878, study PRJNA513372) | rock metagenome | isolation source: Antarctica rocks | place: Antarctica: Victoria Land, Finger Mt sud
AACTTCACGTTTTTGGCTCTCAACGTGGGTTAGGAAACGCCCTCGAGGCGGACTAACCAACCACTGACTGATGGCAGATAGACAAGCGGCTGATGAGTTAGTGACCGTTATAACTCCCATAGTTATGTAAAATACCAACCCATTCCAATACTAGAGTCCCTGCTGCCCCACTTATGTACTTAACTACTTAATTGCTGCAAGGCTGCTTGACGCTTTGCCGTATATGCTGGTTTACTGCAAGCAGTTGTGCAGCGAATAAAGGTTTACTGATCGGCTGCACGCAATCATGCAGCAGTTACTGCATGGCGTTATGCAGCCATACATAAAGGAATAGATGATGAGGCTTGCTATCGCGGATCTCAAGGGAGGGACCGGAAAAACCACGACGGCCATCCACGTCGCGGCCCTCTTACATAGAAAAGGGCGAACGCTCTTGATTGATGCCGATCCGCAGGGTTCGGCGCTCTCATGGTCTGAATCGGCGGTAGACTTCCCCTATCCAGTTGTTGGCCTGCCCGTCCGCGATCTGCATCGCCGTCTTCCGGCATTGACCCAAGGGTACGCGCATGTGGTTATCGACACGCCTCCCACGGACGTCGCTATTGTGCGTAGCGCCCTTCTCGCCGTAGACACCGCGATTATACCCTTGTCGCCCAGCATGCTGGATTTGGATCGCCTGAAAGCGACGATCGAGCTGCTGGCCGAGATCGAGCCGACAAACGAAGTCTCCCCGCATGCCTTACTCACGCGTGTTCGACAAGGGACGAAGAGCGTCAGCGCCGCCCGCGAAATCCTGGCCGAGTTAGGGCTCCCTGTCGTCGGGGAAATACCCCTGCGTGAAAAGTACGCCAATGCCTTCGGGCTTGTCCCCGATGACGCGGAAGGATGGTACGGTAAGGCCCTTGACGCCATCCTGCCAACGGAGGTGCTGGTATGAGCAACCAGACGGCGAAGTCCAAGCCCAGCGACATCGCGCAGCGCATGCGTCAGGTGGCGCTCCACAACAAGCCTACAACAGAGGATCGTGAACTGGCGCCACCGTCCGTTGAACCGATCGCGCCGCCATCTCGCGAACGTCGCGTTCGCTACACGCTGGACCTGTCTCCAGAACAGCACCGATCCCTCAAGCGATTCGCGTTTGACACGGACGTGGATGCGAGTGTCGTCGTCCGCGTGCTCCTCGCTGAATTGAGCCGCGACCCTCAACTGGCCGAGCGCGTGCGCTCCCAGGTTCGTCGTGATGGAGGCTGAATCCCTTCATTACTGCTTGGCTGCACGACTGCATTAAGTGTTTAAGTTGCGCCGTTGACTCGCGCTCAACCTCCTCAACTCGACATAAGTATGCGCTCTAAGCGCTATATCAATCGCTGGCGGCCGCTCGACAAAACATGCGGATGTTGGATCGTGTGGGGGAATATTGCCAGAGTGCGGATAGAGAGTTACCCCTCGCCCCAAAGGGGTGCTCATGATGAGCACCCCTTTGACCACTTTTTGATACGGGGGCAGTACCCGGTAACACACATGCAAGAAGGGAGATAGGTCCACGATGGCAGATGACCAGCTTGGCGCCGACCAGATCATCGAGCCGACCGAACAGCGCTCTGTCGCCTTACTCGATGCCGACGAAGTCCTGGCGGCCCGCGCGGACGCGGACATCTATTTGCCCATACGTCCGATATGCGCGGCCCTCGGTCTCTCGTACTCGCCACAACTCCGACGCATCCGCCACGACGAGGTGCTGGCTGAGAGCACGCAGTCCCTCCGTTTGCAGACGCGGGGTGGTCCTCAGGTCATGCTGTGCATGGACCTAGAGGCGGTTCCCCTGTGGCTGGCAGGCATCGAGGCGTCCCGGGTCCGTCAAGACCTGCGCGAACGGCTACTCCTGTACAAGCGTTGGGTGCGTAAGGTCGTCTACGACGCTTTCGCGCGCGAGACCGGCATTGAGAGCGCCGTGGGTGGGTCGCGCGCCCCGATGTCGGCCAGTGCTGACGTGACCGCGCTGACGCATATCGCCCAAATGGCAGAGGCTATCGCGACGATGGCGCGGCAACAGATTGCCTTCGAGCAGCATGTGGACGGCCGCTTCGCCGCGCTGGAATCGGGGATGATTGAACAGCACGAGATCGTTAGCGGCCGCTTGGACCAAGCCGCGGCGGTTGTGGGCAGTCTACTTCGCCGCGTCGACACGATCGAGGGCATGGTATCACCCGGACAGGTCATTAGCGATACGCAGGCGGCTGAGATTAGTACGCTCGTCAAAGCCATCGCGACGGAGATGGCCGCGCGAGAGGGCCGGACGGTTGGCACGGGTAAGGGACGCAACCCCTATCAGGCGGTCTTTGGAGAGCTCTATCGTCGCTTTCGCGTGTCGAGCTACCACAACATCCCGCTCCGTCGCTTCGGCGAGGTGATGGCGTGGCTGCGCGAGTATCAGGACGCGCTAGACGCTCACGGCGAGGGCGGATCGGCCCCAGGGTAAGGGTGTGTACCGGCACTGTTAGTGCACGAGGGCAAGCGCGAGCAGGGTGGCGAGCGCGAGGAGAAGGGCGGCGAGGAACAGCCACGACCAGCGAAGCCGGAGGGCGGGACGCCGTGGAACCGCACGCGCTGCGGAGACTTTGATGGCCATGGGCCGGCGGCGTGCCGGCAGTGAGGACTGACGAATCATGACATACACTCCTTCGGCGCGCTGTCGCCGCGCGCCATTCCTTGCGGGGGGACTACCGGGCGAGGTAGTCCTCGATATCCAACAACGCCAGGGCTATCGACCCGAGCCACGTCAGGGCGTCCTGCGCTCGCTCTGTCTGAAACCGGCGACGCGCCGACATGCGGACGAACGCCGCCTTGTCTGCGTCGTCCGTAGACGAAAGGAGGAATACGAGGAGCTGCCGCCTCCACCACGACACGTCGGCGACGCGCGCTGTGCACAGAATCGCGTGTAACGCCGTGGCGTCGTCGGTCGCGTCCGTCGGCCAGTACATGGTCAGGAAACGCGCCACATCCGCATACTCCACGCGCAGGCGCAACGCGCGCTCGTCCATCAGCGCAACGGTCATCTCCACCTCCGCTGTGATCGTGATGCGAGGTGCTGTGCGCGACCGCTATCCCTCGACGCGGCTGACAAGGAGTGTGCCGTGTTGGCTCCCATCATGTCACCGACCGGTGGCCCCGCTGTCACGGGAGGCGCGCTCGTCGCGGGCTCGGCGTACTCACAGTAGGGGCATAGAGCGTCGAGACAGGATGCGTCATGGCACGACGCATAGAAGGGCTGGGCGCACTGGCGGCACGGGACGAGGGCCATGGTGGCGCTTCCTTTCTCGCTAGACACGAGGCGATAACGGGGGTATTGTAGTACATGCGTCCTATTATCTCAATAGGTTATGCACCTGTGAGCGTAGAATGGGCGATGCCAACGCTGTGCTGAACACAGCCACTCCCTCGCGAGAGTGACGTGTCTTCACCCCTGGATGTCGCTGGCCATGATAATTTTCCAGGTAAACGGCCATTTTGGTCATCTTCCCTTTCCACTTAGACCCTTTCGATTCGAGCGATACATGACGCCTTACGCACTCAGGAAATGCATACGATCTCTTCATTATGCAATGCCATCACCCAACATTGGTGCTGGCGATGGTGGAAAGGCGAGATGACCAACTACCTGGAAAAAAGAGATGGCCAATGACACCTGGACGTCAGGCGTTGATCTCATCCGGCTCCTCAGCCACATAATCCTTAGAACGGGAGGGCCAGTTGCGCACGGGGGACCGGCCGCTCGCGGGCTAGCACGCCGATGACCCGACCTGCGTGATAAGTGGCCTCGCAGTGGCACGGGATGCGCTTGCCCGAGGGGAACGGCACATAGGACCAGCCGGCCGCCGGCCCGCGCGCACGCCAGGAGCGCGCGAGCGGGTGGTCATCGGGGATCGGGCTGGAGCGCGCGAGCGGATAACGTCCGTTCGTGGGGGCGTAGTCCACGACGAGCCCCGCCGGGCCAGGATGGCAGAGGACGACGTAGCACTCCACCGGCGCGCACTGCGCGAGTTGAATGGCCGCCGCGGCGAGGGAGACCCCCGCTTGCTCGGCGAGGAGACCCACGAGGTGGGGCGTGAAGCCTTCGACGGCGACGGTCGCCTGAACGCGCGCGCGTGGCAGCAGGAACTCGGCGGCCCCCTGCTGGCAACAGCGCTCGATGGCGGCGTGGTAGGCCCGCTCATCGCGCCGCAGACGCGCGGTGTAATACTCGATGAGCGAGCCGTCCTCGTCGAGGAGGTAGTGCATAATCTCGTGGAAAATGGTGAACTCGACGCGCGCCTGGGGGAGCGTGTCACCGACGACCACCCGATCCCCGTTGAGCAGGCCGTCCGTCCCAGGGGGCAGCGAGGCACGGTGCAGGCGCAAGCCCAGGCGTCCACAGGCGTCCACGCCCGCGCAGCCCTCGGGGATGTCGTGCCGGCGCCGTGCGTCGGCGACAAGTGCGCGGATCTTCTCGTTGAGGGTGCGTGGGGTGAGCCACTCGTCCAGCGCGTCCATTAGCTCTCTCCTCCCTATCCCTCTGTCTCTCCGTCTCCTGCCCCGTTGCTCTCACGCCCTGTACCGGACGTCTCTGGGTCGAGGAAGGCCTTGAGCAAGCCGTAGATGGCCTGCCATTCGTCTTCGGTGTGGGGCCGCTGGCCGCGGAACTCGATACGGGCGAGCGTCCCCGCCCACTCCGGCGTCACCAGCCCACGCGCGATGAGCGCGCGCAGGCCAGGCGGATATTGGGCCAGTGCGTCCCCGCCCCCGGCCTCACCTCCACCGGGCATGTGGTCGCCGGCAGGCAGGTCGACCGGCGCGAGCAGGTCCTGGGGCGAGATGCTGTAAGCGGCTGCCAGGCGCGCGAGCGTTTCCAGGGACGGCAGCGCGTCGGTGCGCTCCAGCTCGGAGAGGTAGGAGATGGACAGGACGGTGCCCGTCAGCTCCAAAACCTGCGCGCGCAACGTGCGTAAGGTCCAGCCGCGATCCTGGCGCAGCTCGGCTAACCGGTCCTTGAGTCGCATGGATCGCTTGCCACCCTCCTCTCCACGCCTTCCATTCACCTGTAGTAAAATAGCGTCGGTAAATACGTTGACAGCGTAATACGGTGGCGGTAGAATAGGGATACGACGTCCGCTCCCGGCGCAATCATAGCACGGGCGGGCGTGGCGAGACAAGCGCGGGAGACGGACATGAGGCGGATCAGGATGATGGTGGAGGCGCTTCAACACCTATGCCTCTCCGGTCGCCGCCCGGCGCGTGTCTCGCCCGGTCATCTCCTCCCGCTTGACGTCGCGCCCAAAAGCGTGCTATTATATCCACAATGGCACCTCATGTACCGCCATGGTTATCAAGGAGGACGCATGGCCTTCAAACGCAAGGGTCCGCCGCCGGAGCCCTATATGACCCCGGCGGTGTATCACATCCTGCTCACGCTCGGCGATGGCGAGCGCCACGGCTACGCGCTCCTGCGCGCGATCGCGGCAAGCTCCGATGCGCCGCCCATCGGCCCAACGACTCTCTACCGCTCACTGCGGCACATGCTGGACGACGGCTTGGTCGTGGTGGCGGACGAGCGGCCCGACCCGGCGTTAGACGACGAGCGGCGCGAGTATTACCGGCTGACGGGGCGCGGGCGCGCGCTGGCGCTGGCGGAGACGGAGCGCCTGGAGCGCATCGTCGTGGCGGCGCGGGCGAAGCCCCTGCTCCAGGGCGCGCGGCCTGCGGACGCGGTGGCGGACGGCGTCGAGGGCGTGTGGCGACCGGTCGTAGCCCCGGGAGGCGCATGATGGGTCGACCATTGGTCATCGCGATCATCAACGGCGTCCTGTATTGGGCGTTTCTCCTCCTGTATTGGACGTTTCTCCTCCTACGCTGTCCCACTCTCCGTTGGGGTGATCGGGCGCGGATGGTCCGGGCGTTCGCGGAGGAGTGGCGGTCTGCCGCCTGCGGCAGAGGGGGCCGGACCGGCGTCGGGTTGTGGCGGTGGACGCGTGCCGATACAGTCGCTAACGCGCGCGATGAGCACGCATGGGTGCGGCGACAGCGTGCGCGACGGAGACAATGGCAGAGACAGCAGAGGGAGGTCGGTCAGGTAAATATCCACGATCCGAAAGTCCACAAAGCGAGTGGCGCAACGTTCAAGAGATCGCTACAAGCCCTGCTCTGCCTCGTCCTGATGCAACTATCCACGACGGCGATGGTGGACGCCGAGCACGCCGGCTTGGTCGTCCTGGAGGCGCTCATGATGGTCGTCGTGGCGGCGAGCATCGTGGGATGCTTCGTCGCCACGGGACTAGAGATGTGGGCAATGGGCAAGCTGGGCAAGGCGCTGCTCGACAGCAGAGGCTAGGGCGACGGTGAGGGTGGGTCGCGCATGGGCGCGGCCCGACGTGACCACACGGAGGATGATCGTGATGCAGCAGCTCGTCTACCGTCGACTCGTGCGCAAACGCCGTTGGGGGCACGCCTGCGCGTGCTATGTCTGTGGCGCGGCCGTTTTCCCCTTGCCGCTGCGTACCAACCCCACGGTGCAGGTGTCGCGGGGCTACGCGCGCGGGGTAGACATGCGGAGCAAGCGGACGGGGAAGCTGGAGAGTTATGCCATCCTCTTCTGTCCGGCCTGCGCCGACCCCGAGGACGTGTGGGACTACGTGCAGTTCGAGCCGGCTTCCAGCCACGACGCGGCCGTGCACGCCGCGGCGGTCGAGGACGCGCGACGTGCTACACGCTGATAGAACTGATGTCCCATCGTTACTGTTCGCGTTGCGGGCACGCGCCGCGATGCGCTATGATGCGCATCATGGAGAACGCTGCGATGTCCTAGCACAAACTATCGTGCGACATGCACGAAGCCCACCGGGTTTCCCCGATGGGCCACGTTTGTCATCTATATGTGTGCGGTTCTGGCGCTCAACTTTACAACAGCAATGCCAGGGCCGCTAGAGCGGGACCGAAAACTCAACCGGGCTACCACCCCCAATAGAGCTTTCGGGACTCACAGGGGAGCTTTACGCTTCCGAGGAGTACCTATGACCAATCATACGGGAACGGTGTCTGCATGTCAATATCATGCCCACAGTTCCAGGCCGGAAAGTACACCGTTACCATCGTCCACCACACCCGACAGCATCGATCGGCGGCTGGTCCAGCGCTATGGTCTGGCGCTGCTAACCGGGGGCTACACAGCGATCCCGACGTACGCGTGGCTGTACTACGCGCGGTTAGGTGTGAGCGAGGCCGAGATGGTCCTCATCGCGCAGCTCTGCACCTACTGGTGGAGCACGCGTGACCCGTACCCCGGCGAGGCGGCGTTGGCCGCGCGCATGGGCAAGACGGTGCGCACGATCCAGGGCTACCTGCGTTCGCTGGAGGGGAAGGGGTTACTGCACATACAGACTCGACTATCCACGCACGGCCGTCAATCCACGAACGCCTACGACCTGCGCCCGTTCTTCACGGCCGTCGAAGGGCTCGCCCGCCTCGACGGACTCCTCACTACTGCCGCCGCCGCCGATGGGGCGACGCCGACGACGAGGACGCCGGCGTCGGCCGCAAGCGGCGGCCAGAGCCGACCGCAACACACGGGCGACAACAATTCGTACAGTAAACAGCCATGTGACCATAACACGGTCAGCAGCCAGGACGCGGAACGGGGGCCGCTATGTGCAGACGTGGGGAGTGGTGGACCCGACAACCAGTCGACGGACAAAGGGACGCCGACCAGCGGGGAGGGTGAAGGATCGCGCGGGGGAGGGGTGAAGAATCCTTCACCCCAAGTAAACCCAATCGAAATAGACAGTTTCGATCTCGATTCGATACCCCCTACCCCCATTAATGAGCAATTAGGACCGGCGACGAGCAGCGATCCCACCGACCAGGCGCTCACCCAGGAGATCGCGGCCCTGAGCGCCGAGTTAGGCGACAACGCCCCCGCGTCTAGTGTGACCCGCGCCCGTAACCTGTGCCGTGACGCCTGCGTGTCGCCCGCCCGGTTCCTGCGGCTGCTCGACGAGGCGGCGGCCCGGACCCGCGACCGCCAGGCGAGCATCGTCAAGCGTCGGCGCGACGGCCAGGCATCCAACGGCATGCCCTACCTGTTCGCCGTCCTGACCGATCTGCTGCACCCGGCCCCGGTGCCTTCCCGGTCGGCCGACGTCGGCCCGGATCGCGGGCGCGACGAGCGGCCCAGTCGTCGACGTCGCCGGCGCGAGGGCGGCCATGGCGAGCCCACCAGCTCCTATGCCGCGTGGTCCGACAGCCCCCCGCCCTTGCCCATCACCGAGGAGCATCCGGTGTGGCGCGCGGTCCTCGACGAGCTGGCCCATGTCCTCACGCCCGAAAACTTCAACGCCTGGCTGGCCACGACGCGCGCCCTCGACCAGGAGGGGGATCTGCTGCGCGTGGCCGTTCCCGCCGCCTTCAACAAGACTTGGCTAGAGCAGAAGCTGTACGTCAAGGTGACGGGCGCGTTGCAAAAAATCGACTATAACGCGCTCGGCGCCGGCCGCGTCGGGGGCGTCGAGTACGTCGTCGCGGTGGCGGCGTGAGCCTACCAGCCATCGCACTAGGGGACGAGCACCCCACAAGGCGGCGGGGTGGCGCACAGCGCCGCGCTCATCGTCAGGCGTACGCGCAGCGTCTGGCTCCCGCTCCAGCGGAAGATTGACGAGCCCATGACTGGGAGGGTGTGCAGGGTTGTCACGAACGACGCGCCTGCCTATCTCTCTCCCAAGGCTGCTACCGCAGCAGACGCGACAGCCAGTTGGCATTCTTGGGAAACGGTTTTGGTTTAGGTGCCGCGTATGCGGCATGAAATGCGTCGTGCAGAACTTTGACAGGACGATCGTCCCGTATTTTCAGGCGCGCGACGCCAACGAACACCCCTTCAAGGAAATCCTTCGCCTCGTCGTGCTGTTCGGCTAACGCGCGCTCCAGGCCTACGTCATCCGGCCGTGCAACGACGTATAAGCGCAAAAGGCTGTACAGGGCGACGAGATTGCGGCCCGCGTCGGCGTCAAGCGCCCCAATAACCGTGGGGCCATGCGCATCGAACACGGCGAAGGAGAGCGTCGGCAGGATCGCGGATCGCCGATAGGCCAATTGCCCGTAGTTAACGGAAAGCTCGAAGAGTACGATGCGTACAGCATTCTCGGTCACCCGACGCGCGGGGAGCTGCACGAACACGTACTGCGCGACCACCGCCCAGATCGCGCCGAAAATAACGGCGCTGGCCCACCCATCGAAGCTTTGCTTAAGCTCCATAGCGCGCGTCACAGCGAGCAGAGAGGCGAGCGCTAGACATGCACCGGCGACAAGCGCGACAATCGACCAGAACCATCGGGAATGAGTCATGGCCGCAGTGTAGCGCCCTAGCGTTTCGCCCGCGCCAACTTATGCAGCGGTTAGGCGGGCGATGCGCCGCTCATCGTGGCCGAAGCGACGTACCGCTGCGTACACTTACATTACAGGGTCTCGCGCTGCGCATAAAAGCGGCGTGAACGCCTCTATTTATAGTAGTACTACCGATAAAGGAGAAACAACCATGACGCGAACCATCACACTTCCGGCCACCGATACGGACACACTAGATGCCCGCATTAGCGCCCTGCTCAGGGAGGGAGGCGGCGTCCAGTATCAGCTACGCGGCGTGACGCCGTTTGTCTCGGAGGGGCGCACGTACCTGCTGCTGATCCTCGACGAGTTGCCTCTGTACGCCGGTATCGTGGACGCGCCATACGAGGTCACCGTCGAGGATACGGGGGAGCTGCGCCCGACGCGTTTCTCCAACGACGCCTTGCGGGACGCCGACGCCGCGTCGCTGGACGCCATCACCGACATGCTTGCTGACGGCGCCGCGCGCCATCAATCCGCTGACGAGTAGAACGCCCTCACACACGCGCACGCGGTCACGCGGACGCATCGCGACCCTTTGACAGCCCTTTGACGGCCCCACGTCCTAGACTGCGCTGTATGGGCATGCTGCAAAGCCATAGTAGGCCCACTACAAGCCTCCCATGTCAAGAGATCGGGCGATCAAGTGGATCTGATGATCAAAACACACACTCCCGCACTCACGACGCCATGGAGGGGCAATCGGACACTGGTTTTCGATGGTGCGACAG
>JAABUO010010687.1_pt1 | contig 10136 bp, 11 predicted proteins | sample 5559291 | NCBI WGS metagenome assembly JAABUO01 (sample SAMN10711878, study PRJNA513372) | rock metagenome | isolation source: Antarctica rocks | place: Antarctica: Victoria Land, Finger Mt sud
GAGGTGTGCAGTGAACATGGGTAAGCTAGTGAATGAAGCAGTCAAGATGCGCTGGGTAGAGCTCACATGGTGGCTTATCTGACAAAAGCTTGCGTAGCCTCTTCCATACATTCCAAGACATATAGGCCTGTTTGCAGCAGGTAGTTGTCACAGTTTCCCCTGAATGGTTGCTTTGTCTACAATACTGAGTACTGAAACAGCTCCATCTGGGATATCAAATTGCTCCACCATTGACAGCCAATCAGCCATCTTGCGACTATCTCTGCATATAAGAATCTGTGACAGTGCATATACAGTAGTCAGAGAGAGAGTGAGAGAGAGATTACGATGCTTTAGTCACGCAAACATATATGTCCTAGTGCTTCCCTCGTTCAGAAATGAAGAAGAACGGAATCAGAGCTCTCGTTGACGAGGAGGGTATCTTTACCTCCTTTGGCCCCGCAGGCGAAAAGTTGCTGCCCAGACAGGTAAGCATGTATCCCCGCGTCACCGCTACTTTGAGGGTGGAGGCCCTGCCTAGAGACAAAGTGTGATTGCGGAACGCCTGTGATGCTCTGAAAGGCAGAATCCGCCTGATTCTAAATCTTTACATCTGTCGAAAACAGGTTGCAACTGACTCCCGGTCCTCTTACTAGCCGCAGCATCAGCACAGTGATAGGCGTCAGTGCTATCAGACGTCTTTCTCATGTTTGATAAGCTTCATGAGGGTCCAGACGTCCTTCTACTGAGTCTGTCAGCTATTCGGTACCTCGCTTGGGGTTGAAGACCGGAGCGCGTTGCCCCACGGCGTCGAGGCACTGTTCATGCCGACCGCCAAGCGTTTAGACGAACAGGTAGCTTATACCCATTAAGCATGGGGCATGTCTAGCTTGTATTGCTGATGCGCACGAGATCGCTAAAACCCGACACCGATCTCACATGCGGCTTCAGCCGACTTTGAGGCCCTGCAATGCTTCCCAACGATGGCTGTGTATTGTTACCTTGCCTGAGCTTGCTGTGAGCAAATAATCTGCCCTGCACACCCCCACATAGCTGCCCCAGCATGCATGCCTAGAGCAGATTGACTGGCAGTTGTTTGCAAAATTGACAGCCATCACCAACAAGGTCATGCAAGAGCTTACAGGTTGTGCATTGGCTACAGGCAGCAAAAAGTTTGTCTGCTAATCATTTAGCACCAGGAAGCAATTCCCCAACTGGAGGGTTGGCTGGGACCTCTGATCAGGGATCAGAGCGCCCTCCTCCTCGTCGAACAAGAGAGCAAGCAGCAGCAGGCAGCCGTAGGCTGCGCTCAGGAGCAACTATTGCTGAGCCTGGTAGGTACTACTGTTGTGCACACACCTCAGACATCATTGTGTACGGATGGTAAGACAGGAATCTGAAGTCTTGCTTTTATGACTGTCAAGTTGACAGCAGGTCAGGAATGGATCTGTGATGCCACATAAATGTGGAGGAGATTTGCATACCATGCTGTTGAACGATACAATTCACACGTCGATGCATTCATGTATATCATGCCTGCCAATGACATCATGCCTGCCCATGCATGGAGCTCATGTGATCCCCCCCGATGAACTTCCCATCAGAAACACCACGTCACTGCAGATGAAGAGGACCAGCTGATGAGCCTTGATGCCTCTGGCAAGCCAGTTGTGGTTGCAAGGCCTGCATCAGCCAAGCCTGGCTCCAGCGTGCCATCCAAGATCAAGACCAGCTCATCCACAAGTCATTCAGTGCCAGGGTCCAAGCCGAAGGGCAGTGCATCAGGCAATAGAAGCACTGCTGGTAGTCAAAGGCCAGGCTCAGCTAAGCCTCCTTCAAGGGGCCGCCTGGCGCCTCTCAGCAACCCTTCAGGTTTGAAAACAGCACAAAGCATACTGGTTTGTTCTGGTAGTGTGCCTGCTTTCAGGCGCTTTGTTCCTGATGACCTTAATGCATTGAAACAGCATGTAGTACCTGCACTGCCCGCAAGTGGCAAAGCAGGGCTCAAGGCACAGTTGGTTTGCGTCAAGGCAGCACAATTCCATGACACAAGTTGCATCAGGGCCACAGCAGAAAAGCACAGTGTCTGGCAACAAGCTATTGATAGCAGCCACCGTCTTGTTCTTGGAAGCTGGTGGAAGCTGCAACATGAGTTACGCGGGCAAAAGCTACAGTGAAGCCACAGAGTCACAAGATTGAGCTAGCCGTGTTGCTTTTGCCACACGCATGTCTGCATGTCAGTCAAATGGTACGACTCTTCTTCAGACTTTGCAGCGGCTTTTGCAGGGCAGGACCAAGCTGACAGCCCCAGATCGCCAACCGGCCCTGCACAGTCACCCACATCTGCCCTGTTGCCAGCTCCCACCAGATCAGCCGACCCGTCAGCGCCAGCTGACGGCACTGACAAGGCAGAAGAAGATGAACAGGGACCAAGCACTAGCTCCGAACCAAATTTGAGCCCTGTGCTGAAATCTACCAGGGGCCCAGCCCCTGCCAAGGTGGGGTCACCCAGGTCACCAAGGCAGCCAGCATCTCCCAGTGAGCGTAAGACCAGAGCAGGTTGGCATCTTCTGCAATTTTCTGTCTGTCTGTCTGTCTGTCTGTCTGTTTGTCTGTCTGTCTGTCTGTCTGTCTGTATGTCTGTCTACATGTGTGCCACATGTGGACTTGCTGTGATGCTTTGCATAGCCTGGCTGTGGTCTGACGCACAGAATGTGAGTGATCAAAGCATTGGCGTCCTTAATCATGTGGTGCTTGTGCATGCGATGTATGCTCTCTTTGCACAGAAGGGCATGCAGAGGGTCAGATAACGCAACCCATCATACATACACGCCCAGGATCTGAGGGGGCAGCTGAGTGACTAAGCGTTGCAGGTGCAGAGTCACGGCGCGCGTTGGAGGAAGCTGCGGCAGCAGCTGAGAAGACAGTTGCAGAGGACGCCATCATTGAGCATGCTCAGATCATCTATGAGCGGCGCAACACCAAGCAGCTGCCAGCTTTCCCAGAGCCAAAGCGTGGCAAGACCCATTGGGATCACGTTTTGGAGGAGATGAACTGGATGGCCAAGGAGTTCTCCAAGTAATGCATGAAATTGCTGTTTGTGTTATTTGTGTGGTATAGAAGAGCGTCCTGCCCTTGTAGGCAGTAGATGACACCTCATAGTAGTGCATGGAGTGCATAGTCATATTGCTGCTGGTGCCCACTTCTTTTGGTAGTGCTAGTATGCCATGCTCAACCCCTTGCTAATGCATGTTGTTGGTTGCATTTGTTTGTACACATGTGTCATGCAGATCTGGCAAGGGCTCACACATTCACTCATGAAGATAGAGTATTAACTGAACAGCACTCGTTGAGGTTGAGCATTGCTGCAGAGAGCGCCGGTGGAAGATTGCACAGGCAAAGAGGTTTGCGAAGCTGGTCAGCAAGTCAAATCTGGATGTGGAGGGGCGCGAGCGCCTGCGACGCAGAGAAGAGCTGCTGAACTTCAAGAAGCGAGCTGCTTGGATTGCAAAAGAGGTAATGCAACATGCAGTGCTTTGCTGTCACGTCATAGCAATTCCTGGCTATGAGTGATTTATTGACAACCAAGGCTGCACAGCAGATGCAAGAGGAATATGAAGACAATCATGTAGTTTTTGGCGTGAGGAATCATGCATACGCAATTCCCTAGACGTCGGTACCTCAGATGCTCAACAACATGGGTTCATGCTTGGTTGCAGGCAATGCAATTTTGGCGCAAGGCAGAGCGTGTGGTGCAGTACAAGCAGCAGGTGGTGTCCAATGCACGCAAGAAGGAGGTGATGGACAAGCACCTAGACTTCCTGGTGGGGCAGACTCAGCGCTACTCCACCCTGCTTGCGCAGCGTCTGGCAGGTAAGCCCTGGTCTTCGCCTGTCAGGCTTGTTGGTGGTCATCATTGTGGTCGTGACTACAAAATGGGGCTCATGGTAAAAGGCGCCTGAGCAGGGTTCAAGCTGTGCTGATCTGCTCACTACATGGCACTTGGAGGACTTAGAAAATCAGCTAAGCTTGTGCCAAGAAGGTACTGGCGTGATTGTCTTTAGCTCTGGTTGCCAAGTCAGGCTGACCAGCGTCAGGTTTGATATGCCAGCAGCTATGACCGTTGTGTCTGGTACGTTTGGTTGGCTGCCTTGCACACAGATGCTGCAACAGCATGCACCACCCAGCAAGAGGAAAGTTGAGGATCTGCAGAAGGCTACCTCTGACTTCATCCGCTTGATCCAATGATGGACAGCTTGTTTGCTGTCCTTGACTGGCCGGGCGAATTCATTAAACTGTTCCGCGCTGCCCTTTCTACAACACTACTCAAATTCAAGATTCACATCAAGCTTGTTGCTGATCTATGTGGTTCAGCAGCGGCTTTCCCAAATTGAGCAGGGGGACTGGAGTCTGACCATGCGCCCCTGCCCAGCCGCCTGGGTAAGTACGACCCAACAGGTACCCAAGGAAATGACACCTCCTTCCCTATTCAGACAACTAAATGAACATACCCAAGACCCCTACATGACACAACCACAAGACGGCAACAGCAGATTGAACAGAACCACACAGAGTACTTACTTGCTTTGACGGCGCACTTTCTCAATGTAAAGAAGCGGTGGTGCACAGAGGACATGGCACACTCAACGACAAATACATCTTGCAAAGCTGAAGCAAAGTATTGTGTCATCGTATCAGTGGCACAACCTTTGATGTGTAGGCACAGAAGAGCAGACTGGCATAGAAGCCTTACCTGCGCCCACAGATGCCAGTGCCCCTGCAGCTGCTGCAGCAGCATCTGATGTAGCTGCGTCAGAAGCTGCAGTTGATGTTGCTGCTGCCTCAGCGACGCCAGCTACAGTCGCACTGTCGGCTTCTGAGGTTTCAGATGCAGAAGATGAAGAAGGGAGCCCGGCTCGTGGGGACGACAGCAGTGTTGAATATGCAGCGGACCTGAATGAGTCACCAGATGATGATGAGGCCACTCTTGAAGAGGAAGAGGTATGCTGAGCATAGCTAGGCATTGAGTGTCTGACATTTCAGTCTACTGGTCAAATTGTCATTTTTGGCCCCAACGACCTTGAAAATTTAACAAATTTGTGATGCATTTGGGGCACCTTTTGGCAATTTTGCTGCTGTGCATGTTTACTGTGTCACTGCCTATGGCTAAGGCGAAGGTCGAACGGCAGTTTGCTGGCGAATCCCAGTGCAGCTTGCCTGTTGCTTGGCAGTCATATGTCACAGTTTATTGCGCCACTGTAGCACAGCTGTAAATGCTTGCTCTGCCTAGCCACGCATGGACGCTATTGTGATCAGCCGTGACTGATCCAACAGGCATTGAGCAAAGCAGAGGGCGGAAACAAGAATGAGCTACATTCCTTGGAGGCTGAAGCAGACATGCCCTTGGAGCAATTACTGGCGCAGTATGGTCATATCATGGGTGGAGGCCAAGGTACTGTTCCTGATGACCACGATGATGGAGACACACCTGATAGCTCTGGCAAAGGACAGAAAGCAAATGCAAGCGCTCCAGCTGGGTTGACTGAGCGACCAACCAAACGACGAAGGACTTCTAAAGGTAATGTGCGTCCAAGCAACCCTGCAGAGGGAGTCTCAAAGGCACAGCCAGCTACAGCTCAAGACTCTGCTGCTCAGAACTCAGGATCTCTGGCCTCAGGTGAGCCTGAGTCTGAGTCTGCTCAGAGCAGCGCTGACTTGCGAGACTTGCTTGACAGCCCAGAAGCTGCAGCAGCAGCTGACAGCGTCAGGTCTATATCACGCAACAGCCCTCAGCCTGAGCCTGGGCCATCAAATCAGGTGGATAGCAAGAGGGAAAAAGCAAAAGCTGCCTTGCCAAAGCAGGAAATGGACGATCTAGGCAGTGAGTCGCAGTCTGAGTCAGAATTTGACTCAGCAGCTGGCAGTGATGCTGGTGTGGATGATGAGCAGACACTGGAAGAAGAGGAGCGCATGGCAGAGGCTGAAGGAGCTGCACAACATGTGAGCTCTTGCGTGTTACTGTCATCTTCCTAGCTTGCATGAGCTGATCTCCAGAACAGATGACATGTGCATCATACTGTCTTTCTGCTGCCAGGCGACCCAATCTGTCAAAGCAATGCATACCAAGTCAGCTCGTCTGCTGGTCGCGTCAGTTGACGCTGACTGTCAGTGTAACAGCTGCCAAAACAGCTGGCAAACTGACCTCCTGCTTGACGTACAAGTGCTCTGGCCGAGGTCTGTCCATGCTGAGTAGGATCCTTTTGCATGATTTTGCAGGCTTCAGAACTAGAAGACCTTGAGGATGAGGCAAACATGCCATTGGAACAGCTAATGGCAAGATATGGATACACTGCCAGTACAGATGTTGCCACTCCCTCCCACCCCTCTTCAACCCCTCCTGTCAACGCTCACTCAGATCCATCATTTCCACCAGCCGGCACAAGCACCAACCCTTCCCCACCCTCCCTGCCACCCCATTCCTCCCCTCAAGGCCCGGCCAAGCCCGTGTCTTCAAGAAGCAAAGCTGAAGCGCCAGCTGAATCGCTGACAAATGTTACAAAGCCAACAGTAGCTGCAAAGGGTGAGGATGTGCAAGCAATGCAAATCCAGCAGCAGGCAGAACAGGCGACGGCAGCAGGCATGGACGCATTCGAGCACAGTCAGGCCTTGGCTGAAAGGAGGGCTTCTGGATCACAGGCTGGCCCTTCCTCTCCAAGCGCCCCTGCACCTGGTAAGCATACCCAGCCTGCTGGTATCTGTGCTGTAACTGCTGCCACAAGGCCTTTTGTGCCTTTGTGACAGGCCTTTTCTTTCTTGTGTGGCATCTGGCTAATCTGGCCAAGGCAGCTCTACAACGGGGAGCTAAACAGCATGGCAGCTGGAATCCTGTTCTGAGGTTGGATTGCATGCATACACCAATCCAATGTCGGCCCCTATTGCTTAGTTGTGCTCAATGCAATGCACATAAGCTGGTAGTGTGTAGCCTTTCACCCTGCATGTTCCCTGTTTGCTTTTCAACACGTTTTGCTGCCAGTATGCATTCGCCGCCACTTGTGCTGACAACAGCAAATGTCACCAGCAGCAAGAGGCAGAGGCAGAGGAGTCACCTCCAAGGCCCAAGTAGCTGGGGAAGTGGCAGCAGCAGCACCCTTGGCGGCCTCTCTTCTGCCTTCAAGCAATGGGACAGCCTCTGCCCTTCCAGCAGCATCCCAGCTGCCTTCAGCCAGCCAAGCAGAAGGCGGGTCCCCCTCCCCTCCCCTGCTCGGCACTTCCAGTAAGGCGCAGCTGGTCAACCGCTTGACTGGCGACGTAGAAGGCACTGTCGTGTCGCCTGCTCCTTTGGGCAAGGGCAGCAAAAGGCAGAAGGATGCCATTGAGAGGGCAGCCGAAGGCAAGGCCCACCTGGAGGGGGTTGCCAAACTGGCCAATGAGCTGCAGCCTACTGGAAGCACTCTATCAACCATGCAAGTGCACACCAAGGTTGGTGCTTGCCCTTCCACATGTCTATTGCTCTATGGCTTGCAAGCTGGCTCATGCGCTTGAGATTATCTGTGAACCAATCTGCACTTGGCCTTATTCTGTGCTTTGCTGGGCACTAAAAATGATGCCCAGTGTACTCAATTTCAGGCAAGATATGCATAGCAGCATGCACATCATCCGCAGCCATCTCTTCAGGTTGGTTCTGTCGTGCACTGTGGTGCTTGGACATTGCATGGCAGAACTTCCCTGGAGGAACGGCTGCTGATTACATGCATGCTGCTTTGCATGCTTTGCTGCAAGCTGAGCTGGCCTAGCAGCCTGCTGCTGTGGCAAGCCAGCCAGGAGTTGCATGAACATGACATGCATAAGCTGGAGCCAATGAGTCAAGAAGCGCTGAACATCACTCCTTTAGCTATAAGGCTTGCAGCCATTCTGTTGATGCCAAGGGCACTAAGGGCCCTGTGCTTGCTTTGTCCACGGTTGTCCGAGCCTCTATCTTGAATGCTTGGCCTCAGAGAGCATTACCACAATGATGTGGATCAGTTGCTAAGTGGCTGCACACCTTGTCTGATCAACAGCTCAATCTGAGATGTCAAATGCGCCAAGCTCACGACAATGCAGGTGCCGTTTCTGTTGAAGCATGGCCTGAGAGAGTACCAGCACATTGGTTTGGACTGGTTGATGACCATCTACACGCGCCGCCTGAACGGCATCCTGGCAGACGAAATGGGGCTGGGCAAGACCATCATGACCATTGCCCTGCTTGCCCATCTCGCCTGTGAAAAGTAAGCACTCTGCACACAATGATATTTCAGCCTGATTATAACTTCATCTTGCACATGCATCAACAGGCGTGTTTTTCAGGCAAGAACATTCCTTCAAGTTAGCTTCACGATGACCTAGGCAACACAGTGCCGAGGAAGTTGTTCTGGCCTTCTGGTCAGACGCCTCTGGACTCATGGAGTCAAACCCATTGACCAGCAACATCATCAGCATCATTAAGGAAATTGTCTTCTGTGGTCTTGATCCCTACACCTCAACCCCTGCCTTGTGGTCTTTGTTCTTGCTTGATGTAGGCTGAAGGGACCTTGCCTGTGCAGGGGTGATTGGGGTCCCCACTTGATTGTGGTCCCCACATCTGTCATGCTGAACTGGGAGATGGAGTTCAAGAAGTGGTGCCCAGCCTTCAAACTGCTCACCTACTTTGGCAGCGCCAAGGAGCGCAAGACCAAGCGCCACGGCTGGAGCAAGCCCAACGCTTTCCACATCTGCATCACCTCGTACACCCTCGTGCTTCAGGTCAGTTGTCACGTGCATTGCACATGCTTTGGTTGAAGGTTTCATGGTTTGGGCACACTCCAAATGCTTGTATGAGCAATGCATGCGCTGGGTTTATTGCACATGTCCGTATGAGGATTGCGTGCTTTGGGGGTTCTGCACATGCTTGTGCAAAGACTGAATGCTTTGGGCACATTGCACATGCTTGTATGAAGAGTGCATCCTTTGGGTGTACTGCACAAGGCTTGTATAAAGGTTGCGTGCTGTGGGACACAATCATGAATATATATCAGCTGGGTCTTCTGGCAAGTGACGTGATGTGAAATGCTCGCCTTGTGAGGAGGTTTCTGTGACTCAAAAGCGCATGTGCTCCTCAGCTGCAAAGAGCAAGGGCTGTTTGCTGACAGTAATGTAGCTTTAGGAGCCTGGTAAGAGTGCTGTCTGGCATTCACCATGCAAAGCTGTTGTCAGTTCTAGCCGCAACTGGCAATTTGCAGATTATAAGACAGACTCAACTGCACATCTAGCAGCACTTGCACATGCATTGTTGCCACATGATCTTGCGTAGCTTTGGCAGCTTCACTTGCTGTGTCTGGAGTCAAACTTCATCTGTTGTCCAAATGTGCATGCAGGATGCAAAGATGTTCAGGCGCAAGAAGTGGAAATACCTGATCCTAGATGAAGCGCACATGATCAAGAACTGGAAGAGCCAGAGATGGCAGACTCTGCTCAACTTCAACAGCAAGCGCCGCCTGCTCATCACTGGTATCTGACTTCGCTTCTGTGCCCACCTGTTGGACCTGAGTGACCTATGCTCTGCCAATTCACATAGTGTGAGCTTTGTGTTGCACATCGCATAGCTGTGTGCACCTTTGTGGGTTGTGCAGCTCTGATATACTCCTCAATACAGAACCCCAGTTATTAGTACCCAATTATACTTTATTTCAGATTCGCACTGTGACAGGGACGGTTCCCCACAACAAAGTCGACCTTTCCTATCTTGAAGAGCTTGGGAGCTCTGCTAGATGGTGCATGTACTTGAGACAGCAAGATGAACCTTACACAATCAGTCGTCTACCCTCGTCCTGTTTTTTTCACGCTGTGTCTGACTCCCATGTTGCAGCTTTTTGTACTTCCCCAACTGTCTAAGTCATGGGCAACAGGGCAAGCGTGTTTTTGTCAGAGCCCACAGGTCTACAGATTCTGGGCCTCTTGAAGGGGGGGGGGCACAAGCGGCGGCATACTGGGTATTAGGGGCTGCTAATGACAGCAAGCGTTTGGCTTGGTTCAGGGACGCCACTGCAGAATGATCTGATGGAGCTGTGGTCCCTGATGCACTTCCTCATGCCTCAGATCTTTGCCAGCCACGCCCAGTTCAAGGACTGGTTCAACAACCCTCT
>JAABUO010010689.1_pt1 | contig 10135 bp, 16 predicted proteins | sample 5559291 | NCBI WGS metagenome assembly JAABUO01 (sample SAMN10711878, study PRJNA513372) | rock metagenome | isolation source: Antarctica rocks | place: Antarctica: Victoria Land, Finger Mt sud
TCCGCGTTCATGACATTGCTATGCTGTGCAGGACAGCAGCCTGCAGAAGGGCTGGAAGCACGAGCAAAGTCAATGGACACAGCTGTCACCCGACAGATGCTGCGCCTGAAAGCATCACCCATGCGTGTCTCAGCTGACAATTTGCCTCTTGGCAGGGGCAGCCCAAGGCTGAAAGTCTCCAAGGTATATCTATCTACCTCCTCCCACCATACTTGTCCCAATGTGCTGTGGACAAACAGGAGCAGCCTTCACAAGTTGTACACTTGAGCCTTCTCCAAGTGCAAGCCATGTAATGCTTGTATCATGAGCTTCCAAGGCAATAACAGCACTCCTCATGCCAGTGTGCCAGCTGTCATCAGCTTTGTCACATGTGCTGTGTATGAAGCTTGCAAGGCAGGTCCTGGTGTGAAGCAGCCTCCAAGTGCTGCAGCTGCATGCAGGAGGAGAAGCGGCGAGCAGTGGGGACCCCAGACTACCTGGCCCCAGAGCTGCTGCTGGGTACAGGCCACGGGGCAGAAGTGGACTGGTGGAGCCTTGGTGCCATCCTGTATGAGTTTGTAACAGGCGTACCCCCCTTCAATGCTGACTCACCTGAGGTAGCTACAATGTTGCTGGCAGTGTGTGCTTGCGATTGTCTCTGAACATTATTTTGCTGGCTATGTCTGCACATTGTCCTGCCACAGACATGATCTGGCTGACAGGCACAGTGTGAGCTGTGGTGCATGTGTGCTTGCAATTGTTTGCCGCTATGCAGCGCCTCATGTCTACGCGCACCTTTGGAATTTGCAATGTATTGACAGCAGCACAGCCTGCATGACCTGTCTATAGCTGACATCTGTCATTGCATTGCTGCTGGCAAGGGGCTTTCTTGCTGCATGCTTATCAAGCTGACAAAGGCACTGCACACCTCCCAGGAAATCTTCAGCCGTATTCTGGACAGGCAGCTGACCTGGCCAGAGGATGAGGACATCTCTCCAGAGTGTAAGGACTTGGTGGACAGGCTGCTGCAGCTGGATCCCTGTGACCGCTTTGGTCACCGTGGGGCTGGGGAAATCAAGCTGCATCCCTGGTTCAAGGGCTTGGACTGGACCACCCTGGCTCACACCAAAGCAGCTTTCATCCCCTGTGTTGAGAGTGAAACAGATACATCCTACTTCTTTGACAAGCCGGTATGCTACTCCCTCTAAACGCTGCCCTAAGAATTGCATAGGTGTCTGACTCCTGAGTGAGCAGTCTGTAAGCGAGGGCCATACATGTTCTGGAGGCCGTCAGCAAGGCAGCAGATCTGCATACCACAAGATCCACTTGGGTACAGCTTTTCCAAGCTTGAAGTGCCTGTGTCTGCGGCAAAGTCAACGCTGCCGTATCCAGCTCCAGTTGCAGTATCTGCAACACTGTATTGATCCATGATGCACTTGGTCTTGCTGGGACAAGCAAGCCACTGCCACTGCCTCTTATCACTGACAAATTGGTATGAGCAGGTGTCAGCCATGAGCATGGCCAGGGATGTGACAGATTCCAGCCCTGCCCAGCCCCAGTCTTCCAGCTCCCGTCTAGCAAATGAGACAGCGGCCAGCTCTGGCAGTGGGCCAGGTCGAGGGCCCAGCAGGCGCAACAGCCGCAGGGCCCTCACAGAAAGGGCACTGGCCGAAGGAGCAGCCCGCACTAGGAGCAAAGGGGTTCGGGCCAGGGAGAGCCGCATGAGCCTGGCTAGCAATAGTGGCACTGCATCACCTCCTGTCATGTCCCCAGGTCTGCTTGCGTGCTGGCATTACTGCAAGGCTTGCCCTGTCACTCATTTGAGCTGTGAAGTCATCAGCACGGCTGCTGAACTGAGCTGTGTTGGAAGCTGGTCTGGCATGTTGTGAGCTACATCATCATGCCAAAGTTGGCAGCATGTCAAGCCAAAATTGCCTCCATTACGTATGTTTGCACGCACAAAGCTTTATATGACCTGAGGAATGCAAGAAGTAAGACACTATTGACTGCCTTGTTATCCACTTAAGCCTTCTGTGCTTGCTGCTCCTGTCAAACCATCACCTCATTATGTGTCTGCTTGCAATGCAGAAAGCAGTCAGTCAGAATTACATCAGGATGCTGAGAGCCAGTATTCCAGCATGGAGTATGACTCAGCCATGGCAGTCAACTCCCTGCGCAACTCTGTAGATGAAGCTGTACAGCTCAGCATGGATGGCAGGGAGCCCACATCCATTAGTGAGGGCCCCAGTCTCAGCAGACGCAGCTCCATGAGAATCTCCTCTGATGGCTGCTTACCTGGCATGAGTAGTCATCACAGCTCTATGCGTAACTCATCTGATGGTGGACTGCCTCCTTTGCGTAGCTGGCGTGGCTCACTGCAGAACTCATGTGATGGCGGGCTGCCAACATCTGCTAGCAGACGAGACTCTTTTCACAACTCAGTTGATGGGTCTTGTCAGCCTGGCAATGGGGCAGATGCTGGCACGCTCATGCATCGCCTGTCAAACCTTAGCAGCGCAGTGAAATCTGAGGTCTTTGACATGGAGGATGCAGATGATCAGCTGAGTCAGTCAGGGTCAGCGTCATCTGGCTCGGATGGCTTTCAGGACACATGTGCCAGGGATCTTGCCAGCGATGATGTAGCTGGCGATCATCCAGTATTATCTCCCACCAATCAGTTTTCGGATTTCAGCTTCAAGAACTATGGTCTGCTTGCAGAGCACAACATGGAAGCCCTCAGAGCAGAGTTTGCTGACGCCCACGCTGAAAAGGCCAATGCATCATCAAGCGCCGACGAACATGCGTCTGTATAATATCTGCGTCTGACTCATTCTTCCTGACATTTTGAAGACAGGTATAGCTGTAGATACGTTCAGACCATTCAATTTCATGCAGTGAAGTGACAAAAGTGATTCAGGCAGGCATTTGCAAGGTTGTATGGCATGTACGGTGATAAATAAAACCTATAGGCAGCTAAGGAAACCCTTGTTTCTTTCCTAATAGGCAGGCTGCTGCACATGTCTCTACACGCCCTGTCGACCCGGCCCTGTGCTAGGGCGAGTCAGCCAGATTACACTCCCAGGAGTTGACTGCAATTTGGCACACTCCACCGAGATGTTGGCGCTCCGTGTTACAAAGAACAGCCGACAAAGCAGCTTTTGGCGAAGTTGCTAATGATTGCGTGTTGTACGTTCGCCTGCCCTGTTTCTTCCGGAATCAAAGCCAATCTAAGTCAAGGAAAGCTCGTGTGCCACCATAATTTTGGCACGCAACGCCGGGATGATGATCACATCTCAATCATAATATGATGCCAGTGACTCCGTTCAGTGTCTCATGATGTTCACCGTGTGAGTACTACACGCTTGTACCTTCTGGAAATCACTGCAGTTGTCTGTTACCAAAGTGCCAGGCCCTGAATAGTCTCATGGCATTAACCAAAGCTATAATTGAAAGGAACGAAGGCTAATGCGGCGTAAACAGACAGCATGCGTCGTTCTACCTGGGATAGCCCGTCTGCTGATCTTGGCAGCAAGTTGATACTTGAAGGGTCCAACATTTTTCCAGGCCCTCAAGAGTCTTTTCGTGCTCAGCGTGAGAGCCTGAAACACATGCTGCTGGCTTTCGACTTCATCTCAGCCCAGTGCTGATCTTTCGTTTTCTTGGCAGGTCTGGAACGCCAGCCTCTACACAAGCACAATTTTGTGCGCAGCAACCAGGATACAACTGCTAAACACAGCAGCAGCTCTGTCAGGTAACAGTCAAGAAAGGCTTGCAAAGTAGCTTGTTCAAACCCGACAGGAAGGTCTTCCACGTCAGCGGTTTGTTGCAGGAGATCAAGCCAAGGCTGTCAGCCGCCAACCCCTGGGCAGCTGGCACCGCATGTTGCCAGCTGGCACAAGCAGCACCTGCAGACAGCAACCTCTGTGCCTTTGGCAGATAACAGGAGAGCACAACAGGTGTCAGCTGCACCCAGCAGGCACTCGCCTTCTGGATGTGCTGGGCCAGATGCAGACACAAGAGGCATGTCTGGTGTGCAGCCAGTCCATCTACGTAGCACAATGATCTTTGCCTTGGGTTTACCAAATGCAAATCATGAGTGAGCTCAGCTCAGCATTGGCTCGTTCTCATGAGACGCTGACATTTGAAACTGTTTAGTATACAATGTATCTCCTTTATGAGTGATAAACCCATTTATTCCCAAACAAGTTGAGCTGTTCATTCAATTTCATTTTGCAATGCTTAAATGCACACAACATCTTGGACCTGCCAGCACCTATGCGCATCATACAACAAAGTCCCAGCATGTGCTGAACATGTTGCTGCAGGCTCACAAACTGCCCGGACACAGTCAGGGCTCGCAGTGCGCCTTATCCCACAGGACAGGCGAGCTAGCTGGGACAGCCAGAAACGCCTGGCTTTCACGCCGCCGGCTAGCTTGAGCAGAGACACCAGGTCCAGAAGGGTGTCCCTAGGCCTCCCTGGTGGAGGGGGCAAACAGCACTCACCTGATGATTCTGCTGTACGCCTGCCCCCACTCACACCACCGGGCACCGACACAGGCAATTCAGCTACAGCTACAGCTGCTGCTGCCACTGCTGCTGCTGCTGCTGCTCATCCTCGGCTGTCAGCAACCTTGAGTGCTGGCAACAGGGCTTCTCGTCATATTTCCACAGCTGACCTTGACAGCAACAGCTCACTTCATGGCAGCAGGTGGAATGCAGATCTGTGCCCAGGAGCAATCAGTCCAGCCGTGCAGGGGGAAGTGTTGCTGTCACATTCTGCACAGCAAGATGCAGACCGGCTGGAGTCAAGTGCTGCTGTCAGCAGTCAATCATCACTTGCAGATGATGTAGCCTGCTCAGGACGGAGTCAAGCTGAGGCCGGAGTGAGAGTGCTGCAGCAACAGCAGTCACAGAAGCAGCTGATGTTGCAGTCTCGATTGTTAGCTGCTGCAGCACTTGACGACACAGGCCAGATTGGGCCACCCATCACACGAATGCGGCCTGCTCCTATACCAACTAACCCTGCTCCAGCTCGCAAGGGCAGCAGCAGCAAAGAGCATGCTGCAGCTGTCTTGCAGACCACAGCAGAAGCCATTCTTGTAGATGCCTTGCTGTGTGGCTGGGAGCAGCATAGTAATGATGGGGTGAGTCAAACTGCCCATTCACCAGTGCCCAAGCACAGCATCAAAAACGTTTGTGCATTCCAACACCAGCAAGGTTTTGTTAAATGCCAAATGCTCATCAAGCGTGCTGCAGAGCATCAATCCAGTACTGTCATTGTCTGCTTACTGCTAGCAGCAAGGATACTGATGAACACCTTGCAAGCAAGGCTCTGCGACTGGTCACAATGTCATGAAGTCGATGACAGTATCACGCAGTAAGTTGATTCTGCTGCACTTGTGTTCACAATAATGCATGGTGTTACTGTCTTCAGGATCTATATCCACTGACACTAGCACTTGAGAAAGAAGGTGGTGAAGGAGCTGATCTACACAAGTTGCAAACGGCCACAAGTGTGCAGCTGGACCTGCGTACCACAGGTCCTCCACTGCCTCAAGGCTCCCCCTCACGCACCAAGGCAGGCAAATCGCGTCCCAGGCGGCGCTGGCAACAGGAATGACGACAGGCAACCATCTGCATTGCCCCCAGAATAGCAAGGCTGCAGTAACCCATGCACACCTGCTTTGTGATGAGCAAAGCTGATGATGGGGTGGCAGAGTCTCATCACATTTGTGCGACTGTAGCCTGCAAAGGTCTGTCTGAAAGACAAGTCAGTACTGTGATGACTAATCAGGCTGAGGGAACCCTGATTGCTAGCAAGCAGTGCCATGATGATTTCGTTCTTTAGGAATCTGGTTATGCAATGCCAATGATTATACTTGCCACATGCTCAGATGACAGCTATAGCATCAATATCTTGATAGACAGCTGATTGCTCAGCAGGCAGCATGCTTGTTCAAGTACTTGAGTTGTTTTATCTTTGTCATACATTCTACTTCATTGCTACAGTCACAGAATCCTTGGACTGCCCTTCAATGCTCCAAGACAGCCATTCAAACAAAGTGCATTGACAGAAGACCTAGTTGTCTGAGAGATTACCTTAAGACTGATTGACAGCACATAGTGCGGGCTGCACCCAAATCTACAATAGCATATGGCTTTGTTAACAACTGCAGTGTTGAAGGCTCTTGTCTGCATCAATTCCTCACTAAAACTGTTTTAATTTCTGAACCATGTCATAGCCATCTTAGCGGGTACCCTTTATCTTGGTCCAGGTTGTTGACAAACATTGCAACAGTCAATATCACCACATGTCCCATAGTTGCAGACAAGAAGATCTTGCATCCCTCTGTAAATCTGAGAAGTAGTGAGTGCTCAAGTAAGGGCCGCACACACCAGTTATGAGGTGCGTTGTGTCCAATGGATGATAGCTGGAACGTAGTCTCAGGAACCAGTGTGGTCGAGATTGTGGTAGCTAGTCCTGCAGGATCAGTAAAGCTTGGCACAGCCGTTCAATGACAACAGTAATGCTCCAGCACTTTAGCACAAAGGTATTTTGAGAGTTCAAACCTGGAGGGTATGCTAGTGACATCAACTCCATTAAAGAGATTGCACATGCCGTGGCAAGGCCCATTGCAAGCCAAGCTTGCCTGCCAACCAGAACTCTGAAGAACAGCCCAACAATGCCGCAAACAACGGTCCCCCCTGAACAAACACAGCTATCAGCAGCCACGCTAAGCATTCGCGGACACTAAACTGCTTCGGTGCACCATGTGGCACTCACCAAAGCAGTTCAGGGCCTGTGAAGCTGGTAGTGAAGGCAACCCAAATACCTGAGCAGCAGCCGGACCAAAAGTTGCCAGTAACAGAGGTATTGACCAGTGCTGATTGATCCACGGTTGCATGCCACCGATCAACAACAGGCTCAGAAATGAACCAACCCAAGCCAGTAGTGCCTGCATACCAGCTGCAGAGGTTTGCAGAGCCCTGACAGCACTGCGTCCCTGCTAGCCGATCTAGACACAGATTTTGCTGTTGTAGCTAATCAGCTAAGTTTGTGACGATCCTCACCCGATACGGCGAAGTAGGTGGTGGGTAGCTCTGACCACTGCCTCGCCAACTCAGCATGTGCGTGCGGCAAGACGAAATGACCTGTAATCAACGCAGGCTCAAACCAGGATCTTGTCTTCAGATTCGATTTGTCCTATACGACGCTGGCTGCTACAGTGGTGCTAGATGTATCTCTCGCGCACCTGTAAGACAGACCTTGCAGCTTCCCGTCGTCATCTACAGGCCAAAGCGGCTCGTCAACCGCGTCTTCGTGGGCACCAAGATGTGTGGAAGGCTGAGACCTGCCATCGTAACCCATGCTCAGACCGACGTCCGCGTTATAGTCGTTGATGTCGGTGTGTGCGGGCACCGTCGTATCCAGCCTGAGCTGACTGACTCGTCGTACGACTGCGCACCCGTTCAAAAGTCTGAGGGCTCGCGGGGGAGCTAGATCCACAAACAGTCGCTGTGCAATCTCTAACATACGCACAAAACCTCTGAACATGGCAATGCATGACTACGTTAGTATGCGTGAGTCATTTTCATCACCTCATTATTATTAGATTATGCTCCGTCCGCGTCAGCACGCAACTATACTGTGCACAGCACGCTCAACGCAACTACCTTCTGTGTGAGTCATTGCTGGTTGGATCATCAATCGGCTTGCCTAGCACAGTTTGTACTTTGGCGACAGGTGAATCTGTGGCCAAAAAATGTGACGGCTGTGCTGGAAAGAAACAGTTGGCTGCAGTCACTACATGTCCTGTCAGGCTGAAATGTCTGCATCAAACCGTATAGGATGTACTGCTAGCGTCTTGAGATTGACGAGGATCAAAGTGCCACTGCTTGAAAACCTTGGCAGGCTGATCAGCAACACCTTCTGTCCTTCTGGGCCTAGTGAAAAGCACGCAGCGCTTGGTTTTGCTTTATGAGAAGACTGTAAGCTAAATGCCAGACTGGGGAGAGCCAGACATACAGGATTGGATGGAAGCGTGCTTGGCAGCTCTGCAGGCTGGCTAAATGGCTAAATCTGTCAACAGCATTGACTTCAGACAGGACATCTGCATGCATCAATGCAACAGGCAGCACTGTTTGATATCGGCCCAGTCCATGTGCTCACACAAATGCAACGCCGCATGCACACGACAGTGTCACACATTCCAGAGCTGCCTACCTGTGACCATTTGGCTGCTGTAGGCTGGTTGATTGCCGACAAAGAAAACATGCGGGGCTGACTGTAGAATGAATGGGTCGCTGTCACTTAACGGATAGCAGGTGAGGGTGTCAGGGGCAGTGGGGACCAGGTGACCCCATTCTAACACCCTTTGTAGCAGCGTCAACCTATTCTCCTCGACTGAGTACTTGTAAATATCATCCAAGTTCTGTCCTGAAGTTCCCAGAAAGGAGATGCCATCCACCTCAAACTCATGCGGGTTGGTCACCCTGCAGAGCCATACACGCAGGTCTGCATCAGCAGAGACCATGACGCATACACAAACAGCTTCTGATAGCCCCCTCTACCACTTGCCAATGCATCGTCATGAGGACTACAAAGACTTTTGGCATGATGATTGTCTTGGGCACCCAGCAGGCTTGCATTGTCAATGTGCAAATTCTGATTCAGGTAAAAGCAACAGATCTGAGTACCAGTTGCATTGGCACAAATGAGATCACCTGTTGAAAGATGTGAAGGAGGAGGCCAGGGGGAAGAGGCATCTATGTAAGGGTTGCTGTGGCAAGGAGTGGTTGGCTGGATCATTGTTGCCAGGCATGACCTCTACCGGAACAGCTCCTGCCAGCTCACTCAAGCACATGTCTACCTCCCTGCATAGGCAGCCCTGCCTACCTCAGCTGCAGCGACAAGACCATGAAACTGCAATAGTCATATGCCCTTATGTGTTTGCACCTTGGGCAAAGGACAGTCATTCAAGAGGGGTTCTCAGTTGTTGTGCGTGTGAGTGGCAGTGGCAGATCTGCTATGACTGCAAACACTACCAGATATGCTTGATAGCTATGCTTGCTTGCTGAGTTGTTTCCAAGCTTGAGCATGTTGGGTGCAGGAGACCTGATAGGTGCCAAGGCAGCAGCTTGTTGGCGGGGCTGCTTGTGGGTGGTGGCCTGCAGTAGCCCCTCTGTGCTTTTCAGCAGGCCTCCAGCAACTACTACTCTCACTATCTGCACATAAGCAACATGTGTGCTTGCTTGCTTGCAATGTCAGCTCAGTGAGAGTGAAGCAAGCTGATCTAATCTACACACACAAAGGCAAGTAAGACATCATACCAGAGACAGCAGTTATGATGCTACAAGTCAAGCGCCTAGACATTTGGAACGCGCATTTGCATTGCAAATGTGAAGCAGAGACTGGCTGCTTCAACAAAGCAGAGATGAGGGCTAGTCATAACCGTTTGAGCAAGCAATGAGAAACACATAAGATACCTTGGAGACTCGCGTCTGCTCCTCATCACTGGCAAGGGAGCCAACCAGGTAGTCAACCAGCAGAGACAGCTTGAGGGGGTTTCCAGCATCATCACCCACCCCCAGCCCACTCACAAGGGCTACATACTTGTCTTCACTCAGGGATGGCAGGGGCGCCTGGGGAGCCATATTGGCAAAGCAGAATGCCTGCAGTGCAGAAAACTACTGTGTCAATACATGCTCTGCAGAATTGCTGCGTGTATGCTGGAAGTTGGCACAGCTGTGCTGTGAAGCATCAGGCAGAGACCCAGCCTGAGTGAAGTTTGCAAACGAGGCTCGCTAGGTGTTGAGTCCAATGCCTTTGTAGCTGTGCACTGTCGCTTGTGCCCTCTGAGAGAAATAGTTTTCGCTGACCTGGCCAGCCAGAGATTGATGATGTACAAATTTACACGTACTCACCGGATTTGTCCAGCAAGCATGCAACAGGATCCTGATATGACCAGCAAGCAAATTAACGAACCATACACATACATACATACATACACACATACATACATACATACATACATACATACATACATACATACATACGTCTGTTAAAATGCAATTCTTTCAATGCATTGTCATGTCAGTTCTGCTGTACTCTGGAGAAACATGGGCTGTTGTGAAACAACACATTAGCCCTTTGG
>JAABUO010010690.1_pt1 | contig 10134 bp, 6 predicted proteins | sample 5559291 | NCBI WGS metagenome assembly JAABUO01 (sample SAMN10711878, study PRJNA513372) | rock metagenome | isolation source: Antarctica rocks | place: Antarctica: Victoria Land, Finger Mt sud
GGGGGGTGGGTGAATCGGAGAGTGAGTGAGCGAGCGAGTGAGTGAGCGAGCGAGCAGTGCACTGAATGCTTGCAAATTTAGCACAAGGATTCAATACAACATCCCATTTAATGCAATTCTTACCTGAGCGTTCCTGAGGGCTGCTTGAAGCTCCTGGATAGCTTCTTTGCTGTGCTGCAGGTGAGCCTCAGCCTCCTGTTGAGAGGAACTCAGCTGAGCTGACTCACCCATCAGCTTCTTCACTTCAGCATCTGCATCACCTGTAGAGCTAAGCAAGTGCTGCTGAATACCACAACAATTACAGATCAAGGCATAGTTGTAAATGAAATGCAGACAGGGTTTGCTGCATATTCTGGTTGTCACTGAGGAATCCTGATGGCATAATGGTGTTCCATAATGCTGTGCCAGCAGCAGCAAATGGTCCTGTCGACAAATTTCCACAGACCATTTCAGCACAGGCAGCACACGACTGCGGAGCATTCTGACACTAAACTCCCAGCTCAAACCACCATTGCAAAGTCCAGGGGCCAAGCTAAGCCAGCCCTGTTTCTGAGGGTGCCTAGGTCTGCCTTCACAAAGCACGCATGCCTGCAGAGAAGCTCCAGCCTTCTCTTGCAGTCCTAGTGACAACAGCAACGCAAGACAGTGTTTGGCAGATGACCTGTCGCTCTCATAACCCCCAGGGCTTCTTCTCTAGCCTTGGCCACGTCAGCCCCCATCCTCCTCTTCGTCTCCTCAAGCTCAGCCCTCAGCGACTCAACCTCACCATCCAGAGCCGAGACATCTCTGTGGGTTGCACCCCCATTGGCAAAGGGCTGTGAGTGCATGGGGTTGCTGCTGGCGCGGCTGATGTTGTGCTGTGATGACATGATGTCGGTGTCAGGGTCTGGAGACCCAGGTGTGCTGGTGTGGGATCTGAAGGAACCTGTGTTCAGAATCTGGCGGGACATGGAGAACTGCCTTCTGTGGGATCTGCCAGTCTTGACATCTGATAGCAGCTGCATGCAGAACAGATGCTCTAACAGTGGCCAGGTTGCTTTACTTTAGTAATTGCGACAAGAGTAACGATAAAAATGAGAACGCTGATAATAATATTAGTAATATTAGTAATGGTGATGGTGATGATGATGACTACTCGTTCCAGCAAATGCTAGGTGTGTGTGACATGAGTCTTGTCTTGCCAGGCTGGCCTGTTTGCTTGATGATGATGTATTAGTCATCAGCAAGAGTCTGTGCTGAGGCTCTGGCAAGATCAAGAGGGCTGCCTGTGTGTGAATGGTGAATGAGGGACAAGATCAGGATACTTGTTGGAATGTGAATTTGGAATGTGGAGTCAGCCAGTCTACACATTGGGCATCTCGATGTCACAGCCAGTCTGCACATTTGGTAGCAACTTCACAGCCAGTCTACACATCTGCTAGCGGCTGCACAGCCAGTCTACACATCCGGTAGCAACTGCACAGCCACTCTACGCATCTGGTAGCAACTTTGAATGGTCTGCATTGAGCTCCACCTTTGAGCTCTGCCCTTCAGGGTAGCATTGCATTCAGGTGGAATAAGAGGTGCAATAAGACTAGGCACAGCTGCTGCACACATGTGGCTTAGCTATTTGTAGCTGTGACTGATGCCCAGGTTATATCCTGGATCAGTGGTTTGCAAGACCTTCCAGCTGCACATGCAATTGCACACAAATATGCATTGAATGGTCAGCTGCAGTTGCTTCAACCCCTACCTTGCTGATAGTGTCTTCTAGCTCGGCCTTACTCGCCTGAGAGGCTTGTAACTGCGCGCTCACGGTCTCTAGCTCATGACTCAGCTCCGCACGCTCAAACTCGCTAAAGATGGCTTGCTCGCGAGCACGAGCTAGCTCATCATCCAGAATGCGAGTCTCACTCTGAAGCTTGTCCAGCGCCTGCCTGAGCAGCTGCATCTCAGCAGCTGCAAGCTCTGCATAGATACACAGATTAGATATAAATGATAGACATAGATGATATAAAAACAAAGGATAGATACAGATGCATAGAGACATGGTCGCATGCATTTCAGGGCACACTGCTGCAAAACTGGGGAAATGTGTAATGTTATGGCTATGACTTGCAGTCAAAGCTCAAATGCAGTCAGAGAGCTGCACACAACTCCCTAGAGCTAACCAAAATTTCCTCAAGCAACCAGACTATTGTGAGAACATGCAGATTCACTGAGAATCACCTACGCACAAAGCATGGTCGGCTTTTCAGGTGACCAGAAAGGTCATACAAGCACAGCAAAGCATTACCTGTCTGGTCACTGCTCTCAGTATCTGGCAAGCTGGGTGGGGCATGCCGTTGGCTCAATGCAATGTCATGCATGTCCTCTCTGATGTGCTCCAGCTGCAGCTTTGCGTCTGACAGCTGTGCATTCTTCTTGGTCACGCGAGCCCTCAGAGCTTCAATCTGGTGGTCTGCTGTCTGCAGCGCTTGCTCGATTTGCCTGTGAGCCTCCTCAACCTGACCAGCAGGCGCTTCTGCACACACAGCACAGGTTCTGCAGCTTGGGTGAGCACTGATTGCAACTCTGCATAGACGTGACCATCCATAGATATGCATGTCATGTACATACATAAGCACATTGATATACGGATTGTCACATGATTGCCATATATTCAGACAATTACAAGTAAATATGAACATAAGTAAACATAAATGAGTAATATAGTCAAGTACATATAAACAAAGTTATATATGTAGGCTTGGCAAGTGCTGTGCATCTGTGAACCTGCAAGATTTGACAATCTACGTGCAGATTCCACATGCATGGGTGCAGTTGCGAGGCAGCACAGCCTAGTGTTTCGCTTTGAAAGGGTCCCACGCACCTGTCTGCTTGCTGGACAACTGAGGCTGAGGTGGAAGCTGTCTTGAGGGGCTGTTCAAGTCTGTGCTGAGCTGGCCGTTCTTCTTTGTGCTGAAATGGCCATTGCCATTGGCAGTCACCCACCCATTCTCACGCAAGCTGAAAGGAGGTTTCCCATTGGCAGCCAAAGGCTCATTCCCATTTGTGCTTGACTGGCCATGCCTATGAGTAGTGGGCCTGCCAGGGCCCTTGACAGGATGCCAGTCATTGCCATTGGCGCTTGGCGGCTGCAGACTGGCATGAGAAAAGTCTTGTTCAAGCTTGCGTGGAGAAGCTTCCACCAGCCATGAGTCATGAGGCTGTGCCTGAGGGGCATTGCCACGCAGCCCTGCCGTAGTGCTGTTAGCCAGCCTAGCATGCAAGTGCGGCACGTCCTGCACAAACGTCAAGGCAAAACTTGGTGCATTTGGAGCCATTAGCACCAATGAGGGTTTGAGACACCAACAAGGGCGTAAGACACCAATTTGGAACCAATATCAGCATAGGGCATGTCCTGAAATGGCACTCACGGCAAGAACATATGGTGAGCCATGACCTGTCACTATAGCTTACACGTGGCAAAAACAAAGGACGCTATGCACAGGCCGTTTAATCAGTGAAATGTAATGAGGTCAGAAAGGTCTCATTGCAATCATTCAACAAATGGGTTGCTACCAGGTAAATGCTTCAGATTGGTAAGCACACTTGCTAGAGCAAGTGAGGCTGCAAGCAGTTTTGGCAATGTGATTGCAAGTAAACTCAGACACACATGCAGTATTTGACAGCACTGCCGTGATCAAAAGCATACAGGTCAGGGGCCTCTCATGTGACTTACCTGATGCTTTGCGGCTGGGGTTGCAGTGCCATCAGGCGGCACCTGCACATGAGTTCTTGGAGACCCACTGGGAGTCAGTGCTCCTGACGCCATGCGGCTACTGGCTACTCGTGCTGCCTGTCCAACAAAAGTACCTGCAAAGCACACACCTGCCCATTGAATTAACCTATAAGGCAGACACCTGCCCACTGAAACTGCCTACAAGGCATGCACCTGACATACTAATCTTGGCAGTGATCAATTGCACCGATGTGGCGTAGTATGCAAGTTGTAAGCATCTGAAATGCTAGCTTGCAGCAACACCACAATAAGTGCAAGTTCTGGCTGAGTGTCTGTGCTTGGTTCTATCCAGAGGATAGACCTTTGGGAGCATGATGAAGCTAACACTGTTTTGTGGCATGTTTCAACAGCTGTGCTGATGCTGTTGCAGAAGACATGACTCAACTCTTGTCATCATGTCACACTTTGTACATTGTAGTAATGCCATCACCTACAGGTTGTTTCTTTTTACTTTGCATCTATGTACATGTGATGAAAGTACTTCAGTATGACAATGATAGTGCCACATGAGATGAACATTGCCTGGACCATGCAGAAGTCAGGCACAACATCAATGGCACAGGTGGCTTGATAACCATAGGAATGGCTGCTGTACTGTGCTCAGATCTTACCTGAGAGTTGTTTCTCATGCATAAAGTCTTTGCTGCTGTTTGAGGGCATCTGTCCACTTGGTCTCATAGCAGTGTCCAGATCCCCAGAAAGCAGTGCTGAGCTCACTGCTTTTGTGGCATACTGAGCAAAGGGAGTTGCCATCTGCTGCAAAGGGGGTGAAGGCCCTTTGACAGCTTCCAAAGGGAAAGGGGGTGAAGGCCCTTTCATAGCTTCCAAAGGTAAAGGTGGAGGGCCGGTGTAAGGACCTGTATTGCTGTGTACTGAACCTTCAGGCGATGGCTCTAGCATGGTGTTGGCACCGCCTGGCTTAGCATTGCTGCGCTGAGTTGCCTGCCTGAAATGCTGTTTGGGAGTAAAGGGTGTTGATGGGGGCTTTCCCTCCCAAGGATGTCTAAGGCGTGTGCTTCGAGCCTCACCTGCTGTTCTGGGCCGTTCTGGCAACCTGCTGCTCTGATCATCATCGACTGTGAACCAGTCAGCACTTGGTGCACTTGCCAAAATGGAGTTGTCATCCAGTTCAAGCCCGCCAGAACGCATGATGTCAAAGTCATTGTAAGACTTGTATATGCTTGGTGCAACACGCTGTGGCTGAGGTGAGCTGAAGCTGACCTCTTGAGAGCCAACTGTGGGGATAGACGTGCTGGGAAACTTGGTGGATGATCTGTATGGTGAAGACGGCTTGCCAGCTTTAGAGCTGAAGGGTGGAAGGGAGTTTGTTGACTCGCTGTTGTGTTCCCTGTTTGGTGTGATTGGTAGCTGTTGTTCATCTGGGAGCAGCGGTTGGGGTTCATGGATTGCGGCATCAACAGAATCGATGCTGAGGCTGACTGTCTCAGCCTGGATGTGGTCCTGCTGGACGGTGTTGTTGAGGTGCTGCTGATCTGGCTGAGGGTGGTGCTGTTGGAAGTCAGAAAACGTGGGATTTATGCTGCCAGCTGGAGCTGGTAAGCTCTTGCGAGAAACAGACGGCCAACCAGGAGAGGATGCCGATTGATGGTAGTTGCTCTCCCTCTGTTTGACCTTCTTGGAAGACAAGCGCCTGAAAAAGCTCTTCATACCTCGTATCGTCCGAGAAAAGGGTCAACCTTCGGTTTGAGCCGGCTTCAAAAAGCTGTAAATAAACGCGCTAACTTCAGGAACGAGCTGGCGCATGTGTCTAGGTTGTGCGGCGCATTTTTGCTGCAGGCGCCGAACAGGGGAAAGATCCTGCCCGCTACCTTAGGTTGCACGTGGGACCATCGTACGGGGTGCTTTGACGCAATCGCAGCTGCACACCTCTATTTCTCAATATCTTTCCGCCCAGCGATGTCCAAGACCAGCCAAGGCAGATCGCAGGGGGACGTAGATCGTCCGACTCGTACTCGGCAAACCCGAAAGTATCAGGGCTCTAGTATCGATTTATAGGCCAGCTTAACGGTAAAAGTCGCGGCAGATGACAGACCATCTGCTTGCCGCGTCGGAGCAACGTGAGAAATCTCGCACCAAGCCTATCGAGGGGAATAGAGGTGGCTTGCAACCTATTTGCCAGGCAGGCATGATGCGTCTGAATATGAACCGGCGCACGGTTGACATGTTGGCCTTCGAGTCAGCCTTCGACTGTCGCTACCGATTGTCAATACGGTGCTGTCGTCACATGTTTGACTTGTTTGCAGTCCATGCGAGTGGGTCGGAATGAGGCTTTAGCTCGTACTTCTCTGTGGTATTGGATCAGCAAATAGGCTTCCGCACCCGCCCGCACGCTTCAGCTGTGCTGGCTTCCGACGCTAGCGAGAACGTTGAGCGCGAATTAACGCATTATTTGGAAATTTCATGCGCTGGATCGTATCGTGAAGCGACAGGTACAGGGCAATCGCGAGACTTGTGCGACCTGTTTCGGGAAGCAGCAGGCCTTGTCAGAACAAAACACCGAGACCAGCAATGCTCAGAAACTTTTGCACCGCAGCCTGCTAGGTTTTGAGCTATTTGCGGCTGAACCAAGATGGATGAAGATTCTGACTGGGGAAGCTGGGGGCTAGACCCTGCCGCAACAAGAATCCAACAAGTGAGCAACATTCACGTTGTTGTATCTTTCCACTCTGGTGTCTTCAACACAACACACATGACATGTTAACATGCTATGGTAGCAATTGTGTCTGGCATGGCATGCATCAATTGTTCAGCAAGTAATGACACTTGCACCGCGTTTTGCATGCAGCAACAACAGCAGCAGCAGCAGTCCAGTGCAGGGCCTGGAACCCTTCATGCAGTAACCTCAGGCAAGACCACATTGAACAGCACTGCAGTGGCCCGTCCAACATCCAGCAATGGAATTGTCAAGCCAGCGCCCAAAAAACTGACAAGCAGGCAGAGCTCCATCACTAGATTGAGCACCGTTGCAACTCAGCAATCATCGCCAGCTGACCCACCTGCAGATGCTCACTTTCAGAAGCTGCCACTCAGACAGACTTCAGATTCATCTCAGACTCAGACGCCAGCAGAAACCGCCTCGAGCCAAAGTTTCACAGCACACTCATCCACAGACGCTCAGGTTCAGATGCCTTCGACTAAGCCAACACCCACCTTATCTGAGTCTCAAAAGACAATGAGCAGGCAAGCCTCTGGAGCATCTGCCCACGCTGCTCCCTTATCAGCCAGCAGAGCTGCATCACAAGGGAGCCCTTCTGCCGCAGATGACTGGCAAAGCCTGCTGGCAGACACCACTGCTGCTCCCATCAAGGTGCAGGCCTCAAAGGCAAGGCCCGCCTTGGGACCCCCAAAGCTTCAAGGCGCTGTCAGCACTCGTCCAAGCAGTGCTACTGGCAAGGCCACATCAAGTCCCACACCAACTCCAGCTAATCAGTCTGCACCATCACCTTTGTCTGTTTCAGCAGGCCACACTGATGCTGCCGGTAGTACAGCTGCTGGTGACGCTTCTGGGATCACAACCTTCAGGCCCAAGACTAGCAGCAGAGTAGCTGGACAGACAGCAGATCTCCAATCTGACAGCCAGAGAGCAACCTCTTCACGGTCAGTCTCAGCAGGTGCTACTGCCAAATCAGGTATGGAAATCAATGGCCCAGCTGGAACTGGCCCTGATGACCTGAGACCAGTCGCTTCATCTATCAGCCACCAAGCAGCAGCCAAGCCTTTGGGAGTAGCTCCTCCCACAGATGCAAAAGGCTTGCCCTCTGGCAGTAGGCCTGCAAGGCAGAGGCTGGGCCTTTTTGGCTCCAGTCAACCTTTGCCCGGCGCCATGCCAGGAGCAGCAGCAAGCAAGGCAGACCAAGCTGCAGAGGCAGCACAGGCTGTGTCAGGCAGAGCAAGCATTGGCTCAGCTTCAACTGCTGCATCGGATCGCTACTCTAAGTTCATGGCAGCACTTCCTGGGAGGGGTCAGCTTCCTGGGAGGGGTCAGCTTCCTGAGAGGGGTCAGCAGCCCAGTGCAGGCAGGACAGCTGCTGCCCAGGTACAGTCACTTCCGCCAAAGGTAGGCACCAGCAGTAGCACAAGCAGGGCTGAGAATTCACTGCCGGATGCTTCCCACTCAAGTTTGCCAGGGCAAGAGCAAGGGCCTCCTTCATCTGTCCGGGTGACAGATCTGAGCTTGCCAAAGGCTGCGGCTACAGGGCTACACCAAGCCAAAGCTGCAGAAGCAGCCCCCTCTGCTAATTCGGCAGCTGCACCAGCAGCTCTGTCAGCAGCAGCAACTCCAGCAGCAAATATACCAGCAGCAGCCGCAGCAGCAGCAGCTGCTGAGCCCACGACAGCAACAGGAGCATCAGCATCAGCAGGATCATCAACAGCAGCAGATTCACATACACCAGCATCACAAACAGCAGCTGCAAAGCCAAAGCTCAGGCCAAGCTCAAAATCTGCTGATGGTGCAAAGCCTTCATTGCATGCTGATGTCAGGCCAACCACCTCCGGGCGAGCTGCAGCTGTTGCTGCTGCTGCTGCTGATAGCTCTGCTGCTGAAATCAACACAGCTCCTGTCTTCCCTGCTGCTAAGCCTGATGAGTCTCACCAGCAGCAACCACCCTCTATGTTCTCAGACTCCTCTTTAGCAGCTGACAGCATGTCCACAGCAGACATGGATGCAACAGATGCAACCCCCAGCGTGTCCACAGCAGTCAGGGATACAACAGATGCAACCCTCAGCGACTCCGCAGCGGCATCCACAGCCGCCGCAGCCATACCTTTTGCCACCTTCGGGTCATCATCACAAGTCGATGATGACGCTGATGACTTCTTTGCTGCTGCTGGTGACAGTCCACCAATTGTCCGTGCTTCCAGAGCATCACCATCCACAGCTGCTGCTGAGCTGCCACAGCATCCACCATCAGCTGCTGCCATTAACCCCTTGCCAACATTGTCCCCTCCAGCAGACGCCTCAAGCAGTGGAATCCAGCCGCAGAAGCAGCCCGACGCTGTACGTCCTGGTAAACCCAACGCAGGTGCAGTCACACAGCCACAGAGAGCAGCACTGCCAGCAAGGCACAGAAGCTCTGCTGATGCTGCTGCTTCCCAGCCGCCTTTCTTGCAGCAAGCCACAGCTGCTGCACCTCCTGCTTGCATGCCTGATCATCATGCAGAGGCACCTGCAGCTTCCTCTGCAGCTTCAGCGGCAAGTGCTGTACCTGCCACCGGTACTGCTCCTGTAGCTGCAGCTGCCAAGCCGCGCAACAAAGCTGATGTGTCGCCTCCTCCTTCCTTGGTTGCCACTGACAAACCCATGCCCACAGCTGTGGACCCAGCTGCCAATATTCAGGCTGAAGCTGCCTTCTCTGCTGCTGGTCAAGCTCTGACATTTGGGTGCACTGAAGAACCAACATTTATACCTTTTGATGGGGAAAAGGAAGAGGACAAAGCAGAGCAGCAGTCTGGCTTTGTTCCCATCCCATTTGGCGGCTCTCCAAGTAAGCCAAGCCTTGCTGCCACAGCTCTGAATGCTCCATTTGGCAGCCACGCGGACATGGACAATATGGATGACTCATTCTTTGACAGTATTGGGGCAGGTACTCTTCATGCTCAAACGCTATTTGAATTATACAATACACAATTATGGGTGGTAGTTGAGATGCCATCTGCCTTATGTCTAGCTTTTGCTACGCATTCATGCTTTACTGCATGGGGACTGTCACATGAAATTTGGAACAGGCTCAGCTGGCAACCTTTCCATCATGCGTCCGTAGACTATTAGCATTGTCGTTGCTATTGTTCTCATCATCATTGCTGTCATGACGGTAAAATCCACCATGCAAAGTCAAATTGCCATATTTACATTGAAAGTAAATACATTGCAGGCGAATCTGTAGCTGTGGCACCGCTGGCTGCTGAACTGCAGTCTCAGTCAGGTCTCATATCTCCACATCCCACAGAGCCAACCCCTCCCCCTTCCTACCCTCAGCAGCTGCAGGTAAGCTGTCCAGTTGTGTGTGTGCCTGACAGTTACTTGTCAGTTGCAATGGAGGCCGAAACTGACTTTCATAGCTGGCAAGGCTGACATCAACTTGGGCATGCTTTGATCTTGTGTCATTGCATAGCTTGGATGCTGTGTATACATGTCAGTCTGTGCATGTCTGCTGTTCTGCGACAGTTCCGTCTGTGCTTTGTCTGTCTGTTGCGCGCAAACATACTCTGTACAGAGACCACTGCATCAATGTTGTACAAGGCCAGCATGGTCAATGACTCATGCAACATTTGTCATGCACGCGCTCTGCAGGCTGCAACTGAGCTCTCTGTGCCAGCTTCAGCAGCGGCTTCACCAGTAAGTCATAGGG
>JAABUO010010691.1_pt1 | contig 10134 bp, 22 predicted proteins | sample 5559291 | NCBI WGS metagenome assembly JAABUO01 (sample SAMN10711878, study PRJNA513372) | rock metagenome | isolation source: Antarctica rocks | place: Antarctica: Victoria Land, Finger Mt sud
GATACTTCTGTAAGTGTCGTGAAGGAGGTGCTCCAAGCTGTGGGAGTTGGAGGTAGAGGTCGCTCTGCTGACTATAGTGCTGTCATGCCTGACATGTTCACTGAGCAAGGTGTGAGTGGTGAGGAGTACGCTCAGTTGGAGAAATATGCCAAGTCTGTGAAAGTGGACCCACCTGAGAGCTGGAGTGCTGAGGAGGAAAAGAAAAGCCAACATTTTTAAGCTATCTGTACTCACATTTGCCTTCGCCACTTGGTTTAGGGCGAAGGCAATATGATTACAGATAGCTTCCAGAATTGCAAACTCTGTATGCTTGTACATAGCTACTATACACACAAGGAGGGCTCACTGGCTGGCACATCCTTGCAAGGAACCCTGTAAGGTTGTGCCAGCCAGTGAATCAAGCTGGTACATGCAACTGCGACATGGTGAGCAATTCCTGCCTGAAATAGAAACCCACATTTCAGTCTACGCAGTGATTATAAATCTGCTCAAAGCCAGCCCTGCCTCAAAACCCCGCTTTGCAACCCATGCAGTTATTGCATAGCTGCTCAAAGCAGCCCTGCCTGAAAAGCCCACCTTGTGTTTCATGCACTTGTTGCACAGCTGCTCAAAGCTCAGAGCAATCCTGTCTCAGCAACCCACTTTGCACTCCATGCAGTGGTTGCACAGCTGCTCATAGCTCAAAGCAATTCTGTCTCAGCAACCCACTTCACATTCCATGCAGTGGCTGCTCAGCCGCTCAAAGCAGCCCTGCCTCAACAACCCACCTTGCATTCCACGCAGTGATTGCACAGCTGCTCAAAGGCTTTGTCAGCATCCTCGATCCTTGGCAGCAGGTCCCCCAGGTGGTGCCGGTTCATGGCCTCCATGACCTCGCATGCATCCAGCGGACGCACGCTGGAGGAGGACGCAGCGCTGCTCAGCTGCCGCACAGCTTCCTCTACCAAAGACTCAATCTTGGCAAGATCGCTTTGCAGCACGTCCGCAATGCTGGCCTGCAAGTGGCCAGGCAGTATGTGAGGGCCAGGTCTTGACTTCCTCATCAGGACTTGTGCCTGATGCATCTCTTGTTGTGCCACTGGACTTGCTGTGCTTACAAGTCAACACAGAAGTTGAACAGCCTGTTGTTTTGAACAAAACTTGCAGGTTGTGGCTGGTTGACGATTGCATGCGCATTCAGAGTGCGTACTTGAGCCTGCAATTCCTTTGCAGCTACACCCTTTGACATGTGTTGGGCTCTTGCAGTCACGCAGCTTTGTGGGTCTTGTCGGCTGAGAACAGCTCAGACAGCTATGCACAGGTGGCATTTGACCTGTTCTGCCTGGTGATGCTGCATGGCTTCCAGCTGCCCTCCCAGCTCATCCAGATCTACCGAGGGCATCTGCATGAACATGGCCTCCACATCCAGCTTCAGCCCTCCAAACGTGGCTTTCAACTCCCCAACCTGTGGCATGCATCATCACAGCTGTGAAGAACTTGACTGCTGTTTTGCAACTCCACCAAGAAGCACCATGCACACAGATCTAACTCATGACAGAAACCAAACAGGTCCTCAGGTCAACTGAAACATCTCTACCTCCCCGAGAGACTGTGGCCATCCCAGAATCTCATGATACAACACCACATGACAAATTTCATAACAAACAACTACATGCATGTCACAAACAAGCAGAGCTATGAAATGCATAGACATTCAAGAATGGATGGCAAGATCCGCCTGGACCTACCTTCTTTGCAAAGTGATCGTGGTCATGCTTGCAGCGGGCAGCCCAATCCCGCATCTTCTGTTCAGGAATGAGGTGTATGAGCCGGCTGTGCCGCTCGGTCCTGGCGCCAGCATGCAGCTGAAGGGATGCTAACTGCTCCATATCCCGTTCAAAGCCCTGCAGGATCTCCTTTTGCGCTGCTGCCTCCGTTTGGTACCTATATCACAAGACAGAATGTGTGTGACTGGAGGATGCATGGTGCTGAAGGTGCCTGCAGCACAGCAGTGTTGCAGCACTCAGGATGCAAGTGAAGACACACACCCAGTGCCTGTGCAACAACGTGAGCGCATCATGCAAGATAGCAATGCTGATGTGTGCTGATGTGCCCATTGACGATGTCCTTTTCAAACAAGGTTGCTGCATTATTGGATAAAGAGTGCCATGAGGTCTGTAAACCCAATCCAGCTTCTGTGCAGATCCACGTGTTACTTGGTGCACGCACGTGACCGGGAACTCCTCAAATGTCCGTCACACAGCCTGTGCAGCACATCCAGCTTGTAAAGCCACACATGTTGCATGGTGCACTCACGTGACCATGAACTCCTCAAAAGCCCTGGCAATGTACTGATAATGATGCTCCACATTCATCCTGGCAGCATCAATGGACATGGCCTGAACCTCCTGCTCAGACAGCAGCTGCCGGCAGATGGCCTCCCTCTGCTGCGAGACCTCCAAGTGAGCCTGTGCCTTCTGGAGATGATACCGGAACTGGCGCTCGTAGTTGGGCAGGGTCTGAAGAAGGGGGCTGGGGGCGCTATCCAAGGCATGAGGCTCATATTGAATGCTGCCTGGCGGTGGTACTGCAGGCACACGGCTTGCCATTCTAGTGCAGTGCCGCACAGAGAATAACATATCAACAGTAAGAAAGGATGTGGGTGTCAGGTTAGGCAGGAAGATGTGATGCAAAGGAGACTAGTGTGGGAAGACAAACCAGTGATATCGACAAAGCATAGCATAAGCACACCCTCACCCCAATCGTCATCAGCAAAGGTTATGACAGTCACAGCGTGAACGCACATCACAGCAGCCATCTTGCAGCAGTTGTCAAGTGAAGGATGAGCCACAGCTGTGCTGGCAATGCAGCAAACTTCATTGAGAGAAAACTAAACAAAGGCTCTGCTTTAGAAGAAAGAAGGCATCCATAACAGCCCAACAGATTCTGAACATGGTTTCCAACACCCCAGACAATTATGTTGACAAGATCAGCAAGCATACCATCTGCTCTTGGAAGGTGGGTGGCCTCAGGAACTGGTATTGCCACATTCTGGCGCAGATGCGCTTTGTTGTACAGGAACACATCCTTGTGGTTACCAATGTCATCCTGTGCACAGCATCAGGGCAGCTGAGTACATGGACACAATAGCAGTATTGACATGCTGTGTGCAAATGGTGCTGTGATGCCGATTTGACTGTAAAAACCAAGAACGCCAATGACTGCAGCATGACATCCAGTACATCTCAGGTCTGCTCTATGACAGAAATCTTTTGGTGATCAGATCAAGCAGAAGGACCGCAAGTGGGTCATTTGGTCAAGTGCAGATGCATACTGTACTGCAAATGAAGGGACAGTCGGAGGTCTCAATCATGCTGATGCAAGCAGCTTTGAGTGTAAAAAGTCTGTGCAATGCAGTATGCTTGCTCACCGTGGGCAGCTGATATGCCCCCAAAGGCTTGCCCGGATCTAAAGGGTTGCCATTCAACAGCAGAATCTGTTCTTGAGGAGGAATGCTGGTCAGAGATGACAGCGCCAATTGAACAGCATCAACCCTGCAGATGAAGCAGAAGTCTTGAGCGTGCGGCAGCTGTGAGGACAGTAGGCAAGAAGGAATCATTGCATATTCTGCAATACTGGGGAATGCTGGGCATATGGCTTGTGCAGACTGCAGGGCTTGCCATCGCAATCAGCAAGACAACAGTCATCTGCACAAGAGCATGAGCAGAGAGGTGCAGCAGTAAGATCACACTGGACATGGAAGCCAGCTAAACTCTGCTCTAAATACTTCTACACCAAAGCTGATGTGATGCATAAAAGGACATGCTAAATTTTCATGCTTGCTGTGCATCATGGGTTCGCACCTGGTCGAAGACTGGACATCAAGCTCAAGAGTCTTCCCATTGTGTGCAATGAAGATGAGCATGTGGCTGAACGAAAAGCAGCAAAACACTTCAGCACGCAAGCTGCCCCTGAACGGTGAGCTGACGATGCCCTCAAGATCTGAGGCTATTCAGTCCGTCAACAATCGTCAGCAGGTCAGCTGCAGGAGCTGGGTGAAGCTTGTGCGGTGTCACCACAGCGGCTTTGATACCGAAATGCAAGCGCGTGGGCGGTGAAGCAAATACAATCGCCAGGGGTGTACAATGTCGGGTCCGGCGCAAGCCGTACAAGCAGCAATTGTTGGTGTGGACTGCGCTGCTTGGTTCAAGACGTTGCAACGTGGGACTGATACGAAACTGGTCGGTAGACCAGATAGCTGCAACTTACATCGGTTTGCCAACCTCTATTTCAGGCTGGATACATTCGGAGTGAAATTCGACGTTGCGGCCTAGCTGGCGCTCAGGCCTTGAGATCTGCTGAAGAGAGGCTTCAGAAAGGTTCGTGCCGTGAAAAGCCGTGCTGCGATTTTTTGGACGGAGCGCGGTACTCAGCACGGAGCTCTTGCAATGCCTTGACACATTTTAATCAAGTCCGCACTGTATGCGGCAGCACTGAAACGGCCTGGGAAAAGAGAGTGCAATAAAATCAAACGCAAGTCGCGCTTGCAGATTCGACGCGCAAGCCATGGCAAAAGCTGTTGATGAAGAGATGAAAGATGCTGAGCCAGCGAGCACAAGCACTGCCGGCAACGATGCTGCTGCACCAGAGCCAGAAAGCAGATTGTCGCCGACAGATCAGCTGGCAGCCAATCTCGCCGTGCTGGAGAAAGCCGTATCACTCAAGGAAACAAGAATGATCTCTGGCAGGTTGCTTAGGCAAACTGCCTCAATCAGGCACCAGCTGACGCCGCAGATACTTTCAGACTTTGTGACAAAAGCTTTGCCAGAGGATGCAACAATGGGACCGCTCCTGCTGAAACAGCTCAAGCAGGTAAAGAGAGGCCTTGGTGCAGGCCTTGTTTACCACAACAGGCTCGAAGCGTCTATGGACTAAGAGGCGTTCGTGCTCCTTGCAGGCAGCTGCCAGTGCAATGGACACACAAGGTGCACCTAAAGAGGCCACTGGTCAGACAGCAGCATCGACCAGCAGTCTGCCAGAGGCTGAGGCATATGCTACCTTGATAGTCACCCAATATCTTGTTGACAACAAGCTATGCTCAGAGGTGACCAAACAGCTTGGGCCTCTGATGCTGACAACAGTTGCCTGATTGTGAGCAGTATAATAGATCTGATGGCAGTGAAAGTGAAGTTATCTTGGCCCGCACTGATACAGGCTAAAGAGGTGACCACAGCTGCTGTACAGCGCCTGTCTGAGTATAACAGACGCACGCTAGATACACTGGCAGCGCGCATCTACTTCTACTATTCATGGTCGTATGAGTGCTGCAACTCATTGTCAGAAATTCGCAGGTTAGCCCACCTGCAGTTTGTTGTGTGATATACAAAGCAGGCATTTGCTGTTTGCCTATTTGATTGCTGTGGAATTGCTACGAAGTTGCTAAGGCAGCTGTCAAAGCATGATTGTTGTTGCTGCTGCAGTCGGTTGCTTGCTCTTCACCGCACATCAGTCTTGCGGCATGATGAATATGGGCAAGAGACTCTTGTAAACCTGCTGCTCAGAAATTACCTGCACTACAATCTCTACGATCAGGTGTGAATGCCCTATCTTGATGCCTCCATCGGCCTTTCTCATGTTTCATCTCTATACAGCTGTTTGCAGAACTCGTCATTGTCCAGGCAGTTGCATCAGTTGCTTGTGCTTCTTGATAATCCTAGGCCAGTAGAACTTCACAGACTATTCAACCCGACTCTGAGCACAGGACTTTGGCATGACATGACTTGGTCAGGTCCATTGCTAGTAGTGTATGGGGCCATCAATGGACTATCGTTGCATGACAGCACAAAGGTGACTTCTCACAATAGGCACAATGTTACAGGCAGAGAAGTTCCGGGCCAAGGCTCAGCGACCTGAGCAGAGCCGCAGTCACACACAGTACTGCCGGTACCTCTTCTACCTGGGTAGAATCAAGGCAATCCAGCTGGAGTACACAGATGCCAGGGACTACCTGCAACAAGCTGCCCGCAAGGTGCTGCTGCTGTATCTTGTCATTGCATACTGTGAGACCTGGATTGCTGTGCAATGAGCTGCATTGACTAGGTCAGGCATACTCGCTGCTGTCGCCGCCACTAGCACGCACTGAGTCCTACATCTGCTCCTGCACAGCCAAGACATCCGGGCTGCTGCCTTAGCAGGCTCCTGTTATGATCGCTGAAAAGCTAAAAAAAATTCTTTTCTTTTCACTGCCAAAACTGAAATGCACATCTGCTGCTAGTGGTCACATGCAGCTGAGCCTTTCTTCTCGCCTACAGGCACCCAACAGTGCTTTGGGCTTCAGAGTGACAGTCAGCAAGTGGCTCATCCTGGTGCGCTTGCTGTTGGGTGAGATTCCTGAGCACCAGGACTTCACCCAGCCCGGCTTGCGACAGCCCCTGCAGGCTTACTATGAGCTGACTCAGGCTGTGAGGGGCGGCGACCTCACCCTGTTCAGGTGAGACGCTGAGTAGACCAGAAGTGAGGCGCACATGGCAGGCGTGACTAATGATGTCACAAGGTGCATGTTGGAACATATAGAGCCTCTGTGCTGCTTTGCGTGCCACTCATGGCAAGGGGGTGGATGGTTCCCACTGCAGGAAATCCAAGGAGAGACAAGTAAACAATGGAAAAAACAAGACAATGGTACAGCTTGTGCCTTGTCACAAGGCAGTTACACTGAAGAGCTATGTGCTGTGGTTGCAAAGAAGCAGCAATGGCTGCTGGCTTGATGCAGGCGTGCAGCAGAGACCAATCACAAGGTCTTTGCGGAGGACAAGGTGTCCAACCTGATAGTGAGGTTGAGGCACAACGTGATCAGGGCTGGGCTGCGGCGCATCAGCCTGGCCTACAGCCGCATCTCCTTGGCAGATGTGGCCAGCAAGCTGGGCCTACCCAACGTGGAGGACACTGAGAGCATTGTGGCCAAGGCTATCAGGTAGAAGCCTACACAGTTCTGACCTCTGCTGCTGCTGCTGCTTGCATGCTGTGCATCATGGGTCTTTCATGTACATTCTCAAGCAGGTTGATGAAGCCATGTGGTGTGGGGGTGGCAGGTGCAAGGCTTCATGCTGTCACATGCTTGCGTATGCAAGATATGCTCGATGTATTAGCAAAGCACAACCACAGCATGGCTTGGCATGCTTTGATTTTCTGGATGGCCCCTTTTCATTTGACACAGCAAAGTAAGCCACATATTTGTCTGCATGGCACACTTATGGTCGCATGCTGCAAGGATTGTTCATTCGGATGGCTAATGGCAAAAGAAACAATAATTCTGGGTCTGATGGGCATGCGAATGCAGGGATGGTGGTATTGATGCGACCATTGACCATGAACACAGCTACATGTCAAGCAAGGAGGTGACTGACATCTACTCTACAGAGGAGCCCCAGTCAGCCTTCCATGCTAGGGTTGCTTTCTGTCTGGACATTCACAATGAGGTACATCCTACAACACACAGATGATTGTCTGTCATCGGCTAAGGCTATGATGAGCAGTATACACAGATCAGCAGGTGCAGTGCAAAAATCTTAGCTGCGCGCCTTTTGCAATGCATGACTGGCTTGCTTGCTTTTGACAGTCCATGCACGTTGTGAACAGCAACAATTCTGGTGTTGTATAGTCAATAGCTTGGTGGTTGCTCTGAGACTGTGATGCAAGTGCAGGCTGTGAGGGCAATGCGGTTTGATCCTGCTGCTCACAAGCCCAAGGACAAGCTTCCAACAGAGCGCACCATGACTGATGCTGAAGTGGCCAAGGCTATAGAAGAGGCGGAATCAGAAGAGCCATGAAATCGGGAAGCAGCTTTGCACAGTCGACGAATGTGCCTTGCCCTTGTGTCTGCCTAATGCTGAAATACTGATGATGTGAAGGCATGCCATTGTGTTGTGAATGCATCATAGCTGTGGCAAATACTGTCACGTTCTTGTTGTAGAAATGGCCAAGCCTTTATACACTGGCTTCAGGAACATGTAAGTTGGGTACACGCGCTTGCAGGCATCGGGGCATTCCTGAAATACTATTAGACTTGTCTCAGCGAGAACAGCACAAATTCTGCATGCCCATTTTGATGTGAGAACACATGCGGCAATTACTTTGTGGGAAAAAGGCGTTGCAAGGCAAATGAACAAATGCAACTGGTCGATCGAAGGAAGGCACGGGTAGCAAAACCGCTTGCAGGTGAAAGAAGGTCCAAACATGGCATTGCCAGCGGCAGCCAACTTCAACAATTAGCATTACTGGAACCGTGACACGTGTAGAGGTTACATGACTACTGTAATGTAAATGTGGAAGGCAAAGCGCCACTTCAGGCCAAAGTCAAACAGCTGCTCACATCTTGCAAGCAACAACTGGACTAGCGCAGCTTAGAGACAGCAATTTTGCAGCTCCCACCCACCCACATCCTGATGGAAAAGATAACAAAAAATTCCTGTTAATGCATGAGCTTGCAATCACATGTTCATAGCCTCAGAACTGCGCTTCCCTGCTTGGCTCTGGCGCACCTCATGCCTACTGACATCAAGGTAGCGCTCGACTATGGCAATACTTTTGATCTGAGCAACTTTGCCAATGGCATCCCCTCTGCAGCATACTCTTGCATTCTGCCCCTCCTGTAACCATGATTGCTCTCGCCATTAAAGAGGCTAGCATCCACTAAATGCTTGTGCAGCCGCTTCCCTATGCTGCTGGAGCAGAAGGCAGCATCAACAAAGCCATTGTGGCTTCGGGTGGAAGCACTGAAGAGGAACTGCCCCACAGGCATACCAGCAGCTGCTCTTGCGCGCAAGTATCTCATCAAGCGTGGTAGACTGCAATGCACATCACTGCCTGTGTGGACTAAGGAGATGGCACCTGCTCTGCGGCCTTTCACTGTCTTGCTGCCATTAGGTCGAATGATTAGCTGGCTACCAGCTGATAGAGGCTCTGGCAAGGGTAGCTGGGCTGAGCTACCATTGGGGTGGAAAAAGTCTTGAAGCCTGAGCTTACCACAGTCGACGCCACGAAGGCAGCTCTCCCACATGAGCAATGCTATGAGAGCATCACGCTGATACAGAAGGACCTCCATTGTGTTGGAAGAAGCTGCAGCCTGTCTGTCAATAAAGTCCACCAACTGGCTTGCTTTATTGCTGGTCATAGGCACAGCTGATGATTCTTGGTAGCCTCTGCGCCAGGATTGCAGACGGTACCCTTTGCGCCAATGCAGCAGCCCAGCTGAATTGTATGGGATTGCCCTGAGGAGTGACTGGGCTCCAGCTGCCTACTCTTCCCAACAAAGAGAAGCCTGTGGACAGGCTGGATAGGCACACATTCACACCACTGGGTGAAGCTACTGTGGTGCCATCTGGTAGGACAGTTCCACCATGTTTGGCAAGCCAACTACGCTCCATGAAGCTGATGACATCGGTAGGGGAGCAGGTGAGCAAACTTTTGCCCCACAGGGCAGGCAGACTACATAGCCACTGGTCCAGCTCCTGCATGGCTCGTTCTCGGCGCACAGTGGTTGCCTGCTCCCAAACATTTAGGACACGCTGATGGGCAGTAACCATGGCGGCTTGGTATTCATGAATGGCCTCAGCTACAGAGAGGCGATTGGGAGCAGGAAGACTTGGCAGACTTCTGAACTGGTCCAGATGAAAGCTGGGTTGCAATTGCTCTAGATAGTCAAGTTGCTGGGCTGAGGCAACAGCGGCAGCAGCACGGTACAGGCCATCAGATAGCCAGGGCGAAGGCTCAACTGAAGACACCCTGTGCAGCAGGGATTGGTGTTCAGTGTTCAGTTGAATCTAAGCCCATCTAGGGTAGACTCCAGCATAGATTGTTACACCGTAGTCAACCGACTTACTCCGAAACAATCAATGCTCATGAGTCAACCTCAGTCCAATCACATGCAAGCTGATGATGGCTAGTACTGGGATAATATATTGAGCAAGGAGCATTCCTGTAATTACATCACCTTTGAGTCATCAAGCTGCGGGCACAGCTTCACAGTAGATTGGTCTCTGCACCACTCAGAGGATTTCTGCACGCAAGCACCATGCTTCACATCGAAATGTTTGTCGTGTTCTGCAGTGCCTTCGCCGGCTTTGTAGCCTGGGCCTTTTTGAGTCATTTGCGAAGGAC
>JAABUO010010692.1_pt1 | contig 10134 bp, 11 predicted proteins | sample 5559291 | NCBI WGS metagenome assembly JAABUO01 (sample SAMN10711878, study PRJNA513372) | rock metagenome | isolation source: Antarctica rocks | place: Antarctica: Victoria Land, Finger Mt sud
TGTCAAAGGGGGTGCTGAACCAGCAGGACCAAGACAGTGCACCTTGACTTTGACTGATCCACAGAGTCTAAACACGGCAGGCTGTGATGCATGCAGGCTTGGAGCTGGCACAGTGCATGGCAAGGTTTGGCTCCAGGGTCACAGTCTTTGCCAAGTCAGGGGATATCCTGGGCAAGGAGGACAGGGATGCAGCTGCATTGCTTTACAAGCAGCTGCAGGCAGATGGTGTGGAATTCAGGATGGAAGCTCGCTATCATATGGTCCAGAGTGGAGGCCCAGAGGGCCAAGAGATCCATGTACAGCTGCTGGGGTTGCATAAGGACCAGGCCAAGGTAATGTTGCTGCAAGGGCACCAAGTGAAAGCATGCATGAGCACAAACAGAAAATGCATGAACCAGCAGCCTTACTGTGAAGCGTTTTGTGCATCACATCCGACTGTTGCTGGTGTGTGGTGTGACTTATGATCATGGACACAGCTATGGACATTTGACAGAAGCACATAGGTAGGGACAGATTACAAAAAGGATAAGAAACAGGAAGCCGCTCAAATACTACTGAGGCCATCCACAGAACTCCCCTGCAGCAAAGTGGGTCGCTGCGTAACATTTGCAGCGGTACATGCTGAAGTCCCAAGTGTTGCAGCTTCCCAGCAGAGTCAAGCAGGAGCCACAAATGTAGACGGCACAAGCCAGCTGACATGCACCTACACCTTGCGGCCAGCAACAATTGTCTTCATGCAGTTTACGCAATATGCAAGTCAGGCAAGCTGTGTCCTGTCCTGAACCCATGTGGCCAGGCCAAGCATCACCCTGGAACATGAATGGGAACCTTGACAAGATGGCCTCAACAAGCTGTTCTTGAAAGTGTCCTTGCAGCGCAAGCCTTCTTCTGCTTGTGCAGGAGACCATCATCGTGGATGCTTTGCTAGTGGCAACAGGACGCAGCCCCAATGTGTCAGGCCTGGGCCTTGAAGCCGCTGGAGTGCAGTACAATGAAAAGGATGGCATCAAGGTCAGACGCCCTATCACTCACAAGGGATTCTGACACTTTGCTCAAGTGCATTGAGAGGTGTTGCAGATGTTGATTTTGCCAAATGGTTCCATCTTTAGCTGCTTAGAATCTGAAGGAAGCAACTACAAAACTGGTTGAATTTGTCCACTTGTCAACGTACACCTGAACCGAGAACAACAACAATTGAAACAAGGAGCAAAACACTTCAGAAACTTTTGCTATCATATCATCAACTTGAGTCTGATCATCAGTAATGCTATACTCTTTTTTTGCTACCAGTAACAGTGAGCTCTTCTTGCAAATGGGGCTTCTTGATTTCACAATAGATTTGCATCTGCTGTCATACAATGGACCATTCTGTGACTGCTGTCATGCAAGTGCAGTCAGCATGGTCTATTGGCAGTAACATACCTGGCCAATGTAAGAGGCTGAAAGCTCCAGCGCCAGTGTGCAGCAACCACAGCATACTGGATTGTTCAAACGTCATGTAAAGTGTACCTAGTACCTTACAAGACTATCATGCAATTGCAAAGAAAAACTAGTGAATCGGCTCATAGGTGAGTGACCAGCTTCAGACAACCAACAGCAGCATCTATGCTGTGGGGGACTGCTGCACTGCCTACAAGTTCACCCATGTGGCCGACTTCATGGCACGCATGGTGGTGCGCAACGCCCTCTTCTTTGCCAAGGGCAAGATGAGTTCCATGCTAATCCCGTGGACCACATTCACCCAGGCATGTGCTTCTACTCCTGCTGCAAAACCTGCTAGGTTGGTTTGTTTACGGCAGGTCTGGCATCAATTCGTTTGCGTGGCATGTTGCAGCAAAAACTTCATAACACAATGCATGTCCAAGCTGCGGGCTGCCGCCTCAGCAGGCTGCCATTATGATCGCCAAAAGGCATGGACTGTTTTTCCCCCCCTTTCAATGCATGCCCGCTCACAAAGATGGTATGGTGTTGAGGGTGAACAACGTGTACAATGTTATCATACACCCATCCTCTGGATCATAAGCCCAACTGAAGGTTGATTTGAAGGCCTACACTTGCACAGTCAATGCCCATCATCACCATAGCATTCATGATTACTGTTCATTGACAGCAGTCACGGAGACACTCACAAGCCTGCTTCCATGTCGGCTGGTGCCTCAAAGCATCATCAAGCAGCTGCATGGCACTGTGTTCATCACCATGATCACGAATACCACCTTACACAAGTGACAATAGTGACTACTGTATACAAGATGTCATCTAGGAGGTTTGTCTCTCTTTGATCATTGATCATTGAACTTCCAGCAGGGTTGCATCCTGAGGGATTTTGGCACTAATCTCCAGATTTGCTTTCTGAGGTATGCATGTATGCCACTGTCATTCTACCTTACCTCTGTCATCTGCAGCCTGAAGTGGCTCATGTGGGCCTGTACCAAGACGATCTCACAGCCAAGGGCATCAAGTTTGATGCCTACACTCGCCAAATGAAGGATGTGGATAGAGCCGTGCTTGATGGGGAGACAGACGGTATGCAATGTAGAAACATTTTGTACAGTACTGCACACATGCAGGGTCTTCCCCATGCCAAGACTGGGCATGACTAAGTTGTGGGGGCTCTGCGCATGTCTCCCACACTTGAGGAGACAAAGATGTGTGTTTGCTCACTTGAATATGCACTTGAGGATGCCCAAGCTCAGCGTCAACACAGCCAACACAATGCGTAGCATAGCCTAGCAGACACTTCAGGTGCTGCTGCTGCAATGTACAGCTGTGTTGAGCAAACGTCCTGGATGCAGTGACTGCTCCTGCAGGCTTTGTGCGCATCTTGTGCAAGGCTGGCACAGATTGCATCCTGGGGGCCACCGTGGTGGCAGCAGATGCTGGCAACATCATCTCTGAGATCTCGCTAGCCATAGAGACCAACACTGGCTTGAGCGCTATTGCTGCTGTCATTCACCCGTATGCCGCCCAACATGCTGTGACTGCTCTGTTGTCACTGCTCTGTTGTTGCTGCTCAAAGACTTGGCAACTATCACTGCCTTTGCTGAGCAGCTTTATCTTTGCTTGCTCTTGTCATGATTTTGGTGCTGTCAGTGCAAATGCAATCATGTCCCTCCTGCATGTATAGTATAGCCACATTTGCTGCTAATGCTGCTGTACAGGTCTAGCCACAGGCGCAGATCACTGTTGCCGGCTTTACAGGTGCACTTTGGTTCAAGTCACGTTGCCTTTGGGTGGCATGCATGTCGTGACTATTCAAGTTTGGTGGCTTTAGGTACCCCACCCAGGCAGAAGCCATACGGCAGTGCGGTGATCAGTACAATAAGACTCGTCTGTCTCCACTGATCAAGTCTATGCTCAGGAAAGTCATTGCAGTCCAGTCCTGAAAATATCTTCCACCACACCTGAATTTATGACTCAATCTGTACCAGGCAATGTCCGGCAATCCAAATATCCTGATCAGGAGTTATGGGCCCCACTGTAGTTATTTCTAGAGGCCTTGCTGGGACAGGCCTTGAATGGCCCTCATTTAGCTGCAGGGAAATTCGCTCATGTGCTGCAATTATACTGTATTACTTGTTACCATACTATATTCATTTACTAAGGCACAGATGTTGTACTATAGCTACATCAAGGTGCCCAAATTTGAAGTTCAGCTGTCAGATTTTGCATGAACTTGCTACACACAGTTGCTGTGTAATGTGTATTTTTAATTTATGCTGTGTATACAAACGGCAGGCTTATTCTTTCTGTCCCAATTGTCCATTTTCGCATTCTTTGCAAGTTGCAGGGTTCTGCTTGCCAGCGGTCAATGTTTGCCACAGATTACTGAAGCTTTTTTTTTGAAATTTTTGCAAGAGATGCGTCGAGGCAATCTGTTGATAAAAAACAATCCAAAAGGACTTACTTGGAATGAACATCATTTGAACGACCCTGTAACAATTTGCAGTTTGATCAAGTGACACAGCCCCATCTTGTGCACCTCATGCAAGCAGTTAGTGTTTGGTCATGGCCTGCGGAAGCTCAAGCCTGTTGCTGACAGATGCTCTTCAGGAAGTTTTTTGGTGTACAAGCTTGCCTCCGATCCACACAGCCTTGATGTTGCGGTCATCGCCCAGGTTCACAAACTTTTGGAAAACATCCATAGGTGTGTCAGCAGCGAATACATCAAACGCAGCAGCATTCCTTGTATCAACCCTCAAGGCATCAAACGCTTTGCCAACCTCCAGCGTTCCACATGTCTTTTCCAAACCTAGGGCCTGAGCACCACCAACTGTTGCCAACCAGAATGCACCCTTCCAATCAAGCAAATTCGCTGCCTGCACTTCTTTCCTAGATTCTGGTGGAGGTATGCAGAAACTGTCTCCTGGCTCAGCTGAAGCCGCTGTTGCAACACCTGTCAAGCTCTGCCAGGTGGGGTTAGGCTCTGTCTGGGGTGGTGCAGGGGTCTGCAACCGGGGAGCCATTGTAGCGTAGTGCGACATGCAGAGCGCTCTGCTGGCAATGACGCAACTGCGCATGGCATTCAGCATAGATGGGCTGTACCCTCCAGCCACATCTGTTCCCAGGCCAATCTGCAACAAAACAGAGAGGCTGTCAGTCACAAGTGTCAGTCATCAATGCTGATGGCAAAGACAGTTGTGTATGGAGTGTGAGGTGGGTAAACTTGTTAGGCTTTGCTGGCTGCATATGTGTCTGCACCTTGAGGTTTGCCTGATGACTCCAGCTGGCTGAGTGGCAACTAGAGTGTCCCTGCAATGATAGGAGACGCACGTGGTCTGCGCACAAAGCAGGCAGTCAACTGCAGCGAGTGTGGTGACAAAGCATTGTGGTATGAGCATGATGGCAGGTTTACGCATTGCATGATCTGATGTCAACAGTGCACAAATTTGTACAACATGCCTTCCGTGCCAGAGCAGCATGATTTTAGCTTCCTGCAGACCCAGCTCTCCAGCTTGGGCAGAAGCAATGCCTTGATTGAGACAAGCTGAGGCCACATGCTTACCTTGACGCCCAGTTGCATGGCATGTCTGACCTGGAGCACTCTATCACCAAAGAAGAAGTTGCTCAGAGGGCAGTGAGCAAGGGCTGTGCCTCGCTGTCCCAAAACTTTCAGCTCAGGATCTGTCAGACATGTTCCATGAGCCAACACAGCTCGCTGCCTCAGCAGGCCTGCCTTGTCAAACAAAGCAGTGTCTCCTCCAGCATTGTCTGGATGCAACGCACTTGAGTACTCCACCTGTGTGACACAACAATTCAGACAGAAGCACCTGAATTGGCACAGGTCACCATTGCAGCAGTTGCATCTGACACATCCATCAAGCAGTACAAGGCGTGACAGGCTGGAGCTAGTTGCTGGCCGGCTAGGGCACACAGGCACACTCTGCTGACTCATGTCAACCCTGTGCTTCCACTACCATAAGGAGCTCACCGCATGGTAGACAAGCACAAGGCAATGACCATGGGAGACAGGAGCTTTCATGGTCAAGATAATACCGAGACAGTAAGAAGTACCTCATCGAAGCTTTCTGAGATGTGGCTTTGGATTGGCGTGTCAAAGTGTGCTGCCAGCTTGCCCAGGCCCTGCAGGAGCTCAGGGGTGCAGGTGGGGACAAATCGAGGGGTGACAACAGCGTGTATCTTGTCATCGTGAAGCTGTTGCACCCATTTGATGAAGGCTTCTGTGTCTGCTAGGCTGTCTGATGTGGTCTCTGAGTACCCATCTGGGCTTTGCCTGCATGTTGTCAGCACTCGCCATCTTGCATCTTGGCAATTGTACATATGAGGACAACTGCCTGTAGGCTGTAAACTTTAAGATACAAGCAATTGGTAAATGTGACAGCAAGTTGTGCCTATGAGACACCAGCAGGACAAACATAACATCATCCTGGCATCAAAGACGCCGCTCTCCTTGTGCACAAACTGAGGCCTGTCTCACAATATTGCACATGACCTTGACAGTATGTCAGTATGTGCATGCATGGTAAGGTGTTCATGGCAAGTCAGGGTGCCAAGTTGCAGACAGACATGTGCCTGTCTCCAACTGAGGGAGCAAAAGCAGACACCTGTCCATACAGACTTTGCCAACAAAGCCTCGCAAACCTTGTGCTAGACGCTGGCAGGCTTCCTTATATATGGTACCAAAGATGAGGACAGTGGTGGTGCCGTGAGCAACTAATCGGTTACATAGCTTCATGTACTCTTTGGTAGCTGCATCTGAGTCTGAATGTGCTGTTTCCCGTGGAAAGGCATAGGTGTTCAGCCACTCCATGACAGGACGATCAGTGGCAGTTCCAGTGTACGAGTACTGCATGGGTCAGTACAAATGCATTTGTGATGGCCAATGCTGGGGCAACTGTGTGCCGTTGGTAGATGACATTACCAATGATTAACAGCATTGCAATTCAGGCTGCTTGTGAAAATCAAAAAACTTTGTAGATTAGGCAATGTATGACCAAGTTGGTCATGCAGGTGTTAAGATGCCATTGACCAATATGTCCGCAGGTGAACACGTATGCTGCAGATGATAGACAGGCAGGCTTGGAGCTAAGTCAAGCGATGCTGCAACAATACCTGTGGTGCATGCACATGTAAGTCGATGAATCCAGGGCACAGTAGCTCCCCTTCCTGTGGGGATTCCGTACAACAGTCTTCTGTCAGCCCAGGCTTTACTGAGAACATACGAACTGTCGCATGTGATGCTGAACGAATGCATTCTTGCTAACTCGCCTCCAAGCGCACGACGCTCTGAGTATCGATGCCAAACCGCGAGCAGACTTCTGGCTCCTCGTTGCCAGAGCAAATCGCCAGTATCGTCCCACGGTCCTCAGTAGGTCCAACGACCACGACGTAGTCCACCAAAAATTGCGGCTGTGCAAAAGATTTCATGTCAACAACTGTCCCTCGACATGCCCAAGTCGTAGACGTCGCTTGTGACTGCGTCATGTTGCAGTCACAGCTGAAGAGGCTTTCTGATGAGGTCGAGCTGCTGAATACCGAAACATACACCAATGGGAAGCGATTGCTTTACTGTAACCTGTCCTGCTTGGCATCATAACGGTGCGCGCAGTGGCGATACTGCCCTCGCATTTGAGTCACAAAACTTGGTTGACTGAATTAGTCACAATAGCTGGTCACGATTTCTGGGGATCCATTCGGCCCTGCACCCTAGTCACTGACCGTCATACACATTGGCCACAATTCAACAGAAAACAAGCATCATGATGGCACCAGTTTCCCGAAGGCCTGGTATATATTTGCCTAACTGACTACTGACGACATCCAGAATCCTTAGGTTTCCTGTGGATTGTCGGAGTTTGTCATCAAGCATAGGGTTTGCCTGTGTGCAATAGTCTTACATAACAGGCCCCTTTAGTAATGCATTGTTTTAAGATTTGAAATCAGACCCTATCTGTCAGCCTAAATAGCCCCTTTACAGCGTTTACAGCCTAGGGTTAATGGCCAATTGATGGTCTAGTACTTAGTGCTGTAGTTAATTTCTCTAAGATACCTATTTACACATTTACAAGTTTTTCTAAAAAGTATAGAAGGAGACTCAAAAAGTGAGATCCTCGACAAGGATTTTGCTGAGAGTGTAAATGCTGCTCAGCACACACACGCAGACCCACCCTGCTTGCCCTTAATTTCACGGGTGGGTTGGAGTTTCCCCAACATACCCTTGAAATTCTATAGAACATTGGTAAACTCTATCATAATCCAGAAAAGTCCAGAACCTTCTTCTGCTACAGGTCCTGGAACTCTGCACGCAGACTTCTCTTCTTCTGCATGCAGAACCTACAATGCTATGAGCCAGAGTTACAGCCTGAGCTACAGTGCTTCTGAGCTAGAGTCTGCAGAGCCTGTGCCAGAACCCTACAGAATTAGTCATACAACTTATCTGTATTATGTTAAAGTTGACTAACCCTGACAAAATTCTAGTTTTTTCTGTTGAATTTTGCGCCGGGGCGGGTGGTAAGCCAAAATCTGCGGGCAATTTTTGCAAAGTTACGGTTTTGCGATGCAGAATTAGCGCAGAAAGGATACGTCTGCAGGGTTCTGCATTCTGCAGTGCAGAAGGGATCATTCGGAGTTTTGTAGCGCAGAAATGGCCCTCGCAGATTGGAAATGCACAGGCGTCATAGGCAAAGCACGTCGGGGATTGACTGTAGCCCCCGGGACGGACCTTACTGTAGCCCCCGGGACGGACCTTACTGAGAGTCACAAACTTTATTCCAACAGATCGCAAGAACAGATCGGGTGCGACTGCCGGGAACAGCTCAAGCAGCATTGAAACGTCGCTTCGCTCCAAGCTTCAAAGTCGAGATGCGGTTGCTACTCTGCCTGTCTTCCCTGCTGTTGGTGCTTTCTGTTCGGACCGCGCCAGCTCCAGCCCCTGCCGAACGTAAGCACATCTTTCAGCTCCACCTCCGCCACTGGCTTGTCCGCCCGAAAATAGTCCTTCGTTTGCAGCTTAGTTTCGAGTTTTTTGCTGTGTTCCAGCACCTTCAGTCCAGGAGCTCTGTGCCAACTTTACTTTGGAGCCAGAGTACTATCCCTATCTTGATACGAGCTTCCGCGGCAAGGGCCGGTCGATTCAAGTTGGCACTGTGGCTTACTTCTACTACCAGTTTGGTCCGCTCAACGTGTCTTCAGCGAATGCAGGTGCCACTGACAGATAAACCTGCGTTACCTTTTTGGCGTGGCCCTTCATATTTGCCTCGCCGTGCGTGCTTGCGTTCCTGCGTCGATATCTGACAAATTGCTAGACCTTTGCAGAGGCAGCAATCTGCTGTGAATAATGTCCCGCGTTATTGCAGGCCGTCCGCTGATCCTGCTTGGTGGTGTTGGTGACACCACTCATAGTTGGAGCCCATGCTTACTGAGGCCACTTGCAGCAGGTAGTTCACATGTCTCCAAATACTTATGTCCTCAAGCCATAGCTGCATGCCACTTCAGCATAGTAAAGTCTACATCACTACATGTATGGCGCTGTGCATTGCAGGCCGTCAAGTGACACTTTTTGACAACAGGTGAGCCTCTTGCTCAGCATTAACACCATGCATACCTTTGCTGCTGTGTTCGGGAGGTCCTTGTGTGAGCCATGACAGAATATTTTTGCTGTCTATAGGGGCATTGGCATGAGCAATGACACTTACACAGGAAACTACACGCTTGTGGATTATGCCAGTTCCACTGTAGATCTTATTGAAGCTCTTGAGCTGGACACACCTGATATTCTGGGAACGTCACTTGGCAGCCTCATCGTCCAGACCATTCTTGTCAATTACCCCTCCACTGTGATGCACGCCATCTTGGGCGACACTGCTTTAACGGGGGCTGGGCTACTGACCATACCAGACCCTGTCTCTGCCAGCAATGTCTTTGTGGCATCTCAAGGTGCACCAGGTGCAAGCAGTCCAACTCGCACTTACCCTTACTACCTTCCTGAGGGGCTTGAGGGCCTCTGCAGAAACCAGAACCTAACTGCAAACAACCCAGAAGACACAGCAACGTCGGCACAACTCAATCAACAGGCAACTATCGAGAATGACATTGCAGGCCCTGGTGGAGATGAGGTCAGCACCTAAATCATGATTCAATGCTTCTCAACTGGCTTGCAAGATGTCTGTCAGCCTTTGAAAGAACTGTAAAGCGTTGTGGCCACCAGTTATTGTGCAGTGGGTGCTTACTTCACAACAAGGTATCTGGCTTTTGTTGCAGGTATACTATGCCCTCCAAAATATCACCAATCCTGTCTTCATCATTGCTGGGCAACAAGACATGGTATTGCCGGTTGCTTATGACATTGAGGCAGCCTCCATCATACCTGACTGTTCTCTGATTCAGTGGCCAGATGCCGGCCATGCCTCCATGGAACAACACTGCCTGAGCAACGCAGCCTTTGTGACCTCTTGGGTGGACGACAAGGCCTAGATGTCTGCCACTCATGTGTCAATCAGTTTCAAAAATAAATAGACATTGAATGTAAATCATGGCATTACGTGTTGTAATAATAATAATAATAATTAAAACGCTTTCCAGCTCATGATGAGCTAGGTACGTGCAGGACAAGTCTTGTCTCTCCAGAGCAGCCTGTCTTGTGCATCCCTATAAGGCCTACTAATACGACAGTTT
>JAABUO010010693.1_pt1 | contig 10133 bp, 15 predicted proteins | sample 5559291 | NCBI WGS metagenome assembly JAABUO01 (sample SAMN10711878, study PRJNA513372) | rock metagenome | isolation source: Antarctica rocks | place: Antarctica: Victoria Land, Finger Mt sud
TGCTGCTGTTGCCCAAAAAGGGACCAACAAACAGCGAACAAAGGCTGACCTCTGCAACACTCAAGACAAGTGCGGCTCCAGCATGCGAGAGAGCACAGAGAGTCAACAAAAGACCTTTGAATACGTGTGCCAGCCAACAGGGAGCACAAGCACACAAATGGCCAGCAAACTTGGTAACAGACATCAGAAGACACCCCAACCCAGAGCATGCTCCCACCAGAGTGTAGAGAAGGTCAGCCCATCCAAAGTATTGTCCATTGCACCACTACAAAATACTTTAGCCACTTCCTGACATCACATGGTTGGCCACTTCACTTCACGAGGTGTTGCTTTGCAGCATTGACCATGGTTGCTGCAGAGTCAGGCATCTGCATGCCAGCTTGCTTGTCTGTATGCAGTTGTACTATCAGCTTCCTGCACACACAACCAACTTTTGTTCAGATAAAGCATGGCAAGCAAGGGATGACTACCATCACCTTGCTCATTTACTGTTGCTCAGCAGTGAATGAGCAAGATACACCTTTTAGCACACCACACACCAATGTTTGGCAAGGCGAGCATGGCAACAGCTGACATACAGTGGGCCCCCAACATGAGCCTCACCTGTGGGCGGCTTTGATCTCAGCAATGCTGGCTCTGCGGGAAACTTCCAAGACAGCATGGTGGTTGATGGAGGAGGTGCGGTTCCACCTAAGCAGTGATGCCAGGCGCTCTTCAGACACTTGCGTGCCCTGAGCCTTCAGCATTTCCAGGTCCTGCATCAACATTTGGCTTGCTTTGTGCTGCTTGAATCACTTGCTTGCAGGCTTCCGAGATGTACATCTGGTGGAGAGATGCATGCCTGGTTCCAGCCAGCCAAACAGACAACTGCCTGGCATCAAGCTGCAACAGTCTTCATTGAAAGTAGTGCACTGCTGGTATTGAGACAAGAACATGTCAGTTTTGGTCTGTCTGCATATCACTGATGGCACTGGACGACATGGCTGGACTGGAAAGGTTGAGACCCAAAGGATGGCACAAGAAGCAGGCACAAGAACAGCATTAACGCAGCCGTGAGAGTACCTGCAATACCCTGGCGGTGTCATTGTACTTCTCTGCAACATCAATTCTGAGGGTGAGGGCCTGTGAGCAGTTAGGGGCGAGCTGCAGGGCGCGGTTGCAGTCAGCCAAGGCATGCATGAAGTGGTCTTGCTGATAGTATACGCCTCCACGATCCACCAGCAGCTGTGAGTGCAACGTCTTGTCGCTGCATGAGTCATTCTGGCAGCTGCTGCCATGACACTTGAGGGCGTCACTGTACGTTTGAGCTGCTAGTTTGTAGTCACGCTTGCCCATGGCTGCCTTGCCTGCCTGTGGCCACACAAGTAAAGCGTCAGCAACATGCCACAGTGGAAGCATCTGAATAATGCTGAAATATAATGCTGCAAAAGTGTATGCCGAAAACTTGAACCCTTTATGCTAAGTATATGCTGGAACATAACACTGAAATACCTGAATAATGCTGAAATATAATGCTGAAATATCTGAATATGTTCAGGGTTTATGCTGCAACATGTTTATGCCAAAAACCTAAACCCTTCATGCCAAGTGTGTGCTGAAAGATAACGTTGAAATATCTGAATAATGCTGAAATATAAACTGAATAATCATACATAGTGAACATTGCAGCAGGGTGGACAGGATCTGTCTTGTGTGCATGTTTGGCTCAGTTGAAGACAAACACAACTTTCTGTCTGACTGCCCGGCATACAGTCACAAACGTCAGCAGTACAGCCAGCATTTTCATCAGGCTTCAATTTCAGTAGCAGCTTTTCTGGCTACTGACCAACCCAATGTGTCAGGCAGTAATCTCAAGACTTGTTTTGCACAAAGACCATCTGTGCTGGCCAGTCCACTTTTAGCTTGGCTTCTAAACATTGTACAGCTAAGTTTAGTGTAGAGCGTGTGGTGTCGCGATACTAGCGCCCTCCTTCATTACGGCATCACTATTGCATTTATCTGTGCTTTATTGTCAAACGCCTTGAACACCAGCTTAGTGTATATTAATTTCCCAGTCATTGTCTGTTGACTCCCCTAATGCGTCCTGAAGACAGGAAAATGCATGTTGCAGTAGCTTGCTGCAGGAACGCCATTAGTGGGAAGTAATTGGCTCTGGTTTGTACTTGATGGTTGTTTTGCAGGCAGCAGTAGATGGGGTTAGCAAGACCATGTGGTGGGGAAAGGGGCACCACCAGGTTGGACATGCAGCAGCGCACCTCACTGAAGGATGTGACAGCATGCGTCTTAAGACGCTGCAGACGGGTGCAGTTGTCCTGCTGGTCGGCCAGCTGGCGCTGCAGGGCTTGCACCTGCTTCTGCTCAGCGCTGGGCTTCCTCTTGGGCCGCAGGTGCGCAGGCAGCAGCGATGATGCATTGAAGCCTTGTTGCTCTGCGCTTTGCAGCAGCCGCCTCACTGAAGCTGTGGTTTGCTGCTCTGTCCTGACTGCCTCAATCAACTTCTGGACTTGGGGTTGCGTCTCCTGCATCCACAAGCCATTATTCTGAGTGATGCTACAACCACATATCAAAGAACGGCTCAAAGCACAGTGCCTGCACCCTGCAGAAACTCGCCAGCCACAAGACCTTGCCCACTGCCTCAGCTGCGAGTATTGGTTCGCGAGCTGAAGACAGCGGTAACAGATGCCTCAAAGCTACAACAAACACTGTAAACACATGACAGGGTGAGAGTCAGAGGGCTCACCTGCAACTGTGTGGCAGAGGCTCCCTGGGCAGTGTGCAGCTTGGCCAGGCGCTTCTTGTAGTGCCTGCGCTGCTCATCCAGTTTGGGCTGCAGCTGGGCGTGCAGGCTTTTCATGTCGCTCACGTGGAGGCACAGTCGCTCATGCAGCTGGCTGTGCAGGTAGTCGATGTCAGCTGCAGATACAGCCCTGTGATGTTGCAACTCAGCCTCTATCTCCTGCGTGGTGTGCGTTAGTTGCACTTGCAGGGCGGCGACTTGCGCCCGGCTGCTACCAATTTCTGTGCTCAAGCATGTGCGCTCCTCTTGCAAAGCCTGGGCTCGTTGTCTCTCCTTGGCCAGGTCACAAAGCAGCGCAGCGTTGTCAGCACACAGCTGTTCACACTGCAGAGTCACACACGTGTCAGATGTGTATGGTGACCTGAAGACACATGATCAGATGCTCACTTGTGCTAACATCACTCTGCTGCCTTGATTTGAGTGGTTGCTGCTCAGACCAGCCGGAGCCGGTGACAATGCTGCACGGTCAATTGAGATGGCAAACTTTCAACATGAAGCATGTGAATGGGTTTTCGCTGAGGAGGACTGGCAATGCATGGCAGCTGTTGCGTGATGAAGTGAGCAAGTGGCCAAAAAGCATGTGGGTTGATCTAGTGTGGTAATACATGCTTGCTGCTGGCATGTTGATGATCACCTGGCAGGATTTGGTGGAGGCCTCAAGGGTGGCCATGTCTGCAAGAGCACTCTCCAACTTGCGCTGCACTTCTTCACTCTGCAAACGGGCCTGCAGAGCTGACTGCTGAGCAACTTGCAGTTGCTCGCCCATTTCTGCTGACTTGCCAGAGGCAGCCTCAGCCCTTGCTCGCAACAAAGTTGATTGTGCCTGGCATTGAGTCAGCTGCTGCTGCACCTGGCGCATATCTTTGGTGAGACGAGCGCAAGTGGTTCTGGAAGCCGCCAGCTTACGCTGTGCAACATGTGAGCCGTGTCGCCGAACCTAATTTCGGGATCGCAGGGTGCTGACAAGCTGCTTGAGGATAGCAGTCTTCTGATTTGACAGCTCAATGGTGGACAGCTGGCTGGTCACCTGCTGGGTGAGCACAGCCAGATTGCGCTCCAGCTTGCTTTGCACTTCCAGGTCATGCAGATGCGCTGGTGAGGCAGCCTCTTGAGCGGTCTTGGCCTCTGGAGCAGCTGCAGCAGATGAGGATGCTGGTGCTGAGCAAGCTACACACAGAGCAGCAGGGGCAAGGCCACAAGGTCTGCCAGGCAAACAAATGGCCCTTCTCATTTCACAGTGCACCCCAGGCACCATGCCCAGCGACTGAGAAATGCTGGCATGTTCCTCGGTCTCTTCACCTCTCCGTTTGTGCATAGCCAGCCTTTGTGGCAAGATCACTTCGTGTCTCAGTTGGAGGCACAGCCAACTGCCGGCTGGATCGCCGGCAGCTTTATAAGCTGTTTGCTGCCAAATGGCTGGCATGAAGCTTTCTAATTTTGGTTGGGACTCGTGTGAGCGAGCCGCTGCCGACTTTGCATTGCAAAGAACTGCCAGGTATGCTGCAACCGTGTCTTGAGCTTGTTGATGACAGCTCACTTTGGCAACCTGTTGTATGCATGAAGGGGAGAGTGCTGGCAACACACATAGGCGTCTAGCTATCTTTTTTGGACCTGTCTGCACAACCTGCAGACCTCAGAGCTTTCATTTGTCACATGTCAGCAACTGCAAATCTCTGGTGCCAAAGTTCTCATTTACAGCTCAGACCACTTATGTACTGGGCTTTTCTTGTTGTTCAGCCACTGCTCGAGCTGCTGCTCGTCACTGCTGTTGCATTCACAGTCTTTTGCCTCATCAAGCAGTCCATGCAATACTGGCTGTGCGCTGCCAGCTTCATTGTGTCTCGGTGATCATGCACGAAACTTTACTATCACTGGCCATGCACCCACCACACTTACACAGTTTTCCCATATGTGTGAGGAACAACATCTTGTGAGTGCAGGCAACAAGGGCAGGCTGGCAGAGATGATGGCCACCATGTGCAACCCTGCCAGCATGGTGAACCTTGAGCTAGTCTATTCAAGCATCTATGCCTGCTGTGGAGACTGGTATCACGCCAGACTTGGCTGGGATGTCCATGTTACAGGCAAGTCACAATATGGTGCATGGGTGCTTGTTCACAATAGGCATGGCTACAGGACAGAACAACTGTTATGTTGTGGCGATGTGGACCCAGTGAAGAAGCTTGGGGTGACCTTATGACGTACAAATGCAAACATTTGTACAAGCAACCAGTAGCCTCAGGACTTGCAGCTCGCCGGGACTGTGTGGTAATGGCACCAAGCATTCTGTGCAACTAGCACAATGTACGTGCACAGGTACATATGCATGATGAAGAGCAACATCTTTTCCCTGTTGGACAGCCTTGCTGTGCGATAGTAAGTACCAGTTCATCTGATGAGAATATCAGCCTCAGTCAGATCCTATCTTATGTAAAAGATATGACACAATAAGACCTGTCTGATACTGCACAATTAGACACAATCAGACCTATCTGAACTGCTATCTGAAGTGATCCAGATGGGACAGTTTCAGCATGGGCTGAACTGGACTGAAGTCTCTGAAACAGTGAGACAGCTTCAGACAGCGTTCAGCGTGCTCTGTTCCCATAGTTGTGGTGGTAAACAAGGAACGGATAATCCCATAAGTTGCCCCAGAACAGGCAGGCATCAGCAGCCAATCTTTTCCATGCTGGACTGAATCTGGTTTTGCCAGGTATAACAGCCAACCTGTACCTCTGGTGCCACATAATCCACCACAGAAACAGCTCCAGTAGTCAATGCCCTGACATGCAATGCCATTGCTACAATGTCAGGACATTCAAAATGGTTTCCACATACTCAAAGCTCCAAGCAATGCCAGCAGACACTGCTCCAGCTTTCCTGAGCAGATCGGCGGTGCTAGAATGGAGGAAAGGCAAGTGCTTTTATGAGTTGCGTGTTTGCATTGTAGCATTCCATGTGTCGATGGCACGATACTGGCCATAGGTCTTGAACATTTCACTGGCACTGATACGAGTGGAGCATCATATGAATGCGTGGCAGCACTAGGCATGCCAATTGCAAGCCCAACAACATGGCTTTGGAGCACGTCAATGACAGCAAATGAACATGTGTTACATTGGAGATTTTGTACAGAAGGTTAGCGCTAGCCACAGTGGTGATGTACACACTAGCCACAGTAGTGATGTTACATACTGTACACACTGAACCATAAATTTAAATGGCATCAACTCGGATCGCCTGATCAAAAGAGGTTCAGAGCAAGCAAGGAACCACTGTGTACAAGGAAACACTGATCATCATCGAGCAGCTGTGTCAAGGACGATAATAGATTGCACTGGCTACCATGGACCATTACTAACACTGGGTCAGAGATACACTTGATGGCATAGCAAGCTGTGATAGCAACATACGTACCAAAAGCTGTTGTTTGCTGTCTATACACGGGGACCTTAAGCTGAGCTATTACATGCAGATCTAAATTGTCCCCAAACCCGTGCCACTATGCCTCAGCGTTTGCAAGTGCTGAATATTGCTAAGCCCTTGTAACTTTCACCAGTCATATTACAGCATTGCTGTGGTGGTTCCGGGGGCCGCTGAGGATGGAAGATGAAAGAGAAGTACACACATATGAAAGCCAGCTGGCAGCGTGCAACCAGTGACCCGCCACTGAAACGTATGTCAGCCTCAGCGAACTTGGGCTTGCTGGCTTGCCGATTGCGTGCAGGTGGCTTGCTGCTGTCCGGAAGGCGCTTGCTTGGCGAGGACGTTGAGATAGAAATAGTGCTTGACGACGGGGTGCTTATTGATCTCCTCGGAGGGTAGCAACTTCTTTGTCTGCACGAGACCCTTTTTGGAGCCAGCCATCTGCAGACAGCACTGCGAGGTGAAACTTTGCAGGGAAATCAATACCGGCCCAGTCACCAGTGAGACCAGTACTCACCATTTTTAAGCTGTCGGAGTGCAGCTGCTATGTTGCTGATCACAAGGCGCCACGCAAGCTTTCCGAACCCTATGGGCCATGTTACTAACCTATTATGGCCCTGTTACTAACCGCGGAGGATCTAGGGTTTACAGAAACCCTTGCCCTCATTCGGTTAATCGGTACAGGGGCCCTCTGGTCTCGGTCGGGCCGAAAGCCTTTCGGTGCCTTTCAGCAGCCGAAGCTTTCGGTGTTCGGCCCGTACACTGCCTATGGCCCCATCCGCACCGGACCGCACGGCGATTTGACCTTGGGTCAGATCGGCCACATTTTGATTCCGAAGCGTGGACCAACTTCACTTTCTAACGGAGGTCAAATCTGCTCCGTCAGAAGTGGAAGGCCATCGAGAGCTGTGGTAGTAAGCTGAAGCGTCGCTCGTCGCAAGTATCTGTGAGACGATGTTTGCGCTCCGCTGTGCCGCTCAGCTGTGGTCTGCAGATTTCGAAAGACCTCCGTCAAACCCGCATCCGTAATGAACACATTTGCGTTGTAGTACAGCACAGCCTAAAACCTCCTCAGAAGCTCAACTCTGAGCTAACCTCTATACTTCTCTAGAAATCTTGTAAATAGGTAAATAGGTAAGTATAGCCTACAGTATTGCCTTAAATACCACAGGGCTGAGGGCAGTTGGGGAAGGGCTGTAAGGTGTGAAAATAGGGCTGTTCCAGGAATTGTTGGATCTTCACACATGCACACCGCTTGTTTTGATGGGGTTTAGCACACACTCACAGCTGCAGCCTTAAGGTTGAATGACTCATAAACCATTACATATCCCTGACATAAGCAGGAATCTGGCAAAAGGTCAGTGGTCAGTTACGCAAATATATATATAAAGGCTCTATGCTGGCTACACCAATTCATGCAACATGCAAAACCGAATACTCTGACACATATGCACGCAATTCAGGCGATGAGCACTGCATACATAAGCAAGATAAAGCAAAGCATAAAAACGCAGGAGACAGAAACAGTGCACAACGACACAATTGTAGGGATAATCAAGACCATGCAAGCAAACCAAAACACTCATTTGCATATCGATCTGCAGCTGATGGGAGCAAATATCAAAACAGACCAACACGCAGGAAAGCTCAATTGAGCAAAATGTTTGCAAAATATGGAAGTTCCTATGACATTTTCGCTACATGTGGAACACGCAACGCACAAGCGACAAGCACTACACATTTCAAAGCTCCATCCTTGGCCGGCTCCTACAGAGCTCACTTATTAGCCTTTTGGATCTCTCACAGTCCAGATGCTAGAACTAACTCTTTGGCAGTCATTAGTTCGACAGGTATCAATACCCAACGTTGTTAAAAGTACTAGCATTAGCTTGCCAATGGGCAGTAAGGTGCAGAGCGTTAGTTTAGGCAAGGCTGTCATTGATCTTGGGAATGACATCTTTGATCATGGTCAGGCTTACATTGAGTAGAGTTAGGATGTTAAAGGGTGTCTTGCTGATTGGCTTGATTAGAGCGTCCTTTGACAATAACAAGAGTTGAGTGCATGCTTGGCTGGTTGTCCTATTTGTTGACAGTGGTACAGTAGTAGGTGGACAAACTTTGTGTCTGATACATTTACTACATGTCACATTGTGCCTGTGCCATCCTAGACACAACAGCATGTGTGTTGTGTGCATTTATTTGTGAACGTACGGTCTAGAAAATTGGCGTTTGTGAAATGCAATTACCAATGGAGAAATATGTTTGCGTCTCCAAGGGGCTATCTCCACCTGAACAGGAGTTAGTTCACTATTCCGGAATAAGCCTTGCATTTAGTCCCCGGACAGCCCTTATTCCGGTTTAAAGTGGAGGGTCACGTTTGCTATTCCGGAACAGGCTCAAAGACCCCGCAGCCTATCGTGCTGGTGGTCCACCAGCCAGCTACAAGCAAGCCTGTTGGTGACTTCTTCGATTATGTTGGCGCAACAGCCTCTGCTGCTGGGCTCGGTTCGTCTCGATGCTGCTGCTCGTGAACTTAACGCGGTGTCAGGTTGCGATGTCAGATTGCTGGTCGAAACGACTCTATGATATGCTGCAGAGGAGCCCTGCAGTATCAGGCAAATTGCGCGTGGTGGACGGTGTCAACCACCGTCAAGTGATGTCCGATGACATCGGTGATGCCGACCAGCAGAGTGAGTGCAGCCGCTAACGACGAAGCTCACTTTTCAAAAGTTTCCGCTGTTCAAAGCGACAGCCCGCCTGCTCTTTTCCCGAATAGAGCTATCGCTAACTCCTATTCCAGTTTGCAACGGGAGTTAGCTTGTTCCGGAATACGGGCGGGAATCGAAATTACCCTAGGCTCTTATTCCGGAACAAAGCGCCTTATTCCGGTTTAAGGTCAGGTTTAAGGTGGAGCAGGTGGAGAAGCGGCCCAATCTACAGTGGTCGTCAAAAGTCTGTATCCAAAACCAGTCCTTGCTTAGCAGAACAGTTCGTGTGCGATGACAGCTCAATCTGACTGGCGGTACGGCCAGGTAGGCCCAGTAAACCATGGAACGCGTGTATAGGTGGGACCAGTGCGGCAGATATCGTCCGTAGCGCTAGCTGCAGAGCTTTGACCCTGACTGTGCGTTGACCTAGGAAACCTGTTGTCAGCAGAGGGCAAGTTTGCTGCACATCAGCAAGCCAAAGCCATAGGCAAGCAGGCCTCAAGAGGGCAGTGCTGTCTGTAAAAACAGGCCAGCTTTCTTTTGTAGTATCCAGTTTGTGCAGCAATGCAGTGTGCTGTTAGCCAGAGCATTTTCACAGAAGACAAGGAGTTTGCTTGTTGAGCAAGCTTTGCTGTCAGTTGAAGCAAAGCTTGTGCAGTTGCAACCAGTTGCAACCAGCAAGCCCCTGTTTTCAGTGCAATCACTTGCAGGTGCCAGAAAATTTGCCAGAGTGGTTGCTATTTGACTTTTTGACTTTGACTTTGACTTTGACTTTGACTTTGACTTTGACTTTGACTTTGACTTTGACTTTGACTTTGACTTTGACTTTGACTTTGACTTTGACGGCAGACAAAGACAAAAACAATCCTCACCTCCGCTTACCTGCGCCTTCGGCTGCGCCGAGGCAAAGCAAGTTGCTATACCCCTCGCTGACAGCTGGACTCTAAAGCTATTCCTTTCAAACTTGATCACGTAATTCCCAGTGATGAGCTGACTCATGAGTTGGGGGTGCAACAAAATGCTGCAATGTACAGCAATGCACATGCTTGGATGCAGACTTTTGACTGCTGCTGTATAACAAGTACAGTGGGGCCCATAAGTATCGGTCGGACCAGGAACATGTGCGAGCTCCGACACTAATGCGAAGCGCAAGTCTGTGTTTAAGCGGCGGTCCTTCCGAACACAGCAAGTCAACCAGCACA
>JAABUO010010694.1_pt1 | contig 10132 bp, 10 predicted proteins | sample 5559291 | NCBI WGS metagenome assembly JAABUO01 (sample SAMN10711878, study PRJNA513372) | rock metagenome | isolation source: Antarctica rocks | place: Antarctica: Victoria Land, Finger Mt sud
CTTAGGGAATGCTTTGCATGTAGGAAGCAAATCTTGTCTGTATGAATTCACTGAACTGAACTTCTTGTCTGTTGGGTCCCAGTTGCCCCCCAGGACATTAAATATATTGATTGATTGATTGATTGACAGCTGCCGCAGCAGCACCCTCTCACTCCTAAGCATCTCACCATCAGCTTCTCTCATTGTAACAACACCTGTCAAAGTGGTGAATACATGATGGTGCTGTACCAACACAGCTAAACCAAGTCTTGCTGTGCAAGGTGTCATGCACAACTAACTTTGGGCACCTACAGGCCCATGCATAGCCTAGTAGGGTGCATGTCATGGCCATGGGTTGCCAGATATTACGAAAGTATGTGGCCCTCATATGCATGGGCTGGTTTCCCTCATCTGTATCATTGTCATGCTGGGCATTAGCAGCAGAAAGACCACTTTCAAGGACGTTCAGCTCGTTCCCTCGTTCCCATAGATCATCGGGATTGAGACAGGGATTCCCAAATTTCAGAAAGCTTAGGCGCGTTTGCATGTTTGATTGTCCATGGCTGTCGCTGCCCATGCACCTGGAACCTCCAAACCTTGCCTGGGAACTACCTTCACGCGCACGTCATGACCACGACCACAATGTTTGTTCCGTAGACGATGCGCAATCCTGTACTATCGCTGTACCGCAGCCGGCGGCAGAGAGACCAGTACTTGCCCCCACTTTCAGCTCGGATCGTTCGAACGTTCATAGTTTCGTTTCTGTTCATCACACTACTCACGCTTCTAGCAGCCTTCACGTCTAGGCACTGCTTGTTGTCTTCCACTGGCTGTTGCCCTTGGCCTATAAGCCCCGCTTCCTGGTCAGCACCGACATCCATCCGCGCCGTACCAAGCGCGTCGTGGTCCTTCCTGCACGGCAAAGAAGGAGAAAGGGATGCCGTGCTGCACGTGCAGAATCTATGCTCAAGCCCCGAGCACGGAGTGTTCTATGTTGATAGCCCAGAGCTTGCTTCGAAAAGCATCCCAGCAGTCAATGTCGTAGCCTCTGCCCCAGAGCTGGACAAGCTGTGGTCTCCAGCCAAGCTATCCAAGCAGCAACTGTCATCTCCATGCTTCAGATACCTTTCCAATACCACGTTGTTTGTCATGGGCACTATCTGGAACCATCACATGTCCCACTACTATGTCAACAACGGGATGCCTTTGCTGGACGTCATGAGATCATACTTCAAGGACTGGAAATTCACAGGGGATTGGATGCAGACCAAGAGGCATCTTGCTGTTACTGCTGGAGGAAACAATTTCTTTGAGGCCATCAACATTTTCAAATTTGAGGAGATGTATGACGCACAGCCAGAAAGAAGAGCTGAAGATGATGCTTCGTCAACAGCCATCACATGCTATGCCAATGCTGTCATTGGATTGAACAGCACCTGCGCACACAACTTTTGTAAGAATCAGCATGCAGACAAGCATATTTACAAGTTCTTGCACAAGCTTGTATGGCAACAATACCTGACTGCAGCTGATGCAAAGAAGGCCATAGCTATAGAGCAAGGACAGGTGACACAAAGACAGCATGCGGTCATTGTGCAACGTAAGCACAACCGCCACATGGTAAACATAGATGCCATGGCTGCTTCTTTCACAAAGTATGGCATTTCCAATGAGATCGTGCACCTTGAGAATATGAGTTATCGTGATCAAGTTAGGCTGTTTGCTCTCAAGGCTACAGTTATAGTGGGGGTGCACGGCAATGCAATTGCACACTTTTTGTGGTCTCAGAGGAATACTTTGGTAATTGAGGTGTTTCAACTGAATTGGCATTCTGACTGGCAAGAACTGATCTTGAAACAGATGGCAAAAGCTGAGCCAGCACATGCTACTGACATTCGCTATGCTAAGATAGAGTGCAATGACCAGTCATGTTCAGAAGGAATGAGTGGGTTGAATGCTAACGTGAAAGTGAATATAACAGCTTTGGACTCCATTATTGAGTCTTACTTAGTGTCGTGATCTACAAGCAGTATGACATTCTTCTGTGTGACCTGTACAGCACCATGACTAGGGTTTGTTCTGCAATAGACTGTGCTCCAAACTGCATGATGTTGTTATGACAAACAACTGACGGGACCTGACACAACACATGAGACAATTGCAACTGGTCCTGCATGAATGTGATCATTCAATGTCAGCATTTGATCTGCCTTCTCCATTATGACACACAAGTCATGCTGTTGCTATCATTGCAAGCGTAACATGCATGACCTGTTACACATGCTGTTTTCTTTCGCAGCTACTGTTCATGTATCACGTGCGCCCATTTAATGTAGTGGACAGATTGTTGTGCACAAATCCAGCATGCAGCAGTGCAAATGCTTCGCTGATAGCCAGTAAGCAGACCCTGCAAGTCAATGTTGCGATGCAACTCAAGCAACTTAATGTCCAGCAAGTTGGCAGCGTCACTTGTATTCTTCCATGATATCTGTGTCTGTCATAAGATGCAGTCAATACGCGCTTAGGGGTGATAGCACTACACTCTATAAACTATAGGCAGTTATTACAAATCATGTCATGAGCTAACCTCATTGCATTTCGTCAACAGTTGATGACTTGTAACTACCCCTCAAGAACGGCTGATAGAGCTTCTCAAAGAACAAAGGCTTGTCCTGATTGAAGCGGGGATCAAAGCCAGTGATGACTGGCACTGACTCCCATTGCAGAGCTTTCCGTAGCCTTTCCAGCTGTCTTTGGGCTACATTCTGGTCGTACACAACTCCCTTTGACAATGACAATGACAGCTGACCATCAGCTTGAGTAGGGTTCATTCGAGAGCTGGCTCTGAGATCCACAATATTGTCGTCTGCATGCATAAGACACTGCAATTCTCTCTTGTTTAGCATGATGCGATGCAATCCCCAGAAACAGTATGGCAAGGCAGCAGGTGATGTGCATGGTATTGTAGAGGCTATAGAATGCTCAGATACAATTTATCTGGGCTATAGCACTTGAGTTTCATGCAATGTGAATTGAGCACAAGTCAGAGTGCATTGGCATGACTCACCTTTCAAAAACAGAAATTCAGCATCTACAATGTTTGCTCCTCGGCCTTCAACAAACTCATTGGTGCCAAAAACCAGGTGCAGATACTCTGCAGATCCATCTGCGGCAGTATGACGCTCTGCTACTGTGCCATTGAAAGCTAGAGCTGCAGATTGGTCACGCTGAAATTTGGGTTTTTCTGGTGGCCTGTTGCCTGCAAGTGACATTTTCTCCTATTTGGCAGCAATCTATTCCATCCAAACTTGACAGCGGTTGGATAAAGCACAGAGTTCTGCCTTACTTGGGCGTCTTGCGAAGAAAGCAGGTTTGCAAAATTCAGTATTTGATGGAGCCAACATTGAACGGACAACTCAACTCCATATGCCAAGAACGTGTCATGCATAAGTGGCCCTGAGCTGAGGCTTAGGCTATGTCAAGCTGCATGCATCATGCCATGTAGATATACATTGATACACTGCACAAACAAGAGGGGTAGCTCTCTGGCATCAGGCACCAAGCAATCTGTTACCTGTCAGTGCTGCCTGGAATCCTTTGAAAATGAAGCTGACTGCATCTGTCCTGGATATACCAAATGGCTGCTGGAGTAGAGCTGGCTCAAAATCGCCACCTAGCAGAAGAAACACACAGCCTACAGGTGTATTGAAAAGGCTGTCTGCAGCTGTCATCAGCTGGTCTGCAATGCAGGATACTATCAGGGATGCAGACAGACATTTCCTGCCTGTGGCAACTGCAACCAGCAAGTTCATTGCAGCTCCAGTATTGCTTGTATACTGCCAAGGGGCCATAAAATGGTCCTCATCCTCATTCTGGCTGCTGACACAAGATGTACTGCTCAAAGTGCAAGCGTTCAGCGTCCCATTCAGCTCTCCTATGCAATCTGTGCAAGATCCGATCGGAGGGGACGGAGGGAGCTCCGCGGCTGCGCAGCTGCTGCTATAGACGAGAAGAGGGGCCAGCAACACCGCAAGCTGTTTCCTGCGAGCGTGGCACACCAATCACCTCACGCAACAAGTTTTGCGCCATGTCATCATGCACACTTAAGTACATGCATGCATGCATGCATGCATGCGGTCATTCGGCATCAAAGCAATACCTGATAGCTACAAAAGGAACAGCTGCTTCGCAGGTAACGCTTGTGGAACCAGGACTACGACACAGGCAAGTGCTTGGACGGCCTGTCTGTGACCTCACTCTGGTCGGCACAGGCGTCTTTATTGTGCAGACTTTACTACAGAGCATGTACGTGGATTATGCTTTGCACGCTCCCTGCTGTCTGGTGCTATGTTTGACCAGCGCTTGATCTTGCGTGGAACGAACGAAACCAGTCTCAGCAGGTAACAATCCCAAGCAACTCTGTTCCTGAATAAAGTGACGCTTCGGTGTATTGGGGTGGCTTCCGTGGGGTTATGCGTCTGACCCGCAAGCGAAGCTTTGACGCGCACCACGAATGCCAATCATTGGGTGCGCAATACGAAGACAAAACGGCGAATTGTTGATGCTCGACAATGCCCCGAGAAGAGCGCCATGGGTTGACCAAATGCCCAAGAAGGTAAGCTGACCGCTCTTATCTGACTCCGACACGCCAAGATGCGCGCGCCGGGCAGGGAGTGATAGAGGTTTGCAGTGCTGAATCCTGAGCAACGTGGCTCTGCGAGCCCAGCAAGGCTTGTTCAAAAGTGCCAGTGTGGTGATCGCTGACCCATGGCCTCGAAGGGCTATGGCATCACGCAGCAAGACATGGTGTGTGAAACTGAATCTTGGACTGCCGCAACCCGGTGTTGCTTGCGCGGCAATGGACTCGTTGACCACCTGGCTTTGCTGCAGGACGCATCAAGATTGGTATTTGTCTCGGTGCAAAGCGCGAAGCCTCGAAGGTCATTCACATGGACGGTTCTTATGCTGCACACTTTCCGTCTACATCACAATTGACCTTGTAATGCCTGCTGTGTAGGAAAGTAGCGGTTCCTGTCCCAGATGGCTACACATGGCAAGACTTCTTGCAGCAGGTATATCCAGCCATGCCACTCATGTAATTGTATTGGACGGCACAGATTTACTGGCACTGCACTTGCCCTGCAGGTACAACAGAAGCTGAAGTTGACCTCAGTTGAGAGCGTCTCCTTAGCATCGGTAAGTTTGCCGAGGAAGAACCGAGCTTGCCTTCAAACACAGTAGACGGCATAGATGCAAGGCTGGTCAATTCAGCAGCTCTTGATATGCAGAGCGGGGAGCAAATAACAAATCTGGATGATCTGCAAGATATCGATGAGCTGCATGTTGTAGAGGTGACGCATCATAACTGCGATCATTGCCCTTGGACACTTGAATCAACACACGTGCTGGCCCCACTGTCTCAGTGAATCAGGCATGAACATGAGGAACCATCAATGTCACAATCAATCAGCTGCCTCAGCTAAAACCAAGCGCTTTGCCCTGATTTGCCCTGATTTGCCCCGGATTTGCCAGTATCTGCATGTCAACCACTTGGGTTTGAGCAGACAAGCATCAAACAGACCTTGACAAAGACAACTTGTGCAGAAGAGACAAGTCTGCCCTTGTTGTTAGGAAGTTTTCTGTGAGACGCATCATCACAATCATGTTTCATTGCAATGTTCACCTCTGCTGCAGGGCAGGGCAACAACTACTGCTTCAAGCTCGTTCTCAATTGAGCATCCTCCAGGCAACGGGCATGCAGGCCCCAGTGGCAATGGCCAATCTGGCCCCTCTGCTGCCCAAAGCCAGTCTGCAAGAGCTGACTCAGGTTCAGCTCAGCGCTTGCATGAGCTAGCTACACTGGCTTGCCACAGCCGCGTTTGCCTTTGAAGCATTTGTGTCTGTTTGCCCATGCTTAGCAACCTGCAGGGACCACTTTTTCATCTTGGTCATGGCTCAGACTGCAATAGAAGCCTCCTGCCAGTATGCCCTTTTTACAGCATGACTGTGGCACGAGTATGTTAAGGTGGTGCTTGTGCTCATCAATCATTGTCACCAGAAAATCTGCAAAGCCTGCAATAGGCTGTGTTGCATGCAATGCAGGTGCAAGTGCATCGACGTCTCAGTCGACCCCCTTCGCCTCACCTCCTGCCCAGAGCTCAAAACGAGGGGTGCCGCCAGCAGTCCCCCTTGTGCAAACAGCCCTGGTGGGCATTGCTTTCCCAAGCTGGAAAACACTTGCCATTGTGATTCCTGCAAAGTTGATTGGCCAGCGCAAGAAAACATTGGGCACAAAGCACAGTGGCAATATGGGGCGATGTTGTGTTGCATCTGCAGTCATGCTTTGGTCAGCAAGCTACGTGTGACTGCATAGACAATGAATGCCTGCTGGGCCGTTCATAGCATGTGGTCATATATACTGCATGCTGTCGACTTATACGAATAGAAGGTCAGCAAACACGCATCACCGCCGTCATTGCTGCATGACAAAAACACAATGCTGTTTTTAAAAATGTGACTACACGTGCTAGCATGTGTTTCATGTGCATCAGAGTGAGTAAAGGGGCGCTTCTGCAGTCAGATCGACATAGGATGACTACTGGAGAGTCAGATCCCCAAGGGTTGGGTGGTGAGGCAGATACAGAACCTGATCAGGACAACAAGTATGTCAAAAGGACTGGTTCTGTGAAAAGATCCCTACAAAGGGTGATGCCTGCCATCTTCCAGCCAACCCTCCCTGTCACAACAAGGTACACAATTCTTGTACCATGTACAATTGCTCTTGAAGCATGTCTGTCTTGCTTCCCTGCACCGGCTGTGACATGTATGCGTTTTGTGTTTGGGTATGATGGACTTTTCAAAGTATGCCATGGCTTTAAAGGCTGTACATCAGCCTCATGCGTGCCTCTGCAGCGCCTCTGACTAATATGCTTTCAGCAATGCAGCTGCCAAGCCTGGCAAAGTCATTGCATTCTTCAGCAAGCTCACAGGTTTGCCTCAAACTGCTTTGCTATGACTACTGCAGGGACGTCAAGGGTGGAAAAGCAGGTCCTTCAAGTGCGCAACCAGCCAGACGCAGAAGGCGGCGGCAGCAGATATGTTCTTTGCGCAACTTGCTAGTGCTGATTGCTTTGATAGGCACACTTGGCACAATGCTGTTCCTGTACAGTAAGGTGCAGCCCACAGCCCCTTGATCTGAGACACAACCTACAAGCTAGATCTCTCGTAGATTATACACACTTTACACATGACATGCCAAATGTGGGGTTGATACTGCCTTGTGCCCTGAAAGGGACTGCTGCGTGCCAGAGGTGAATCTTGCTGACGGGCAAACCACGCATAGATGAACAACGCCAGGCATAATGCCATGAGCAATCTGTACATTGTCCTTGGGTTGGTTTGGAAATAGCTTCAGCACATACGTTCATGTGCGCAGGTTGCAAGCGTTTATCATGATAGGCGGTTGCAGCTGAGGGATAGCACATACGTATGTATACATGCTTGTCTGATCTCCTCTTGCAACTACTTGTAGAGTAAAGCATCGTGATCCAACCTATTCAAGGTAATGTGTACACATGCGTGCATACATATTGTGATATGATGGTACGATACAATCCATAAACTCAGTGGCTGCAGAATGACATCATAATATCTCTTAGCACTGGCACGTACAGACGCCATATGTACAGCTCATGAAAGTTGCCAACTTGAAGCAAAGCTTACTCTGGGGGGGTGGGGGGGCGGGGGTTTGAGAAGGTGCCGCTCCGTACATTCGCTAAGACAGAAGTTTTTTGGGACTGCGCTGAGGATTGCGTTGTCCCCATCACTTTCAAACGTTAACGTTCGACATTGCGCCCCAGCGAAAATTGCCCGCATGCGCTCACATGCGATCACGCTACGTGACCTGAACATAATATCACAGGAGTGTGCTTCGTGTGCGCCGGCTGATTGCAGAACCTGAAGCACCTTGAAGTCCGCATCTTATATTTCGCCGATCTGGTCGTCCTCTGCACACCAGCTTCACAGTGCGCAAAGCAGCCTTCTGCCGGGCAGCCTTCCTGCACAATGTGCTAACTGCCGGCAGGGTTCCCAGCCATGTCAGACCCAAGCGAGGAGTTTGCTGTGGCTCTGAAGGAGCTTCAGCAAGTGTCGCAGACCATCAGGCAGGGAGCAGCGTATTTTGAGGCACAAGCTCAGTCAGGACAAGCAATTGCCAGGTATGACAAATCACACTTAGCCTACTGGTAATTGCTGCTAACTTTACAAAGCGTTGTTTAACATGGCTGCATTTGTGTAGTGTTACAGAAGGCGCAAAAGAATATATCAAGGAAGTTCTGCCAGCCACTATACAGCATCTCCTGAATGTTGCTGACATCGTTGACGGTGCTGTTACAGACCAAACAGCTGCACTTTGCCAGCTCGATGGTGCAAGCAGGGCTATGCTTCAGGTATGACTCGTAAATCAATGGCATAATTTGATGAACACTAGTAAAGACTCCAACTTTCTTTGTACACACGCAGAACATGCTTGCAGTCCAAGCAAGGATAGAAGCACAATATCTGTCTGCCCTGCAAACGCCAATATCTTATCACAGGTTCCCAAAGACTTACAACCCCATAGGCAGATTGTGAGTGGTGTTCCTCAAATGGACTGTGTATGTCTCTCTGCATCAAGATGAATCAAAGTATGCAATGTACCTTATCAAGATCTGCGGTTCATATGCTGCGATCTAACAGGTCAGTAAGCAGGCTGAAAAAAACAAAAAAGACTATCACTCATCATATACCTAGACAATGCAGCATTGGCACATTGCCAGCTGTCATCATATGATGTACCAGCCTGTGACAACGCTGATGCTGATGCAAATCAGAGTTGTACTGTATTTTTGCAATATGTCCTGGATTGATGTAGTGGCGCGACAAGCAGGATTGGTTATGCATATGCTAGCAGACCAGCAAGGCTTTATTCAGTGCACAACATTCATGCAAGATGAGGCAACTAAAATCACACTGCTAGCTTTTGTAAAGCTAGCAATGCAGATTTGCATGAGGGGTCTAGCTCCAGGGCACGCCTATATGCAGCTACAGCTGGGTCTGATTGACCTTTTGCCCTGAGTGCAGCTGCCAATCTACAATGTCCCTGCACACACAAGCCCATCACACTGCAGTTTGTGAAGTGGCAAGTGCAATATGTCGTTAGTAAAAGCATGACGCTCAAAGACTGACCTTGCTCCAATCAGGCGCAATCGTCGTGCATGCTTCTGCATCTTCAAGGGCTTCATTCCACCGTGCTAAAGATGCATTGGCTGCAGATCTATTGCTGTACATAGCAGCCAAAGGATCAACAGCAGTACTGGGCATGCCTGCCATGCCACTGAGAGCCACCTCAGTCTGCAAATTGATGGCCATCTACAGCAGCATTGTCAACAAATTCAGAAGCAGCAACCATAGCGGATCAAAGACTGCATGCACTGTTCGAATTGTGGCGTTGGGTCTCTGCATCACAACATTGATGTGCTGCTGCCTGCAAGTGCAACTTAGTATGAGCAGACGTATGCCGTGGGTATTTGGTTAGATGCATGTACAGCATCTTACCGTATACAGCTGAACAGCCTGCTGGTGTTCACCCCTTTGATACTTCTCATTGCCTCTCTGTTTGGCTGTTGCAGCTGCTTGCGTCCACACATCATCATCATCGCTCAGCTCAGCCTTGTGTGTACTATGTGCATTTTGCGCCATTGGAGGTGCTGGCAAGGCATTGCTGGCAGGTGGTGATGCAGATGTGCCTGAGCAGTCAAACCAGTCAGCAACCCAGTGGAATGAGGTCATGCATAAGCAGGCTGATTTGCCATGGTAGAGCAAAGCATCTGTGCTTGCATATCACAGCGTGCAACCTCATTTACAGTGCGGCCCCTGTCCCACAATGCTGCATGGCTCCATGTTGCTTGAGCTGAAGTCATCCTTTGTGGATCATATTGACACTCTGTCGTATGGTTTCAATCATTTCTCCTTGTGCCATCATCATTCACCATGCAAGTCGTCCTGCTGTTATTGCGCATTTGTACAATCTATGCGTTTTGCTTTATGTACCAAACTAGACAGCATGAAACTGAGCTGCTCTACACTTGTTTTGCCTCAGCAGCTGCCATGTACC
>JAABUO010010696.1_pt1 | contig 10132 bp, 17 predicted proteins | sample 5559291 | NCBI WGS metagenome assembly JAABUO01 (sample SAMN10711878, study PRJNA513372) | rock metagenome | isolation source: Antarctica rocks | place: Antarctica: Victoria Land, Finger Mt sud
GTGCGTGCGTGCGTGCGTGCGTGCGTGCGTGCGTGCGTGCGTGCGTGCGTGCGTGCGTGCGTGTGTGTGTGTGTGTGTGTGTGTGTGCTGGCATGAGCACACACCTGTTCTCCATAAGGTGGGTCCAGCATTTTGGCCACGCTCCTCCCCAAGGAACCCACGATGTCATTGCAGTACTCGGCAGTGCTGACAATGGTGCACACGACAGGGATGTCATCATCGCCCATCTTGATCTGCCACTCACTCGTCCCTGCTGAGGCTGTGGCATTGACTGAGCCAGAGGCTGTCTTGGGCAGCCGTGCTATCAGCTTACCAGAGTAGGCTCGCAGTACCCTCTGCAGGGTGATGACACTTGTGAGAGTGGCAACTTGTTTGCTCCAGGTGCTTGTCTTGTCGTGATTAGACTTGGCTGTTGCTGCTATGTGAGGCTTTGCAGCTCTTGCGCAGGAGACAAGCGTTCTGAGCAAGGGCTACAAGCTCGCAGCAATGTGTGTCATGCAAGTGACTTCAAGCATCCACAGCAAGCTTGACTGGCGCAGTGAAGTCAATTGGGCTAGCACAGAACCTGGAAGGCATTGCAGAGCTGCAGCATAGCAGCACCGGTGCTGACAAATTTGCTGCAGCGTGTCAGGCTGCGTTTGATGACAGCAAACAGCTCGCTGCTGGACTTGAGGACATTGGTCTGCTGGGCATCCTCCATAGGTTGCCACGTCTCCTCCCTCACCAGCATGTCCATGGTCTCCCGCAACTGCTTCTCCTCAGCATCCACATACACACTGTAGACATGTGACAAACTTCAGCATGGTGGTTGACTGCAATGTATCACAGCCTCTGCCTCTCAACATCTGCCAGGAATGTGTGACAGGGGGCAACATCTCCTCCCTTATGGGCTGTAAATTCACAGGTCGGTTCTGAAAGCAGATGGAATTGCAATGGCTCACATACAGTAGGGCCAAAAGAGACAATATGCCAGGCACGAGCTGTCATCAAGATGGCATATGCAGAGCAGAACGCAGTAATACAGCAGACCAATACAACGTACTACAGTAGCACAAATGGACATAAGAAAAGAGCTTCTTGTATACCGGCAGGTAAATTTAGAGTACAGCAAGGATGGATAAACATACAATCAGGATGTACTCATACCAATTTATGTATAGTATGGTGTGCATCTGGGCCAGCAAGCCCCAGTTTTCATATGGGTTGCTTCAGGCAGACGCTTCTGATCTACTACTTCAGAAGACACAAATACACATAAACCAGGTGGATACTGAAAGGTTGCTAGCACCTGCCCTGGCTTGCAGGCAGCACACAAAGCAGCAGTAGCAATGCCGCCTTGCCTGAGGTGCTTGGTGAAGACAGAAGAGATACTGCCTTGGAAGGCTGTCCTGACTGCCTGGCCTTGGGCAGCCAGGGCAGCAGCAGCTGGGTCACCTGCCACTGCTGCCACCTTGCTGCCTCGCTGCTTCTCCTTGAACATGCGCTCATAGCGTTCCCTGACTGCACTGGCAGGGCTGGCGTCATCTGCTGCCATGCCATCCATTGGGTCCTCTTCCTGTGAGCATGACCAGCTTCTTGCAGGGTCTCACATGCACAATGTGGACACAGAATAAGAGGAAGAGACCACTTTGGGCTTGTGCATTTATGAAGGCTGTGCTTGCGCACAGCGCTGGGGTCAGACTGGGCTGAACATTGGATGCAAGCAATTAGGTGGCAGTCATCAACTGACTTGCAGAGGCTGCCATGACCCAAAGTTGATTTGCATGGCCATGCAACAAAGTGCAGCACCAACAAAGGTGGGCCATGCAATGCTTCCTCATGCCTGCTGAACGATATGCACGTAAGTAACATGACTAGCTTACACCTTGCAACGTGCAATATTCATTGTAGCACTGCACTCATCATGGGACATACCTCATGCTCTGTGTCTTCTGAAGCGGATCCACCAAAGCGTCGGGCCATTTCAGCCTCAAAGTCGTTGGTAGACTTGACAGCCAGAAGCAGTGCCTCTACATTGTTTGCCAGCTCTGCCCCTCTGCTGTCCAACATCTCTGCTACTTGACCCTTGGTCACCTGTACAGGATACCATTTACCTTCACATGCAGCCAAAAATGCCGTACACGGTACACCCTCTGCGTCCGCAGGGGTACAGTGCAATCTGGCTACATCTTTTCAGCATCCAAGCAGGCTTTTTGCAGGAGTGCTGTGCTGCTTGCCTGGGATGATCAGCCCCATGGTTCCACTAACCCCAGCAAAGTGAGTTGAGCACTGGAAGCCTTCAACAATGAAAAGATTAATGTGGAGAGCGCATTGTGATGCAGTGGTGATAATTGCAAAGGGCTCTCATCGCTCGTGGTTGTGCAGTGGACAGGCAGACACCACATGTGCATAGCAGATGCAGCATGGCTGACCTGGCAGAACATGAGACACAGCAGCTGGGGCACCCGCCAGGCCTCAGGAAAAATGGCCCATACTTCTTCTCTAGCCCTCAGACGCTTGCGCAGCCAATTGTACCTCCTTTCTGCATGTCGACATGCTTGTTGCGCATGAGATCCATGCAGATGATGCTGATGCAGATGAAGCTGATGCAGATGAAGCTGATGCAGATGAAGCTGATGTGCACTGCCACCTACGCTCAGCAACTGTGAGCTGAAACTGAGCAGGAAACAACAGCAGCTTGGCAGCTACAGGACTGCTGCAGTGAGCTTTCGGCTGACCCCTGCTGAACTGGTTTGAAGGCAAGTCAGGTCAGAGTGTACTGACTGTACCCACCAACTCTGTCAAGTTGCGCTGTGTCCCCGACAGGAGCAAAGATTTGGCTGTAAACTCCCATCTCCTTTTTACACACATAGTCAACAAGCTCATCACGCGCCTGCATGCCGACAGCAGGAAGTTGAAATGGCTCACATTGTTGCTAGCATACACTGCACAGCAGGCTGTCATGTTTTAAATGACTGCAAGACTTTCAAGAACAAAAACAATGTGCTGCATCAACTGATACCATGACCAAATGTGTATGTTACAGTAAACGAACCAGTGCGGCCACTATTGTACATCATCACTAGAAGATGGTCCATTTGCTTTGAGGCAGAGATAGACCTTGTATCCTAAAGCATCAGTGACAAGGCAACAGGATTTGAGTCGCTCCAGTAGCAATGGATTGGTGGACTCCTCTCCAGTACCCAGCAGCTCAAATTCCCGCATGACGTTCATCTGCAAGCTTTTCTGCAGAGTGGAGACTCTGCCGCCCAGCTCTGCCACCTTGGGGATCTGTGCAAAGGACTGGAAGTGTAGGGAGAGCTGCTGCACTGCCTCCAGCAAGTGAGCGGCCTCTGAATACTCCTGCCGCTCCACAGCACGCTGCAGCTGATCTGCACATGCACTGTGGCGTCAGAAGATGAGTGATGCATCTGAGTCAAGTGGAAACATGCAATAATATGCGCAATGACCAATGTGTATCTGTGGTGACTGGCAAGATGATGAAATTAAAGTGCGCTTATGGAAATATAGCAAACAACCAAGTCAATGTCCTGACGAAGACTTGCAGGCAAGTGTTAACTTTATGTGAGGTCTTGTACTTGCAGTCACGCTCTGCTCTGAGTAGTCTTGAGTGGCAAAGCAGGTGTCTGATGTGTATGGCACAGTACCACAGATGGCAGCTTACCAACTGCATTGATGAGCATTGCAAGCCGTCTGAGAGCAGTGATTGTGTACGTGAGATGCTTCTTGGCATAGTCAAGCTTTTTTATGTCCCTGCAGATCTCTTGTACCATCACCTCGCTCTGCTCTGCCTTGCGCCGGATCTCATTGATCTTACCAAAGAGCTCTTGAATCTCCATTTTGGATTTATCCAAATCTTGCCTGTGCATCATCAGAGGTGTTGGTAATTCATTGCAGTGTTTGAATGGCGTGTCATCACCATGCAAAGCAGACGCTCTGTTGGAAGGCATTCAGTGATATGATGCTTAAATGCTACTGTTGGTCACATGAAGCAACATCATCAAGCATTGTCCATTCAAGAAGTTGACTGGTCATTTACAGCATCATCTGCTGGTGTCAGCAACTTTGTTGAGCAACAGAAGCAACAAGACCAAACAACTCACTTGGCGCGTGTACCAGAGCTGCTTTGCTGCCTGACAGCTCCCAGGATTTCTATGTCTACACGGCGAATCTGCGCAACACAGCATGCTTTTGTGTGAGCCTGTGCTGTGACTCGACACAACACTGAACATGATGTGACCAGGCAGGACTCTGGTGCGCAATGCTGCCACTGCTTACTCTGTGCTTGAGACTCCCGATGAGAGGGTCTAGCCCTGCCAAGCTTTGCTCTGCAGAAAGCACTTGCTTGAGTCCAGCAAAACAACAAGCGCTGTGCAAGATTGACTGCCATTGCACAGACTTCGAGACATCAGACATTGCGTCACGAGCAACTGTTTGATGGCACTGTGAAGGCCCACAAGTAGGTGGTCAACAGATGCATGCACACCTGAAGGGAACAAGTCGTTGATGTACCGCAGCGGGTCAAAGTCGTCTTTGTCAAATGCATCCACGGAACTTTCGACTACCGTGCCAGACTTCGTGGGCTGCATGCTAGCAGCGGATGGGCCCCGACCTTCTTCAAGGCTGACAGACATCTCCTACGATCACTCCGCTACGGGGCTCGAGACTGATCGCAGATGTCCTGTGACATTGCAGACTCAGCTGCTGACGTGCAAACGTCCTCGACAGTCTCGTCTGGTGAAGGTGATGGTCAGAGGCACAGCACTGAACGCGTTTTGACACTCTGTCAGGTGTACGCTCACACACAATTCGGTCGGCCAGCCAAGAAAATGTCCCCACGACGCGAAGCTCTCTGCAAGATAAAGACTGTGTTTGACTCGTCGGAGTCGCAGAGTCGCGCGAGTCACGCAACAAGCGCTTAACACAATTTTGACTGTGATGACTCAATGATGGGGAAAGATGAAGATGTGCGGCGAGCTCGAGTGAGCATGACCAAGCAATTTCTGCACCCCCATCGCTTGTTCCGTATGCTAACAGGTGACTTCAGACATTCACCTAAATCTGTGTTGCTTTGTGTAGGAAAATTGGTGGTAACAGTGCGAACACATTTGCGTCATCTTTAGATACAGTGCAGAGCGCTTCGTTGACCTTGCATGCACGCTCTATTAACAACGATTTCATTGAGCCTTGTGCATCACCTCTTTGCTAGAAGCAGACACTGTTGCATTCAGTTGCAAGTATCACACAGCTCGCAAGTCAAGTGCCGCCGTGCTGGTATTAGTCACCTACCTCGGCCCCTTCATCGTCGTCAGGTTTTGCAAACCGCTTCGTTAGGCTTTCTGACAAGCTGGCTACCCTTCTCCAAAATGACCGCTAAAGCCCAGTTTCACCCCGAGCAAAAATGGTGGCGGTCAGACACAGTCGCCGTGGTCACAGGAGGTGTGCGATTACTTGATCACGCCCGAACACATCTCCTTTCCTGCGAGGTGCCAGTGTATGCGGGCACACTACGCAAGGCCATTTGTGGTTACGAAATTCCATGCTAACAATACCTTTTCCTGCAGCCAACAAGGGCATAGGCTATGGTATTGCAAAACTTCTGGCAGAGCAGGGCCTGACCACTGTTGTTGCTGCGAGGAATGGTTAGCATGCTCTGTTGCTTGCTATAATAGTCTTTGAGAACAAGGCAAATTGCAGCGTTTTCTGTTTGTGGTGCAGAGGAGCTTGGCAGAAAGGCCGTGCATGACCTGCAGGAGTCCACAGGTACTGTGGTGGTTACGCTGTACATTGTTTACATTGTGTTTACCTAAGCACAAAAAGCATGTGTCGCATGTGTATGTTACATGCATTGTCGTAACATAGAATAGCCTGCAGGATCCAAATCAGTGCACTTTTTGAGGCTGGACATCACAGATGAGTCATCAGTGAAGCATTTTGCTGCGTCCCTTGAAGCGGAGTTTGGTGGAGTGACTGTTGTGGTCAACAATGCAGGTAGACTACAGTGTTGACTCCACTTGACACAATCAGAAGTGTAAAGTCCTGCACTGCGTAGCTCTCTCAGGGACCATGCTATGTTATACTTTGATGATGCTGATGTTGTTTGCTGCCTACAGGCTTTGCCCACAAAGGTGACATTTTTGGTGCGGATGAGGCAGCCTTCACAATAGGGGTGAACTACAGAGGCACCAGGTCTGTTTGTGAGGCTGTGCAGCCATTGCTCACTCAGAACGCTCGTATTGTCAATGTAAGCAGCCGCAGTGGGCTCTTCAAAATTCTCAAGTCTGATAGTTTGAGACAGAAGGTGGAGTCGCTGTCAAACACACAGGCTCTTGATGAGTTGGCAGATGATTTTGTCTCGTCAATCAAGACTGACAAGTAAGGTTACAAGCAATGCTTATGCTATGCTGCTACACTGCTGCCCACATTGGTCAAAAGTAGATCTTAGTTTGTCAATTTTTTGCATAAATTTTGATGCAGTATTGCTCCACATGGCACATTTTCTTTCCGCTGCACAGCGTTAACATACTCAACACTACAACAGCGCTGGCATTGCATGTGAATCACACCTGGATGCTCTTGCCCTGAGTTGTTTGTCCAATGTACTGTTGAACAGCTGCATCAGCATTTGCAGGGCACTGTTGACATGCTCATTTAAGACAGTGTGGCAATGGCTGGTGTCTTGACAGTTTCATGGCATGGTCTACTACCTGATATGTCTTTTGGGTTGTATGTGGCACCATTTGCAGGCTTGGGTCTTCAGGTTGGCCAAAGAGCATGTACGGCGTCTCCAAGCTGTTTGAAACCAGCTACACCAGGATCCTTGCTGAGCAGCTCAAGTCTGCTGGGGTGATGGTGAACGCATGCTGCCCTGGCTACGTGGACACTGACATGACATCCCACAGAGGTGTCAAAACACTTGAAGAAGGAGCAGACACACCAGTTTGGCTGGCTTTGATGCTGCCTGGCGGACCAAGTGGCAAACTCTTTGCTGAGCGCAAGCAGATACCCTTTTGAGCATGCGGCACTGGCGTCGCCATTGCTGGCGACACACGGGAGAGTTTGTTGGCGCTTGCAGGGCCAACATATTCTGATGCCATTTTGGAGGCAATCTTTCAAAACAGAGTGACAATTGCCTCAAAAGCAACGTACTTGTTTTAAGGCAAACTCTGTACACTTATATATAAGTACATGGATGGCTTCCTGCTGCTCCTTGTTCATGTCCAGCAAGCATGCAAGATGGTGTATGTGCTTGAGACAGAGCTAGCTGAAGCACGGTCTCTTGTTATGCAGTAAAGCACTATCATGGTCTCACACTGGTGTCCTAAGTAGTTTTGTACAATACTATTTTGAAAAATCTGAACAAGACTATCCGTGCAGAAGTCACCTGTTCGTCAGTCAGTGCCATTGAAATATAATCTTTGTCATTTGGGCACATGTCGAGTATGCACAAGTCTCTTGAATTTATGCAAATCTATCAATTTTGCATGCTAAGGTGCATGACTAATCGTGGTTGAATGCATTTCAGTGCATTACGCAGCCTAACACAGCCTTGCGTGACTGTATCTGACACGGTATATCTATGATCCAGGCATGTTACCAACCTCTGTAAACCAGTAAATCCTTTAGGAAGTGTACTTGAGATCCAAACTATCAAGGGAGCTGCGGTTGAACACAAATCCATTGCAATTTTGCTATGCTCAGCTACACCCTGCTTGTGCAATTACACTAGTACTACAATACAGCTAGGTAGATCGCTGATGTGAGATCAGTGTGAGCATGGGATGCTGCCTTCAATATTTGATTGTCAGGCACTTTTCAGAAAGCAGGTGCAAGTCACATGACACAAGTATCAGAACAAAATGGAAGAAGCTATCACCACAGAATGAGATCAGGCATACTGCTCAGGAAGTGCATCCTTGGAAACATGTATCTGAGATTCAATCTATCAAGGATAATGCTCAGGAAGGGCTTCCTAGCTAGCTGACAAAAAGTCTCATAACAAGCACAAAAGAATTCAATCCCGCAGACAATTTGTATGTTGATCATGATTTAGATTTGACAAACTGCATTGCAGGACCACTGCAGTTGCGGACTGTATTGCTGTGTTTCCCTGACCAGTTGCGACAAGGCCAAAGCATCTGGAGTGACCGCCTCTTGTTGACATGGAGTTGCTGCTCCACAAATTGAACAGCTGACTCTGCAGCCAAAGTAAGAGCCTCGTCAGCAAAACAGGATACAGTTTCATTGTGTCAGGAAGCACAGCTTGCTGAACTTAACAGTGTGCATTAAGCAAACATGCAGCCCTACAGAGGCTTCAAAAATTGGAAGTGCAGAATTGACAACTATGAACAAACGGGACCTGCATGTATACCTGAGGGTTGACCAGACAGGCCAGAGTTTAGCACTTGAACAGTTATTGGCCCGGATTGTTTCTGCATCAATTGCTGCCTCTTCCTGTGCTTTAGTCTTGCGACCGGTTGCTGCAGCAGGTCTGCTGTACTTGGTGCATGAACTGCTGCTCTGTGCCTGCACATAAAGCACATTTGGCACTGTTAAGTGCTGGCTTTGCCAGGTGGCTGAAAAGCTAATATGCCTGAAAACCCACAAAAGAGCAGACCATGTCAGCACATATGATGAGCTTGCGACAGGGACAATAAGCAAGTTGGCTTACGTAGATGTCAAAGCCTCAATTACTTCGTCTGGCAGAGCGTCCTGGTCAACATCAGCTTTGTGCTCTGATGTTTTAGGGGCTGCTTCTGAGAGAGCTTCACTCTCGCTGCTCCGCCTTCTCTTGTGTCTAGAATTGAGGTGCTGCACGTGCTCAGCTTGACTAGCTCGTTCCTGGTTGTGACGCACTGTGGCCTGACTCTTGCCAACTGACAAGGCTACCTCTTCGGGAGCCTCGTCGTCAGAGCCCGACAAATCCGTAGGCTGCTGCATGTTGCTCATAAGTACTCTGTGCGGATTAAGTAAAGCCGGGCTGCACGCAGGGAAGCGTCCGTCAAACCAGGTGGCAACTGCTGCACGCTGCACGCGGTTCGGCACTTGATATATCCGTTAGTTCCTGGTACGTGGCGGTTAGGTACAACTAACCAAATGCACCATTGTGATGAGAGGCAGCGCTCTGCTAGATATACCTGGCATCGCAACTCAAAAGCCGCATATACAGAGGCTCCTCACACACACACGCACAGACTATGCATTCACTGTATGGAACACCGCATTTTTGGCTGAACCCGGTGGCACGGTGTTGCATGTGCAGCCAGCTTGGGGATGCAAAATAGTTCGATGTGTGCAGTTACAATCAGGTGCATGTCACAGATTTACGCCGTCTTACAAATTTCAGAAGAAAGCTGAACAAGAGTGTAGACAGTTATATTTTGAGCTCACTCTAGCAAATACCATGCCACACTGCCATAGAAAAAGGTCATACAGCACTTCCTGATATCTTGATCGATTATGAAACTGGGCCATTGTAGTCTGCTGCTCGAAAGCAGTCAGTGGATTGGCATCCCAAAAATGGTAAAAACCTTGTTGACAGCCAACCCTACGCAAGGTCAGAACTGAAATGGTGTGCAACATACGATGTATGATACATTCAGGGAGTTTCAAATTGCTGAAGACTGTGAGCCACTGCCTTAATTGGCAGTGTGCATGATCAAATCCGGCTCACAAACATCTTACCCAGCAAACATACGACATAAGAGCAAACAATACTACTGAGCAATGCTGTAAATGGGCAAAGCAGTCAGGCACTGAAGCAACCATATAACTCAGTGCTAACTTGTCCACACTGCATGGAAGGGACATTGCTGGAGAGATGGTAGCTTAGTATCCACCACCACCGTATCCTCCACGGCCTCCACCACCGCGGCCACCACCGTAGCTGCCTCCACCACCATATCCTCCTCCACCACCGTATCCACCCTGGTCATATCCTCCTCCACCACCACCACGTCGGCCTCCTCCACCACCATATGATCCACCACCACCGTATGATCCTCCTCCACCACGGCCTCCACCTCCGCCGAAGCCGCCTCCTCCACCGCCAAAGTCACTGCGAGGAGCTCCCTGTACAAGTACGGACATATGAGTTTGCAGACTTAGGTGGGAATTGCATGACGAGACCAAT
>JAABUO010010697.1_pt1 | contig 10131 bp, 14 predicted proteins | sample 5559291 | NCBI WGS metagenome assembly JAABUO01 (sample SAMN10711878, study PRJNA513372) | rock metagenome | isolation source: Antarctica rocks | place: Antarctica: Victoria Land, Finger Mt sud
AGAGCAGCCCGGCCTGCAGCTCGTCATCGAGCTCGCCCACCGAGCGGACGACGACCACCTGCCGCCCACCGAACAGGGAGTCGCTGCCGAGGCGCATCAGCGCATCGGCGTCGAAGGCGCCGGGGGCGTGGTCCTCGACCTCGGTCGCCGCGTCGAGGCGGCGCGCGGCCGCCACCGCTCCGGCCACCGCACGGGTGACGAGCAGGTCCTCGTCCCCTAGCACCAGCAGCACCGGAACGGGCCGGTCGAAGTCGGGGTCGGTGTCAAAAGCAGGCATCGTCGCCGAGCCTTTCACGCTTGGGGCCACCCTGCGGCACCGCTCGGTCTTGCTCGCCGTCACCCGGTCCGGGACGCCACGACCTCGATCCGGCCGCCGCGTCGCTCGACAGCCACGCTGCCGTCCTGGTCAGTGCGCCAGGTCGACGTGCCGTCGTCGTGCAGCTCCCGCAGCGTCGTCTGGGACGGGTGCCCGTAGGGGTTGCCCGTCCCGACGCTGACGAGGGCGACGCCGGCGTGCGCGTCACGCAGGAAGGCCGGCTCTTGGTGGGCCGAGCCGTGGTGGGGCACCTTCAGCACGTCGACAGCGGGCTCGCCTGCCAGGAGCAACCGCTGCGCCTCCGGCTCGACGTCGCCGGTGAGCAGCAGCCGCAGGCCGCCGGCGGCGACCAGCAGGACGAGGCTGTCGTTGTTCGGGTCGCTGTTGGTTCCGTGCAGCACGGTGCGCGGGCCGAGCACCTCGAACCTGGTGGTGCCGACGGTCCAGCGCTCGCCGGGCGCGGCGGTGCGCATGGGCAGGCCGCGGGCGTTGACCTGTTTCACGACCTGGCGCCACTGGCCGGGTGGTTCGCGCAGCGGCCCGACGACGACCTCACCGACGGGCAACCGGCCAACCGCCCCGAGGAGCCCATCGACGTGGTCGGCGTGCATGTGGGTCAGCACGACCGCGGGTAGCCGGCGGACCCCGGCCGACGCCAGGCACCGGCGCAGCGGAGCGGGGTCGGGCCCGGCGTCGACGAGCACGGCGTCAGCCGGCCCGGTGCGGACCAGGAGCGCGTCGCCCTGCCCGACGTCACACGCCACGAGAGTCCAGTCGGCCGGCGGCCACTGCCGCACGGTCACCGGCACCAGGCAGACGTGTGCCACCAGCAATCCGGCCAGCAGCGCGAGCATGAGCCGCCTGCTCCGCCGACGGAAGGCGAGGGGAACGACGATCAGCAGCGCAACCGCGAGCAGCACGGCGCCGCGGGTTCCGTCCGGCCACGGCAGGCGCGCACCCGGCAGGCCAGCGCCCATGCGTGCGACGCGCACCAGCCACCAGCAGAAGGGCTCGGTCACGAGGGCACCGGCCCGGCCCAGGGTCGGGCTCAGCTGCGCCGCGCCCATGGTGAGGACCCCGAGGATGGTGGCCGGAGGAACTGCGGGGATAGCCAGCAGGTTCGCGGGAACGGCAGCCAGGCTTGTGGTGCCGCTGATCCCGGCGATGACGGGGGCGCACATGAGCTGAGCCGCCAGCGGAACGGCCAGTGCCTCCGACACCCAGCCGGGGCATCGAGCGGGCAACGCAGCGCGCAGCCGCTCGCCCAGAGGCGGGGCGAGCACGAGCAGGCCGGCAGTGGCAAGCGCGGACAGGGCGAAGCCGGCGGACATCGCGAGGTCCGGCGCACCCAGCAGCAGCACGAGGATGGCCCCGAGCAGTGCCGGAAGGGCCGACCGCGGACGCCCGGACGCCAGCGCGAGCAGGGTGACCGCGCCCATGACGGCGGCACGCAGCACGCTCGGTGACGGCCGGGCGAGGACGACGAACCCGACGAGGGCGATGCCGCCGAGCGCCGCCCGGCCGCGCATCCCCAGCCGGGTGCGACGAGCCAGCACGAGCACCATGCCCAGCACGACCGCGCAGTTCGAGCCGCTGACGGCCGTCAGATGGGTCGGATACTGTCAAGGGCATGAAAGCGGCGGGTGTCTACGTCCGCATCTCGTCCGACGTCCTCGGCGAGGGGCTCGGTGTGGCGCGCCAAGAGAAGGAATGCCGCGCACTAGCCGAACGGCGCGGCTGGACCGTGTCCGAGGTCTTCGTCGACAACGACGTCAGCGCGTTCTCAGGCAAGCCACGCCCCTCGTACAAGCGGATGCTCGAGGCCATCGGTAACGGCCGCCTGGACGGTGTCATCACCTGGCACGGCGACCGGCTGCACCGCTCCCCTACCGATCTCGAATCCTTCATCGAGCTGATCGAGGCCACCGGCTGCCAGATTGCGACAGTGCAGTCCGGTGAGCTGGACCTGACCACGCCAACCGGCCGGCTCAATGCTCGCGTCGTCGGCAGCTTTGCTCGCTATGAGTCCGAGCACAAGTCCAAGCGGATCCGGCTCAAGCTCGAGCAGAACGCGGCGGCTGGCAAGCATCACGGCGGGCAGCGGCCCTTCGGCTGGAAAGATGACCGAGTCACGGTGCGTGCCGACGAGGCCGCTGCGGTGCGACGTGGCGCCGAGCTGCTGCTGACAGGTCACAGCATGAAGGCGACCGTGCGCATCCTCAACGAGGCGGGCTCTACCAATACCGTGGGACGCCCCTGGCAGGCGGTCACGCTCAGATCGACGTTGCTCCGTCCCCGGAATGCTGGGCTGCGCCAGCACCGTGGAGTTGTCGTCGGTCCCGGCCTTTGGGAACCGATTCTCGACCGCGACCAGTACGACCGGCTGCGTGTCCTGCTGACCGACCCGGCACGGCGAACCACGCCCGGCGCGGCAGGTCGCAGTCACCTGCTGTCGGCCGGCATCGCCCGCTGCGGTGTCTGTAATGGTCCCATGCGGGCCGCGATGGGGAGGGCCTACAAGGGCAAGGCCAAGCCGATCTACCGCTGTCAGGCATCGTCCTGCGTCACCAGGGACCTGGCTGCCCTCGACGACTACATCGGCCGGATCGTCTGCACCCGACTCGCTCGACCCGACGCCGTCGATCTGCTGCGGCAGGACGAGCCGGCATCGGCAGTCAAGGCGCGGGCAGAGGTGGATGCGCTGCGCTCCCGGCTCGAGGTCGCGGCTGCCGACTACGCCGACGGCGCCATCTCTATCGAGCAGATGCGCACCATCTCCAACCGGCTGCGGCCGAAGATCGCCGCCGCGGAGAGGTTGGTCCCGGAGCCTGCGCCGCATGTGCGCGTCCTCGACGACCTCGTCGGCGCGGCCGACGCCGACGAGGTCTGGCGCCGCCTGGACGTGTCGGTACAGCGGCAGGTCGTCGCGCTGCTGCTCGAGGTCACCGTCAACCGGACCAAGCGAGGCCACGGCGGGTTCGACTACGCGGCTATCGACGTGAGGTGGCGGCAGCCGTGAGCGACGAGACTCTGCAGCACGTCTGGCAGGTGGTCTGCACCGACCGGGGGCAGCACGGCACGCCCAGGGCGCTGGGGAGCCTGTACGCCCGCGCCTACGCCGAGGACGGGTCCATCAGCGAGTTGTACCCCGTGCCACCCGAGCGGGCAGAGAACCTTGGTCAACGGACCCGAGCAGCTCGGCGGGATGAGCGCACCTTCCGTCGAGCGAACTTCTGGGTCACTGATGGCCCGTTGCCGCCGCGCAATGCGCTACGAGTGTCAAAGCTGCGGACGCACACCGAGGCTCAGCCAGTCGACGCTCGTGGCGGCAGCGAATCGCATGCGCGTCGCCTTTCCGGCGCGTCGCGTCATCGATACGTCCTTCCTTGGGTGACCCTCGGGTAGCATCTAGACAGATGTAGCAGGACGCGGGTCTGGACACCGCAGCAAAAGGCCAGGGCAGGTCACCTCTCATACGGGTGGCAGTCTTCGCCTGCCCAGGTGGTCCATAATGTCTTGGACGTCCGAACGAGCCCGTGTTGCGTCGCTGTCGCGTAGCCGACCTGCAACAGACCCCGATCTACTCGCCGCCCGGCGCGACCTTCGCGCTGCCCGCGCCGAGGACTACATCCAAGCTCTTGTCGACGCCGCGCCGCCGCTATCGCAGGAGCAGCGCGACGACCTGGCGCTCTTGCTGCGCGGGGCGGCATGAGCCCCCCGACAGACGAAAGCCGCCCCCGGGCAGAGAGCGGCGATTCGTCAAGCGGCAACAACACCGAGTCTAGCGCCACCCCCCGACAGGATCGAGCAGCCGCGCGCCGTCGCCACAAGGCGGCGCAGCGGTTAGCGCCCCTGGCTTCCGGCGATCCCGACCCGTGGGCGGCTCGTGCCGGCGCCGAAGCTGTCACCGCCGACCCGTACGCAGCACTGGCGTACGAACGCATGTCCAACCGGGCGTGGCTGGCAGCCTGCCACCGACTCGAGAACCTGGCCGCGTCCAGTGAGCAGCGCCGCCGCAACATGGCAGACCTGCTGCGCCACCGCGCAGACGACTACCGCGGCAGGGCAGCCGCATGAGCCGGCAGCGCGCCCTCGTCGTCGAGGACGTATTCACCATCGAGGTCGGCGCTGGGCATACAGCATGGCTCCGCGGTCCGCAGGCCGGGAAGGTGCTGCTGCGCCTCGATCTGGCCCGCGTTTATGACCACTCCGCCGGCACCTGGTCATTCAGCCGGCGCCGCGTCGACGAGGTCGTGCGGGACCTGCGTCGACGCCGTCGAGCGGTCGAGGTCGTCGAGGTGGCTCGGTGAGGCGGGTCCGGCGTCAGGCGTGGCGCCGTGCCCTGCTGACAGCTGACGAGCTGACGCCGACGACCCGGGCAGGACTGCAACGGCTCGCCGAGTTCGGTATGGCCGCGGACGGGTCCGTCGTGATGGGCGCCGAGAGGCTGGCCGCTCGTCTCGGCTGCTCGCAACGGCAGGCGGCTCGCTATTTGCAGGCAGCGTTCGAGCACTGCTGGCTCGAGCAGACGAGCGCCGGCTACCGGACGCACTCCGCGACCTACACCGCGGCGGTGCCCGACGTCGGCGAGCGCCGCGGGCGACGCCCTCACCGACGGAAAAGCGTGACGGAATCTGTCACCCATTCCGAGATCGGTCCGACGACGGGCACCGCGGAATGTGTCACCCAATCGGCCACCGAAAGGGTGTCACGTTCAAGCACCCTTTCGGCCCCGGTAGATGTCACCCCAAAGAAGAGAACTACGGCGAGCGAGAGTGAGCACCTTGCAGTGAACGAGAGCGCGGACGACGAGACGACCACGACGGCAGCCGCGACGCCCGCTGCCAGCCCCGAAAACAAGAGCGCCATGACGGGAGCTGACGAGCACGCCCGGCTCGCCCTTGTCACTGCCGCTTGCGAGCCGGGCGAGAACACAACCGCAGCCGGCCTGGCGGCTCAGGTGGCACCCGCTCCTGCGAGGCCGACGTGCCGACACTGCGCACAGCAGCTGGTCATCGTCGAGCCTGGCCGCGACACCTGCGCCCGGTGCCAGTACCGAACGGTGGCCGCATGATGACCGCCGCCGTCACCACGACCGACGACGACGCCGGCACCCGACTGCACCCGGTGACGACCGCGGTCGCCAACGGGATCGTGGACACGATCGGCGACTGCCGCGACGCCCTGCTCGCCTTGCAACTAGACGACGACCCGCACCCCGCCGCCGTCCTACTCGGCCGTGCCGCACGACGTGCCAACCGCGTCGCCGCCTCGCTGACCGCAGGCGACGTCCGATGACCACCATCTCCTGCTCGTGGTGCGGTGCGTGGATCGAGGCGAGCAACCTCAGATGGCCGGGCTTCTGCTGTCCGGGTTGCCGCGACGCTGACCGTGTGCGCCTCGCTGACGCACGTGAGCAACGCCGACACCGAGGCGCTACACGCCGCGCCTCGCGGCAGCCATGACCACCGCTGCTGGCCTGCCTGCCCGCCCACCTGCCTGCCCGCCCACCTGCCTGCCCGCCCACCTGCCTGCCTGCCCGCCCACCTGCCTGCCCGCCCACCGGCCTGCCTGGCCGCCGCCTGCCGCTGGCCGCTGGCCGCTGGCCGCCTGCTGGCCGCCGCCTGCCGCTGGCCGCTGGCCGCTGGCCCGCGTCGTCGAACCGCAGCGCCGTATCAGCAGCAGTACCGGAACCGGATTGCAGTGCCACACGGATTGCCAGCGGGAGTGCCAGACGACTCGGCAGGTCCATCCGCCTCCGGCACACCATCCAGCGGGGGGGCACAAGTGACGCACGGCTCAGACGCGCCCTCCACCATCCGTGCCACCACCCCCGGCCACCACCCCACCCGGCCACGGCTAGGCCGGCAGGCCGGCAGGCGCCACCTGGACCACCCGGACGGTGCGCGTAGCACCAGCAGCCGGTCGCTAAACGATCCGCTGTTTTTGGGAGCGGCGCTGCCGTGACCCTCGCCCGTCAGCATTTCTCTCTCCGGACCTGAAACGTCTCCGAAAGGTGGCCCGAAGTGGCCGAATCTGCCCCGAAGGGCTCGGGACCGGCTGGACGTCGGCTGTGGCGGTCCGTGACGGATCAGTTCGAGTTGGCCGAGCACGAGCTGGTCCTGCTGCGCCAGGCTGCGCACGTCGCGGACGTGTGCAGCGAGCTTCAGGCGACGGTGGACCGGGAGGGCCTGCTGGCGGCCGGCCGGGCGCATCCTGGCCTGGTCGAGCTGAGGCTGCAACGCATCCTGCTGGCCCGTCTGGTCGTCGCGCTGCGGGTGCCGCTCGGCGACGAGGACGACGCTCCGGAGCGGACGCAGTACCGCGGCGTCAGGGGCGTGTATTCGATCAAGGGTGGTGCGGCGTGAGGCGCCGCCGGCCGGACCCGAAGGACCTGCCGCCGCCCGAGCTGCGCCAGTTCACCCTCGAGTACTGGCAGGACGCGGCCCCCGGGTGGGATGCCCGTGTCGATGAGGCCTGGCACTACAACCCCCATCAATCCGACGAGCAGCGCCACGCCGCTCGTGTCCTGCTCGTCTGGAAGGACGCCAGGTCAGCGTGGCGGGAAGCTCACGGCTGGCCGACCGATGGCCTCGACTACCTGCTCGAGGAGCGCGACGCCCGGCTCCGCGCCACCTTCGGGCGCAACCACTACCGATTCCACGAGGAGAACTGAAATGCCCACCGAGCAGCTACAGCGCACCCTGGACGGCGCCGGCCCCGACGTCGTCCAGCGCCACCGGCTGACACTCATAGCGGCCAGCGAGCAGGCGTTGGCCGCGAGCAACCCGGCCTGCCTGCTGTACGCGGCGCTGGCGTCCGCGATCAGCGTCGACGAGCCCGGGTTGTACCCGATGCTGACCGCGGCGCTGCTCAAGGTCGACGACCAGGACCCTCGGATTGCGTTGCACGTCCTTGATGACCTGAAGTCCGTGGACACCGCCGACGGGGTGCCGCTGGCGCTGTACCGGGAGCTGCTGGCGGCGATGGGCAGTTCGTTCGTGACGCTCCACGATGCCGGCGATGAGCTGGCCGGTCTCGACACGGTCCCGCCGGACTGGACAGATGATCCCAAGGCGTGAGATGATGATCGTGGCGTCAGCAGTCCGAGTGTCGCCCGTGTCGCAGCCGCACCCCGGCGTCAGACGAGCGGGAATCGTCAGGACCAAGTGCGCCGGAGCTGGTCGGAGCCCGATCGTGGGGGTCACCGCCGGTCGCCGCCCGTCATTCGACGCGAGCAGGCACCCATGAGCACCCTGATTACCCGTGCGTTCACCGACGCCGAGGTCCGCACTACCGGCGACGGTGGCCGCACCCTGGTCGGAATCGCCGCCCCGTTCGACACGCCCATCGAGGTCGGCGGCTACACCGAGTCGATCCGCCGTGGCGCGTTCGCCCGCACCATCGCCGAGCGCGGTCCCGGCCGGGTCAAGGTGCTCTCCCAGCACAACGACCGGTCCAACCCGATCGGCCGGGCCAGCCTGCTCCGCGAGGACCCGGCCGGCCTGTACGCCGAACTGAAAGTGTCCAAGACCCAAGCCGGCGACGAGGTCCTCGAGCTGATCCGGGACGGCGCGTTGGACGGCCTGAGCATCGGGTTCATCCCGGTCACCGACCAGCACCACCCGGACCGCAACCTCGTCGAGCGCACCGAGGTCCGACTGCAGGAAATCTCATGCGTCACCTGGCCGGCGTATGCCGACGCCCGTGTCTCGCAGGTCCGTTCGTCGCTCACCCCGTCCGCCTCACTCGACCTGGCCCGACGCCGCACGGCGCTGGCCGCCATCCTCTCCGGAGCCTCCCATGAGCTTTGAGTCCGCAAAGATCGTCCGTGCCAACCGTGACGCGCTCGCCGCGTCCGCGACCCGCCTACTGGACCGCGCCGAAACCGAGCAGCGAGCCCTGACCCCGGCCGAGAGCGCCGAGCACACGACCATGCTCGGCGAGCTGACCAGCTACGGCGAGCGCGTCGCCGAGCTGGAGGGCATCGGACGTCGCCAGGCCCTCGACGCGAAGGTGACCCGCGACGCCGGGGACCCGGCCGACCAGTGGGGGCAGCGCAGCCCCGCAACCATCGGCTACGAGCCCGGCACCTACCGCCGCGACAGCCGTGACGTCTCATTCTTCAAGGATCTTGCGTCGGTCCGCAGGGGTGACCAGGACGCCGCCCGCCGGCTGGGCGCCCACCAGGCCGAGCAGCGAGCACTCGGCAACACCGGCGCCACGGGAGGCTCTGGCGGGGAGTTCGCCCCACCGGCGTGGCTGCTCGAGCAGTTCGTCGCCCTCGCCCGCGGTGGGCGGGTCATCGCTAACCGGGTGACCCGTCAGGACCTGCCCGGCGGCGTGTCCAGCATCAACATCCCGAAGGTGATGAGCGGGACCGCCGCCGCACCGCAAACCTCGCAGAACACCGCCGTCGCCCAGACCGACATGATCACCGGCAGCCTGACGAGCTCGATCATCACCGTCGCCGGCAAGAACGTCGTGTCGCAGCAGCTCATCGACCAATCCGGGATCGCGTTCGACCAGATCATTCTGAGCGACCTCGCCTCCGCCTACGCGGTCCAGCTCGACCAGTTGGTCATCAACTCCGCCCTGGCTGGCTTCACCGGCATCCTCGGCGTCACCGGCATCCAGCAGGTCCCTTACACGTCGGCCACGCCCGCGGTCGCAGGTGCCGGCGGGTACTACGCGACGCTGCAGAAGGCCGTCTCGGCCGTGTCGACGCTGCGATTCCTGCCGCCAGACACCATCGCAGTGCACCCGAGGCGTTGGAGTTGGCTCGCCGCGAGCTTCGACGGCCAGAACCGTCCGCTGATCGTCCCCGCAGGCGGAGGCGTCAACAGTGTCGGCACCGCGGCAGATGTGGCCGCTACCGGCGTCGTCGGGGAGATCGCGGGCCTGCCGGTCATCACCGACCCGAACCTGCCGATCAACCTCGGCACCGGCACCAACCAGGACCCCACCCTGGTCATGCGCGCCGCAGACCTTTACCTGTGGGAATCCCCGCTGACGTTCGCCAGCTTCGATGCCCCGTATTCCGACAGCATGGGCGTCCTGCTGCGGGTCCACGGCTACAGCAGCTTCCAAGGCGGGCGCTACCCGGCGTCCATCGCTGTCGTCAACGGCACCGGCACGGTCACCCCGTCCTACTGATGATCTTCGGTCTGGCGGCGTCAACGCAGCCCCTCGTGCATGGACATGCCGCGGGGGGCAGCCAAGGGCAGCACGATGCGCGGGACTCTTTCTACCCGCGCTAGCTGGACGTGCCCCTGCGCCGCCAGGCCGACCCTCTCGAGGCGTTCGACACGCCCAAAGCGGTAGCCCTCTCGACTTCGTTCTGCCAGTAGTCGGCAGCCTTGTAGTCATCAGACGTGGCGTTGAACGTTGGCCCGTCCTGGTGCCAGCGACACCGGGCGCTTTCGAGCAGCACTTGTCCGCTGCACCAGCGCTTGCGGGTAGTGATCTCTTTACACTTCGACATGGCTCTCCCTGGTCGTAATCGGCGTTCGACCCTGCCATGCCATGTGCAGCCGAGAGCAGCAATCTAGCACTGCCGGGCGGGTTGTTCTAGTGGCTCTCTGTTGATCTGAGGGCGAGGGCGTTGGCGTTGGTCAGGCGTAAGCCGCGGCAGCGGCGGCTTGCAGCGCCCCGTCAGGGATCGTCGTGTAGCGCATGGTCGTCTCGGGCTTGGAGTGCCCCAGCAGCTCCTGTACGGCCCGCAGGTCGCGGGTGCCGGCATACGCCTTTGAGGCATAACGATGGCGCAGGGTGTGCGCGGACCAGTCCTCGCCGAGTAGCCGCTTGAGCAGGAA
>JAABUO010010698.1_pt1 | contig 10130 bp, 3 predicted proteins | sample 5559291 | NCBI WGS metagenome assembly JAABUO01 (sample SAMN10711878, study PRJNA513372) | rock metagenome | isolation source: Antarctica rocks | place: Antarctica: Victoria Land, Finger Mt sud
TTTAACTTTTTAACTCGACTCGACTCGAATTATAAAAAATCTTAACTCGATTTAACACTTTTCGAATCAAGTATTTAATTCGAACTCGAGTACTCGACCCGACGCGGTTAGTCTACGTACAGCTCAGCAAGTTTATGCGCGATGCTGTTAGAGCGTTAGCGAAGATAAGATCTCGAACCTCGTCTTTACGCGATGTAAAACTCGTGATTAAATAAGTAACAACGCTTATAACGATTATCTTTATAAGTATAATATAATTAAATGTTCGTTTCGTAAATCGTACGACTTTAATGATTAATTATTTTAAGCTCATTTCTTTAAATTCGTTACACAGTGAATTAATATCTTTTAAAAGCGTAATATTCTCTGTAAAAAGTACATTTAACGTTGCAGCTGAACAGCGTTAAGAAATTCGTGCGTTTACTCGTTAACACGATGACGAGTTAATATTAGTTAAGCGACTTTCAGTACGTCGTCTTAAACGTACGCGCTCGTTAATCTTAATTAATCTTCGTCGTTCTCGTTTTTCTTCTTTAACTTTAAAATTACGAGATTCATTATTTTAAGAGAAAGAAAATAAGAATAAGATAATAATTAATTTTAAATCATCGAGATTAAGCGCTCGTCAGCGATTTACTTAATTTTAAAGAAATAAATAAACAGAGATGATTTGTACGATAGAAGCGATTTTCTTTATTTTTTTCTTTGTTAAACGTTTCGAAGTTCTGAAGTTTATTTTATTTTATGATTATATGTTATAAGAAAAAGCCTTACTGAATTCTTCGTTATATACGAAAGTTTAAAGAGGTTTCGACTTTAAATAAGATAATGAAAATCATGTTCGCTGTTTCGTACGTGACGCGTCTTTTAAAATTACTGCTGAGATAAACATAATAACGCGTAATGCATTAAAGCAAGTGTCTCAGTAAATAAAGACAGGTTTCTTTTCTTCTCAGATTATCTTTAATGAATTAATAATATATAATGAAAAGCTTACTATAACGAGTCATTTGTACGAAGATGATTTCTTTAAAATCATCTTTTTTTTCTTCTTAAGAGTTTCTTAGTACTACTGAATTATTATCGATGTTAATCTTTGACTTTAATAACGCTTAAAGATTCTTATTATTTAAAATCATAATTAGAACCTGAACGCGATCAGACTCTCTTCGTACGAAAGTTCTCGTCACTTCTCTTCTTTATATTAACTCTTAAACGATCGTTAGCACGAAAGCGAAGATTATGAAACGCATTTTCGAAGAACATTTTAAACTTAAAACACTCGATATTAATGAATCGTATTCTTAAAGAATAATGTCGTTTTATTAATATAAATTAATGCTATTAGTGTAATATTTCAAGCTGAATTTTAATAAAGATACTAGTTTTATTTAAACAGACGTAGAAAAATCGTTTTACGTTATCGTAAAATCTCGTAAAATCGAGACTTTAGTTCGATTACATAATTCTTCGATTACGTGATTCTTCGAGCATATGACTATCGTGACTCGAAATTTTACACTTCAGATTTTCTTTAACGTCGTAATAACATTAATAAGACACACATCGCGCACGTAATAACGCTGTTTTAACATCATTATCGCTCGTATTTAATCGTCGCACGTTATATATATTAAGTAACGTTAAGTTTATAACATTATACGTTGTGCACACGAGACGCGACATGTTTACACATAGCGAGTAAGCTAACGACGCAACGATTGTACGAAGTCGAGACGTAAGATCTGCAGCATAGTAAGTAACAACTCATATATATACATATATAATGACGACGAATTTGTATTAATTTCTGAAATAATAACTCGTTATTACACACGTAAGATGCAGCTGAATATATTTCTTTATCTTTTCTATCGTATTATTCGAGCATTTCTTTATTACTTTGTTCAGAATGTCGTATTGCTTTATTTTCTGATACTTTTACTTCTTACGTTAGATTTCATTACAAACATTACGTAGAAAAACAAAAACAGTAAGAACTTCTTTCATAAATTTCTTCTTTATCGTTATACATTGCTGCAAAAACGCTCGCTTTAATACAAGAATCGTTATTAATTCTGTTTATCTTTTTAAAACTTAACGTACATAAAAACGCATTTTCTTATAACATATGTCGTTAAGTTTTGTTAAATAGAAAAAACATGAAAAGACACTGTGTAAAAGAACACGCGAGTGACTTTAAACACATCGTAACTTCTTCTGTTTATACATAATCTTTGCTTTAAAATGAATTTTTCTTTTAAGTACAAGCACGTTCGACTTCGTTAATTTTAAACGTTAAATCAGACATTTACAGCGTAAGATTTAATAACGATAACGATACGTAATCTGCGCTCGCTACTTTTACTCTTCTGTCTTCTTACGAGAAAAAGATTAAGAAGATTCAGGCAAAATCAGACGTTATTAATTTAAAACATACGCGAGAAGAGCTTTCTGCTTTTTAAATGTAAACTTATTATTTAAATTTCTTAAACCGACGAAATTATTCGTTCGTGCATACTTTTATATAATCGACAGATAAGACATCTGAACGCGTACTTTCTACACTTTCTGTACAGATTAAATAGCTGTTAAAAACAAGTCTTTCACGAGTTTAATACATGTCGAGATAACATTTAAACGTACTGAATAGTTTTAAATTAAATCACATTCGAATTAAGAGTTTTAAAGCTACGCAGAATTTATGTACGATTAACAAATATGCGAAAGTTTTCACTCGATTCTTTTAATTTTTATTTAAAACTACTTCGATTACGAAAAAAAAGTTAATTTTTACATTTATAATCGAACTCGCGTTTACAAAAGACGAAAAAAGATCTTTAAAGAAACTGTTTCGTTTGTTTAATAAAAGTTAAGCTCTCGTTAATGATTTGCACGCGTTTATTAAATTTAATAAAGTTCATATTCTTTTTGTTAAAAAAGAATTAACGAAGAAGGAAAATTAACGACGATCGAAAGAAAAACAAGTTTCGCGCTCGACTGTATTCTCTTCTAACTCGAATTCTTCTTCGGCTCAGAGTTCTTCTTTTAACGATGATGTCTTTATATTTAATTCTTTCTTTTTTAATACGAACGAATTTAAATCTAATAATAAAGAAACAGTCGTTATAAAAGAAAACGAAAATGACGATTCTTTAAACTCAGAGTCTGATTCGTTGAATGATGATTCGAACGCACGTTTTAATAATAAACTTCGAGTTCATTAATTAAATAAAGCATAATCTTTATTTCTTAATCTGTTCATTTCATTACTGCAATAAAACATTAAATATAACAAGTTTAATAGCTGTATTAATAGTTTTTTCGCGTGTTATTTTATAAATATTCGTACATAATCGTTATAAGACTCATCGCAGATATCTTAATATTACTTTACATTTATATACTGTGCGCAGTTACTCGCTCTCGAGCATTACACGCAGTAATACTTGCGTAAAAAAGAGAAACAGACAGCGTGCAGTCTTTTAATTAAACTGTCGTTCTTTATGCACACATTCTTTCATAACATAATCGTTATTACACTCGCAGAAATCTTAAGTTTACGAGCATATGCTTTTAAAGTGAACAAGAACAGCAGCTTTACATTTAATTAAATCATCGTTTACGACGATGAATTAATTTCGTGTAAAGATATCATTATTTTCTTATTTAACATGAAGCATATGTTTAAATAACTGACTTTAAAAACATATGAAATATTATTTTCAGAGTTATTATTCGACGTAAACGCATTAAACTTTTTTAATTTAACGTTATTTACACTTACAGCGTTCGAGAATCTCGTAAATAACGCAGCACACGCGTATTTCTTTTCTTATAACATACGTCTTTTACACTTCTCTTCTTATTTGTAAAAGAAAGTACTTATAAACAGTACTTTAAGAAAACGAATGTTCTTTATAAAGAAAAACAGATTAACGTTTCGAAGAAAATTCGTTTTAAACTATATTAAAAGCGTGAAACGATTTCTGTTATATTTATAATTACTCATGCATTTCACTGCAAGCGTTTTAACTCGAGTAACAGAGTTAAGTACGTTAACGTACTGCAACTCGATTACTTCTGCACAACGAACTTTGTTATTTAATAAATCTGCATGTTTATTCATGCTACGATTACGATATACGAAGAACTTTTACACAACTGAGCAGAAAGTGTCTGCAATAAAGTATCTTTGCGTCGTCGTTTTACATATCACTGTCTTGTACATCGTTCTTGTTTTATTCTTTAAGCACTTTATTAAAGTTAAGATTTTTAATCGTATAATTATTCATTCGCTTTTATTTTTCGAACACAAAAACATCGCTTTTAACACGCGACAGCTTTCTTTACTGATGCGTAGCTGCAGTTTATAACATATTTAATAACGATTAAACGTTTTAACGTATTAACATTTAATTCTCGCGTTCGTGAAATATAGCATGTGCGAAGAATTTTTCTTTAACGACGAATCTGATTAAGATTAATTATTCGCGTAAATGTTTAACGCTAATATCGCTACAGCGAGTATGCATCATTCGCGAAAAATCGTAAAGTATACGTACGCTCGTTAGACGAACATGATTCGTAATGTTCGTATAAATAAATAACGATAGTTTCTTTCGTTCAGTTTACGTTATCACGTTTTCTTCGACTTGCACAAGATTTCTTTATCTTCTTTTTCACGCAGTACTTTTAATTCGAGTAACGAACATACGTTAACATTTTCTTTTTAATAATTACGCAAGCATGCACTTTCGTCGTTAAATTACGAAGAATAAACGTTGTCGTAAAAGATCGTGAGATTATTAAATTTACAATAAATTTAACTTCGAATAATTCTGTTTCTGTTTCTTCTGATTCTTTACTTACATTGTTAAGAAAATTCCTTCACGATGATTCTGTAACGTTTAAATTAAACGAGCAGAGAGAAGCTTTAAAGCTGATCTTGTAAAAGACTTCGTGTTTAACGATTATACTAGTAACTTCGAGCGGAAAAAGTTTCTTGTATCTGTTACTCGCTTCGTTAAGTATAGCTAAAACGACGATCGTCATCGTATTTTTAATCGGTTTAAAATTAAATCTGCTACGAAAGATAAAAGAAATGAAGATTTCGACTTTAATTTATGAAGAATAAAAGTTTGCAGATAAACTCGTGCTGATTTCGATCGAAACCGTCGTGTCGTTAAGCTTTCAGCTATTTTTAATATCTTTGCACGCAGAAAATAAACTTAACAGAATTATCTTTAACGAATGTCATTTAATTATAACGACTGCGAATTATAAATATAAAATGCACGAGTTAAAAAAGCTACGGCTGATTATTACTCAGTTTTTCTTTCTTTCTGCGACGTTATCTGTTTCTGTTTTGTAAGAAATGAATAAGATATTATTTCTTTTAAATAACGTCGTTCTTCGAGCGTTAATTATACGACATAACATCGCGTATTTAATGAAATAAATAACGTCGTTTGCGCTCGAAGAATAATTTTCTAAAGTGCTTAATTTTTTACTCGAAGAAAAAAATTAATATATAAAAGACGACAGAGTTTTAATTTATGTAATGAGCATTGCGTTTACAAAACGTCTCAGTAAATACTTGTACTGTTAGGTTTTATATTAAAACGTTTAAGACAAAGAATCTGTTTTAACGAAATTTCGATCACATAACAGTTTCGTTCTTGTATGTATGTCTATGTTAAGCGCAGGCTTCGATTATAGTTTTATACGAGCTATCATTCACTTTCATATTGCATATTCTCTTATTAACTTCGCGCAAGAAAGCGATCGAGCGAGTTAAGATAATCAGCTTACGAAATTCGTCATTTTTATTTCTTCTTCTGTCTTTTTATTTACAGAGCGAGACTTTAAAGCATAAAAAGCTTTTAAATTAACGTATCTTGCAGAAAAAGTTTATCGTCGTTAAGTGTTAAACGTCGAGCTCGATGATCGATATATAATTAAATGTTAAAAAAATTAACAGACGTTATATAACTTATGTCGAGCACGAGAAGTTAAACGCGATGCTATACGAGAGAATGTGTTAACGAGTTAATAAATAATCGAAATCGAGAAGTCGAATTTCTTTTAAATACTCGATCATTTTATAAACGTCTGTACGTTTTATTTCGTAATGTCGCTCGACTTCGAAATATATAAAGATTATTACTTTAAGAATTGCAAATTGTAAAAACACATCGTAAGTGCATATTTATTTACGTTAAAAGATATTTAAGCACGACGATTACTGATTACAGATTCGTATTACTTTACGTGTTTTTTACTTACTGTAATGTATTATTAAACGCGAAACTTAAGTTACAGTCGCTGCAAGTATAATAACATTATTTTTTTAATCGTCTTCGCTGCGTTTTACTTGTAATCGTCGTTAAATGTATACGAGATTCTTTTTAACTTTAACACGACGAACTATAATTAACTTAAATCGTACATTTCGTTAATGTTATAAAAAACAAGAGCGTACGACACAGATGCGATCGTTGTCATTCTTTTCTTTCGACATGTTATCGAATTTTATGCGCGCGAACGTTTTCGTTTACAAAATACGTAAATTCTTTTCTTATCGTTTTTCGTTCTTTCTGCAGAATACATGCTTGTTTTTTTTTAAACATTTCAGCACATAACACGTAACATTATAAGTTCTTCGAATTTTTATCTTACAGTTAACGAACGCAGTCGATTTATGAAATTTATACACAGAACGCGATGTTTTCTTTCAGTTTTAAATTTATAATTAACGAACGTATCTGATTTTTAATTTATTAAATTCTCACGCAGAACATAATGTTTTTCTTTTAGTTTTTTAATTTATAATGAGCGAACGCATCTGTTTTCTTAAATTTACACACATTAAACATTTCGTTTTTAAGTTTACAGTTAACGAACGCATCTGTTTTTAAAATTTACATTAAGCAATTCGACTGTTTTTATATAAGTTAAAACTTTATAAAATCGAAAAGCAGTCAGGGTTATATGTTTTAAGAATTAATCTTGTAAGGATTTTCCTTTCGTGATTTTTTTTACTTTTTATCTCTGACTTATTAAACGAGATTTTTAAATTAAAGATAAAGATTTTTAATTTACAGACATTATGTTAAGGAACATAACTGTCTGTTCATTAATTTAAGTCGATCTGAGATGAAAATTTCGAGTTCTTTAAACGAAAATTTAAAGTTAACAAATTTACAGAGAGTAAAAACATATATATATAGCGTTAATATAATACATTCTTGCATTATATAATTAACGTCGATTTTACGACGATCGATTACTAATAAGAATTATAATACGAATGTTTAATGTAATGTAATAAAAATATTTTTAAAAGAACTTTAAATTTATTAAGTAAAATGAACGTATAATTATATAAGATATTAAAAGTAACACTGTTAAACGACTTATTATTTATTAATAAAGAAATTAAGACATGAATAATAAGTTTTAAATATATAGTTCATAAAGTTCTGTTTTATATGAATCATTCGAGAATTAATTTATATGAGTGAATATAATTTAATAATATATTATTATTATTATATTATCACATATCAGTATTAATATTATTTATTAGCGTTAACTTTACACGTTCATGTATTATTATTATGATGTTTATATAATATAAATTAAATATAAAGATTAAAGAATAAATAGAAATAATAGTAAAGAAAAAATATTAAAGTTTAAAACGATTTTAAAAGCTTCGAGTTCTTTATTATTTAAAATTATAAACTTAAAACTTTTCGTAATTAAAATAATAATTTAAAAGTTATTAAACTTTAATTAATACAACGCGAACATTGTTAACTAACAATATATTTAATTTAAATCATATATTAAAAAATCTGAAAAGATTTTTAAACCGCATTTAAAGTTACATTTAATTCTAGTTACGCTTAAAACGTTTCTTTACTGTAAATAAACATTTAAATTTATGCATTTAAATATAATGTATAAAATTTATTTAATAATAATAATAGTAGGAAAAGTTATAAGTGTAGTAGTTAAAAATAAATAAGATTCAGATATAATATTATAATTTCATAATTTTATAATAAATAATATTATAATAAGTATTATTACGATAAGTAATATAATAATAAAATAATGAATAACGTGTTAAGTAATTAACTTTAATCGTTAACGAATTAATATAATTAATATTATAAAAGAAAAAAGAATTAAAATAAAAGAGAAAAAGAATTAAAATAAAGAAATAAAGAAAAGAAGAAAAGAAAAAAAGAAAAGAAAGAAAAAAAAGAAAAAAAAAGATAAAGAAGTAAAGAGATAAAGAAATAAAAAAAGAAAGAAAAAAGAAATAAAGAGTTAGAATTAAAAAGTAAGAAATTAAAAAAAATAAAGAAAGAAAAAGAAAATTAACCCTAAAGAATTAAAGTTAAAAAAGTAAGAGGTTAGAATTAAAAAAAAGAAAGAATTTAGAAAAAAAGAACTTTAATGTTAAATATTAAAGTCATTACATCGTACGACGTACAGCGTACGACGTGATTAGCTATTCTTATTAAAACTAGTATTAAATGCAGAGTTTTCTTCGTACTATTATACGTTACAAACTGTACTTTTTACATACTTTAATAATAATATACTTAATACATAATACATACGCTGTATGCTAGCGATCTCGTTTATCATTACTGTTATATATATATAACTGAACTTTTATTAAATGTTTAACTATCTCTTATTCCCGACGGTCACCTGCTCAGATGACTCGTACAAAAGCCGTAGGGCTAATCCGTCGCTAGCCGAAGGCGGCCTAGCGAAGTCATCTGTCCCCTCGGTTAATCGATTATCTGCCTTAAACTTTTACTAGATGATCTTAAGCTTAATACTTTTTACGACATGAATTATCGAGCTGATCGAGACGAGTTTAACGCTGCAGAAATAATTAAAAAATACGAAGATTTCAGTCAGGAAATGAGATTAAGAATCTTAACGAATTTAACTGATCGATTGCTCAGCCGCCTGCATCTTTCTTCGCGCGAATGAAATTCTGCGCATTAACTATCGCACATCTTTCGCGAAACATAATCGTAGCTCTGATCGAGACGATTTTAACGTTGTAAAACTCACGGAAATCGAAGCTAATTCGAACGCGCAATCGGGGTTAAGAAGCGACGCGCGCAGAAACGAGCTTCAGCGTCATGAAACGAGAATGCTTACACGCATAAGTATCATGTTTCTCGAATGCGACGATGAACATGCTTAAAATCGACGATGTTTTCTCGATGAAGATGCTCGTATAAAGTAATACTACGTTCTTAATGAGATGAGAATGCGCGCGCGCGCACGAAAAACCTTACTGTGTTCAGTTCTCGATGAGAATGCTTACATAAAATAGAATCATGTTTCTTAATGCGATTAATGATGAGTATGCTCGTATAGTACAACATCGATAGCTTTACTTCTCTTCTTTAAACTTCTGTAGTATTTCAAGCTGAATGCTAATAAAGAAACTAGTTTTATTTAAATAAACGTAGAAAAACCGTCTTACGTTATCGTAAAACCTCGTACGATCGAGGTCTCAGTTTAATCGCATGATTTTTTAATCACGTAATCCTTTGAGCACATGACTATCGTGACTCGAAATTTTATACTCTTTCTCATTAAAAACGAATCACATAATGAATAAAAAAGTAAAAGATTTAAAATCATTCATTAAAGTGAGAATCTTAAGCTTCGTAGTGAATGAAGGTTCTCGTACGTACTTTTCGTTAACTTCGTTCTCTTAATCTTTCTCTTATTTCATTATTATAACGCGATGAAAGACGATTCGAAGCTAATTATAATTATCGTTAATATCACTAATAACAATCGTGATAGACTAATCGTTTATTCTAATCTTATAAACTTTCTTTAAATAAGTAATAATTAACTGAGCTAACAAGTGATAGCTTTTCGCTCGTCTGTCTCGTGTCGACAGAGAGAAGCTTAATCTCTTTACTCTCGAAGAATTCATTCTTCTAGCTCGCAGTGAGCGACTAGAAATGAATAATCTTAACATTACTCATTCTTAACAGGCTTAAGCGTTGTTTGTATAAATAATAAGTGAGATAAAATTAACGCAGAGCTGAGAACTAATTCGTACGAATAGA
>JAABUO010010699.1_pt1 | contig 10127 bp, 19 predicted proteins | sample 5559291 | NCBI WGS metagenome assembly JAABUO01 (sample SAMN10711878, study PRJNA513372) | rock metagenome | isolation source: Antarctica rocks | place: Antarctica: Victoria Land, Finger Mt sud
TTGACTCTCAGACGTCTAGCACATTTCCACCTCCATTGCCCAGCTGTTAAAAAGTTTGAGTCGCATTGCCTGTTTTATTTTCTGCGGTGTTACCTCACGCTTGTGCCACAGCTTGCGGCCAAGAAGAGACGCCATGTAACAACGTGGAGTCACTGTTTTCCCTTGTCTGCTGACAAGAACTTTGTGCAGGAATCCTGCACGGCCTCCAGAGCAGCAACTGGAAGGAGCGTCTGACCAGCATGGAGGCTCTCCAACAGCAGGTCCAGGACAGGAAGGAGAACCTGGAAGGGACCAATTCCATCCTCATTCAGGGCATGTCTTACGTGCCAGGCTGGAGTGAGAAGAACTTTCAGGTGACAAACACAAACTCATCATGCAGGGAGTGCACCTAGGGCTGCCTTGCCCCAAGCATACCATGGGATGCAATCTATACACCAAACGCTGAAGCATAGCAAGCTGTTAAATTGTAGTGACCTCACGGTAGAGACCAACTTTCTTGATGCAGCTTTACTGGATGGATCATCAATCTGAACCTGGCTAGACAAGCATTGACCTCATGTGTGTGTACCAAGCTGCTGTTTTGCCTCTCAGGTGTTGGGTAAGGTGTTTGAACTGATAGCTCTTTTAGCTACTGAGTCGTCCAAGCTCAGCAAGAAGGACGCATTCACAGCTATCACAGGTCTGGTTGACAAAATGTCTGACATCAAGCTGAAAGGGCCAGCAGGTGAAGCCCTGACAGCAATGTCAGAAGCCCTGGGACCTCAGTTCATCTTCACCCAGCTGCATAAGCGAGCTGCTGCACAGAAGAACCCCAAGGTATGGATTGCAGCATGCATGCATTTGCCATTAACACAGCAACTGTTTGTCTCCAACCGGAGCTGCCATGAGACCAGTCTACAGGCTTACATGGCTAGCATGCTTCTGGACAGTCTTGTTGCGCATTTACCATGAGCATTTATGTGCCATTGCTGACATGTTGGTTTGCTGGCAAAAGCTGTATTTGCCTCCAAATGCTTGGAAAGGTGCATGCTTCTACAGGTCCTGAGTGAGTCCATCAGTTGGATGGCGACAGCAGTTGAGGAGTTTGGCCTGGGCACACTTGATGTCAAGGCTCTCATTGACAACATGAAAATGGACCTGGCTTCAACAAATGCAACCATCAGAAATGCTGCAATTAGCCTCCTGACTGTGGCTCACAAGCAGCTTGGGCCTGGCTTGGCAGACATGCTAAGGTCAGATGTCAAGCCAGCTTTGATGACAGCCTTGGAAGATGCATTCAAGAGGAACCCCCAGGAACAGGTGTGCTTGTTAAATCCAACTTGTGACAGGGCCATCTTACTTGCCATCCTGCTTTGCTGGCAAAGCAAGCACAGATTATCCAGCTGAAATTTGAGCAACATTGGCTGTTAAGCAGACCAGGCTGTCGCGTCAAGCATCCTTGTGCTCGTGCAAAAAGATATTGTTTTGGTCAAAAGTGGCTGATTTGTAGGTGATGCCCAACCGCAAGGTGCGCAAGGCTGGCCAGGCTGGCAAGCCTGCTGGTGGCTACAATGGCCCTGCAGCAGATGAAGATGATGAGCCCGCAGCGCCATTTGACCCAGATGCTTTGTTGCCCAGAACTGACATCAGCAGCCAGATCACTTCCAAGCTGGTAGCCAACATGGGCAGTGCTAACTGGAAAGAAAGGAATGCTGCTCTGGATGAGGTGGAAGAAATCATCAAGGCTGCTGGTGGCAGGATACAGCCATCTGTAGGGGATCTGATGCCTGCCCTTAAGGTCAGTTGTTCCCTCAGCTGCTGCTGTTTTACTGGCATCTGTACAAATCAAGTGTAAAACCATCAACGTTGGCATCTGCTATGCTGCTTGCACAGCTTGATGCTTGCATTGACACATGATGATGCCAAGTAATCCTTGCTCCACCTTTTGGCAAAAGGAAGTTTTTGAAGGGCAGCACAGGCAACCCACTAGACTCCATGCTCATTGCCCGTTTGTCCGTTGCAGCCCTCTGACACACTACAGCTGTGCTGCAGGGGCGCATGGCAGACACAAACAGGAACCTGACTGCCAAAACATTACTCTTGCTGGGTGAGCTGGCCAAGGCCATGGGGCCTGCGTTTGACAGTGTGGGCAGGCCCTTGCTGTCTGTCTCAGTCGCCAACTTGTCAGACACCAAGAGCCAGGTGAGTCCTGCAGAACCAACTGATTACAAAATGGCGCACTGATGCACGGTTGCGCACTCTATGCATTTTGTAGACACGCTGTTGACACACATGATGAGCAGACAAATTGGGCGTTTTGCAGCATGAGAATTTTAGACCACAAAATCATAAGAGGCCTGCTCTTGCAGGTGCGCACTGCAATACTGGGCATGCTGGATGCATGGGTCACCGTTGTGCCTGTTGAGAAGGTGCTTCCATCTGTAGCTGATGCCATTGCTGCTCCCAAAGCCAGCTCAGAAGGCAAGCTGACTGGCCTGAAATGGCTGGCAACAGTTTTGGATCATGGCCGTGCCAGCAAGGGTCTGGCAGCTGTTCTCAGATCAGCCACCCTGGGCATGAATGACAAGGCTTCTGATGTCAGGGAAGCTGGCACCACCCTCATGACTCTGATGCTGGAGGTGAGATCTACGCATTCTGGATTACTTTATGCCGGCCATGCACTCCATTGCCAGGTTGTGTATGTTGGAATGGCTCACAGTCATTCCGCCGCAACCATCATCCAGATAGCTGACTGGCAGCGGCACAAACCAACAAGATGCTTGTTGCACCTTTTGCATCCTGTGCTGCTTCTGTGAAAATTGCCCTCACTTTCCCCTCCCCCCCCCTCTCCCCTTCCCCTCCATTGAAAAGTAATGTCAAGCAACAGCATGATCATCAAGGAGGCCATTGCATATTTGCGCGCTAAAGATAATATCTTCTGCAGGGGTATGGGCCAGAGGCAGTGTCCTCAGCCGCAAACGTCTTGGATCCAAGCAGCAGGAAGACCGCCTTGGAAGCTGTGCAGAAGGCTGGCCACTCATTACCAGCTGCTAACATGAGTGCGACAGCTGTAATGGCAAGGTCTACCTCTGGTCAGTACAGAGCCTGCTGGATTATTCAGCGCCAAGCCTGTCAGTTGCTATCAACAGTGCAACTTATTCCTATGTGCCATCCTGTTGTGCCAAATCTCTATTAATGCTGTTATCTCCATTAATGCTGTTCTTGTCATGACTTTGTATTGCAAATCAAACCTGTTCAACGTCTAAATTCTGCATGTACCTCACGATGGATGTGTCCATCTGCTATTATTTACATTCTGCAGCACTTCTGGAAGACTGTGCTAAATTTGCCGCAGGCAAAGACCCTAAATCACTGGCAGGAACAACAAACAAGAGTAGCTCAAGGCCAGGTACAGCAAAAGCCAGACCTGGTGCAGCCATACGACCTGGTGCCAGCTCTGCTGGTCTGGCAGCAACAGCAACGGCAGCAAGTGAGGGTGTCTGCTTGCAAATCAGCAACAAGAAGGATGAGAGAGCCAGGAAGGTGAAAACTAAACAAGCTTTGCAAAATCCATATCAGCATACAATGCCATACTAAACACACTACGCATGATACAAGTTGCTTTCAAGGTGAAATCTGAAAACCTGGAAATGGTTTTCAGTATTTGCTGCATCAGAAGCACATACCTTCTGTGCCACATCAGTTAGCTTGCACACTTTTTGGCATGCTGCTCATTTATATATGCTGAATGTGTATGGAGACATTTTGCAGACCAGGCACAACCTGAAAGGAGGAAAGTTTGAGGGCATCAGGGATGATGAAGCAGAGGGGCTAGAGGCTGAGCTGGCACCTTTGACATCCGACTCTCTCAAGTACGCCCTAGCTTGCTATTTTGCCTTGTGACACAACAAGTGTTTGGTCTGCTGCTCAGATTCACATGTATATGTCTAAAAGTGCAACGCTGTCCAGGTTGTGCCTTCTCTATATTGTCTCATTCATATGATGACCACTGTATGGTGGTACCTTTACCTGTCCATACAGTACTTACTGAGCCAAAGCTGTCGATTGATGGTGTAAAAGACTGTATATGCAACATACTTGCTGACAGAATTGCCTTGTTCACTGCAGGAAGCTGCTGTTTAGTGCTGATTTCAGACGCCATATTGAGGCGGCAGACCTGTTGTTGATGCAGCTGCCCGACGTTGCTGATGCAGCAGTGTCTTGTCTTGACCTGCTGCTGCGGTGGGCAGTGCTACGCCTGTGTGACGCCAACACCCAGTGCTTGCTCAAGGTTCTGGACCTGTGCAAAGCCCTATTTGACGTGTGCCAGGAAATGGTAAGCTGTCATGGCAGTCCTCAGGCCTCCAACCTGTGGCTCAAGTAGAGTCATGACCTGCAGTTATCAGCATGCATGTCTATCTCATGTAACTTGCAAGCAGTGAGGACTACTGCTCATCCTGTTGTTCAATCTGTGACAGTCCAGTAGGACATCATACTTCAACAGATGTGCCATTCAGTGCAGAGCACCTGTGTGTGCATGCAGCAAAGATGCCAGGCAACCCTGCTCATTGCAGTATGCCTATCTGCAGGGCTATCAGCTGTCTGAGTATGAGACTATGGTGTTTGTGCCATGCCTGATTGAGAAGGCTGGTCACAATCAGGTATGCTCTTGTACCCTGTTTGCCTGCACACATTTGCTTGTAATGCCTCTGCGGCTTCTTGCCTTGCGCTGGGCTGTCCCTCTTGCCATGTCAATGAAAATGTTAGCACATCTATATTCAGAGCATGACTCACATGGTGATAGGCCTTGAACCTGATAGACCTTGAACAGTTTGCCAACCAATTCAATTGATGATTCAGGACAGGATCCGTCAGCTGCACAGGGAGCTGATGAAGCAGGTGAGGGGGTTGTACAACACGCCTCGCCTGGTCGACTTGCTGGTGCAAGGCCTTGCCTCCAAGAACAACCGGACAAGGGTGGAGGCTGCAGAGGCAATCGGAGAGATTGTTCAGGATGAGGGTGTGCATGTGGCAGACAAGGCCAGGCATAAGCCCCTGCCTGCTCTGGCACAGGTTAGACCATTGCGTGGCAAGTGCAATCTCAATCTGAAACAGCAACTTGAATTGCAATGAAGGTGCAGAATGGTCTGTCGCATGTCTGACGGTGCTGAGCACAGAAAGTTTGCATGACGTCGCTCCTTTGCATTGCTGAAGTTCTTTGACATCTTTTCTTCCTGCAGTTTAGCACCTGTGAGCGACATTGGAGCTTCTCGCCATCAGTGTGGTCTGTGCATGACATGCGCTTGACACAAGGGCCAGGCTTCATTTGCCATATTTACTTCTTTGAGCTTATCGCGTGCTGACTGTGCCCTGCAGATTGTGTCTGACCGTGACAAGGCTACTCGAGCAGCTGCTCTGGGCACACTGGAACTGGTATATATGTCTGAAAGCCAGGCCATTTGGAGCATGCTTGGTCGCTTGTCAGATCAGCAGCAGAGCTTGCTTGAAGAGCGCTTCAAATACACCGACAAACAGGTGATGCCTGCATCATTCCCTTGCACAGCGGCTTTTGACAGAGCTGCAACGTGCATGACTACGTCATTCATCGGACATGCATGGCGGAAAGGCATGGTCAAAATCATTGTCAGAATTGATGCTTCCCTGTGCAGGCAACTCGCAATGGTGTGGAGGTAGGTGCAGCGCGTGCAGACCGCCTGGAAGCGGCCCATGTTGAGGAAGCTGAGCCTAGCTTGCCCCCGGTAGAAGCCAGGTGGGTGCTGGTGATCACGTTGCACGCAACATTGACTGCAAGAATGCTACGTGTACCCAGGCAGGCCCTGCAGCCCTGCCAAGAAGCATATAATGATGTTCATGTTGGATATTGCTGCGTGATCATGCAAGCAGTGGCTATGAGCGACAGAAAAGACAAGTGCAAGCGGTGCAACGTCCAGCTTTGTCTGAGGCAGGCTGTGGCTGCAACTTCACAATACGCCTCACTGTGCCATGCACTTTAATCATATCATCTGTACTGTCTGTTGCGGCTGCAGTGCTACGCTGTTGTTTTCAGGATGAGTGTTGTCAGGGTCAGGACAAGTGTTATCAGGGATGACCAGTTGTCAATGGTATATGTAGGGCTGATGTGAATGGAGCGTCTCTGCGCAGTAGTCAAGGGTCAATTCCAGTGCATCCTGTACCTAGGCGGGTGCAGTCCATGCAGTTTCCAGCTTCTGTCCTGGTGGAGCAGGCACCTGCAGTGAATGGCTTTGCAGCTAGCCAGGCCAGGTGATTTCTGGACTTTGCACAAATAAACTGCTGCTTTAAGCCACCTTGGTGCATCGCGATTGTCAGTCTGTAGCCTACTCAAGCAATCAAGACAGACACATATGCCTTGCTGAACACATAAATTCAGATGCTGCAAAAGCTGGTATAGGGCATGTGCTTGGGTGTCTTATCTGATTTCTTGGATTATCACAAGCTTGTATCAGTTCCGTTTTCACTGGTCTTGTCATCCCAAGGGCTGTAGGAACATGTCAGCACTTCCACCGCAAGGGATTTAACACACTTAGAAACTGCTTGAAAGAAGTGCTGTGTGCAGTGCACAAATAACACCTCCCATCCAAGCCCAGACGCCGATGCAGCCGCAAAGGCCTGCTGCATTGTCTTCAGCTCCGACACCAATGCCAGCATCTACACCATTGCCTCATGTGGGCGGTCCACTCACCCCCTTTCCTGCCCCAGCAGAGCCACGCAGTGATGATGAGGTTGCTGAGCAGTGGAGCAGAGGAATGGCTATGCTGCATGATGAAGATTTGGCCCAGGTTTCTGCCACACCACCACAATGCTGCCCTGTCCAAACTGCGGCACGGTCCATGTCAGCAACCGACGTTTGGAACCAACAGTGTGCGATGATCATATACCAAAATGCTGCCGTCGACATCAGTCCAATGGTGCAAGTTTGCTTCCCGCCAGCAATGTTGATTTTGTCTTTCAATAACCATTATACTCTGCACATTGGCGTGATGAAGCTGCAGCTTGGCTACTTCTGCATGCCAACAGCTGTCTTGACTGAACACTGCAGAGTGTGGAGGGCATGAAGGTGTTGTGCTTTGAGCTGATGGAAGCATCAGGGGGCAGGGCCTCTGCCTCCACCCTGGCTGATCTGGCAGCCAGTGCCAATGAGCTTGTGGTAGAGCTGACAAGGAGAGTCCATCAGGTCAGATAAGACTTGGCTGCAACTCTCAAGAGAATCAGTAACAGAACAGCAAAGCAGACGTGCTTCCCTCCTGAAGTGCCAGTCATGTCAAGGTGTCAATCTTGCATTCAGCGATGCAGATTTCCAAAAGTAGCTCTCACCAGGACTCTAGCACTCAGGTATGAGAATGTGAGATGCAATCTGGCCAAGCTGCATACTCATTTCCTCCCTGGGCACATGGACAGAGTGTGTGAGCGTGTACATTATGCTGGTTCAGGTGTTTGACACTGCTGAGCACGAGCTTGCAGCTTCTGGACAGCCCTCATCCTCCAGGGGTTGCAAGTATGCCCTGAACACCCTCATGCAGACCTTCCAGCTCAAGACCATGGCTGCAAATGTTGCTGCTGGCCCGGTATGTGCCCGCCTCTGCGCCTTATGCAGCCTGATCATGAACAGCTTGGCACCCAAGCCAGAGACTGAAGGCAATGCAGCGTCATTTTGTTTGGTGCCAATTCAGCCCATGTGTACCACTGTTGTAATCTACAAGATGGTGCATAGTGATCGAGTCATGCCTGCATCACCAATGTCCACTCTGGTGTGTGCATGTGCAGCTGCGGGAGTGTGCGGCTGTGCTTCTTATGAAGCTGCTGGATGACAAGGTGCCAGCTCTGCTGGAAGGCACTCAGCTGCTCAAGGCCCTCAATGTCCTCATGCTCAAAATACTGGACAACTGCAACAGGTGACTTCATGTCTCCTGCATGAGCTCAACAGATTCTATGGAGCGTGCAACAAAGTGTGCATCGAAGTTCATCTATCTCAGGGTTGCTGAACATGGTGACCAAGCAACCTGGCTGTTAGCCGCTTACACTGGAGTTGCAGCCGGATGTGGTGTGTATGTGAGGATGGAATATTGCATTGCTGCAGGACATACTCTTTCCTGGCCCTCATAGTCTTGCTTCGCTGCCCGCCAGAGCAGTTGCAGCAGCAGGGCCAGGAAATTTTGACCAAGTTCAGTGACCTGGTGGTCAAGTGCCTCATCAAGCTCACGAAGGCTTTGCAGAATACGCTAGATGTAAGTCTTGTAGACCTGATGATCTGATGTGATGTGTATAGTATAGCCCATGCATGATATCTGCTACACAAGCCATGAACAGTCTCCTGCGCCTTCCTCTGTGCTTTCCCCTGTGCACAAGAGCCTAAGTGGTGCTGCATGCTGCCACCTGCAGCCATGTCTGTGTCATCACAGGCCTTGTACACAACCCAGGTACCCTGGTATGGTGGCTTCATGTCTGAGAGCCACAGACCAGTTTGAGCAGGACCATGCAGTCCAGTGAAAACTGGCTGCAGTAAATAGTAGTGACCTCAGGAGCACAGGCAACACACTGCTAATTTGGCTTCCATCTCAACTGAATTTGCAGTCTGCTGGTACCAAAGGTCTGCTTTTCACGACATGCAGGAGCTGGACCTGGACATGCTGTTGATGAGCATCCATGACTACTTCATGGGCTTGGGAGTGGATGAGATTAGGCGCAGGGGTGCTGACGACGACAAACCCCTGAGGATGGTGAAGACTATCCTGCATGAGCTGTGCAAGCTCAAGGTATTCCAACATTCACAAGCCTCTCCTCAACAACTTTGTACTGCTCCTTACAGGTTCTAGTAGACCAGTCAATGTGCAGCTCATAGGCAAACTGATCTGTACATGTGCTGTACTGTCCTCCGACAACCCATATCTTGACTTTTGCCAGATGCCCCCTGAGGGCATGCAGAATGCATGGCATCCCACCTGAACACTGCGCTCCAAAGCTACGTCCATTGTATGTCTAGAAGTTGCATGCGAACCTGCAGGGGCTGGTCATAAAGGAGCACATGCGCGACATCCCTCAGAACTGTGACCCTGCGCCCATCATCCGCATCTATGTGGACCTCAACCTGCAGACCCTTCACAAAGCAGGCGTCATTTCAGGGCCAGTACCCATGCCAGCAGGGACGCCTCAGGAAGCAGCCCTGCCTCCTGCAACCTCTGGCGTGCAGGTAGCAGACAGGGGCGCCTCTTCTGCACAGGGTCACATGCACAGCTCAGGTAGCCTAGGCTCTGGGCAGCTGCCACAGGCTGTTCAGGAAGACAGGGCTGCAAGGCCAGCCAGTGCTGTGGAATACCCACCCCTCAGCCCTGCTGGCAGCCTGACTTCTCCAGGATCTCAGGCAAGCACCAGTGCTGCTGCTGTTGCTGTGTCCTGTCTGTTGTGGAGATGCTGTGTCTGACATTGATCTGGTGCATAGGTCATAATCTGGTGGCAATGCCCACATCAGCATCTTGCTTGACCTGCATACTGTACCATGAGATTGATGCACCAACCAGTACAGACAGCAGTGTAGTGCCTGGAGCTCTTTCCATATGCATTATCATCAATGAAAAAGATTTGTGCAGGAAACAAAGGCTAGGCTAGCCAACATCTTCAAAATGATTGGGGACAAGGCCAGCACTGAGAGGGGCCTGGTAGAGTTGTGGCACTTCCAGCGGGACCACCCAGAGACAGACATCAACCCACACCTAGCCAGGACCAGCAGTCAGTTTCGGCATTACATTCAGAGGGGTCTGAGCAAAGTAGACAGGCGCATGGCCAATAGTGCAGGTAAGTACAGTTGCAACATGAGCTGTGCTCGTCTTAGTTGCTTGTTAGTGCACACAAGAGCAATGTCTTTGAACACGACGGTCGTGTAGTTGAAGGCCCAGTAGCACCATATGTTACTTCACCTGCAGCATTCAGTTTCTGATTCTAATTTGGTATCTTTGATATGTTTGCCGTCTGTCCTTGAAACATAGCTGGGTTAAGATAGAACATGATGCAATGCGCAGGTGTGGGACGCAGCAGCAGTAGCCCTGTGCCTGATGATACAGATGTACCCACTGCATCTGATAGCATGAGCAGGGGACAATCTGCTGGTCCAGATG
>JAABUO010010700.1_pt1 | contig 10126 bp, 14 predicted proteins | sample 5559291 | NCBI WGS metagenome assembly JAABUO01 (sample SAMN10711878, study PRJNA513372) | rock metagenome | isolation source: Antarctica rocks | place: Antarctica: Victoria Land, Finger Mt sud
CTGGCCGAGTCTCTGCTGCTGCTGGCCCGGGTGCTTGAAGGCAACGGGGATGGGTTTGCGGAAGCCTACGAGGTGCGCGAGGAAACGGACGTGGATGATGCCGCGGATGAGGTGAGAAGGATGTTTGAAGAACTCGAGGAAATCTCGAAGGAAACACTTGGCTAAGAATGCTTTCGCTACCGTTTCAGCGGCCATTTCTTACGGCTAGCCTTCCGCCAGTTCCATTAAGCGGATCAGAGCCTCGTGATAGGTGAGTTTATGACGGTCTGCGAAGGCTACGAATCTGTCGTAAGCGCTCTCGTTGAGCCTGATCGCCAGGTGTCTGGTCGGCTCGCTCGGGACAGCACGTCTGCGTCGCCCCATTACCCGAGTCTCCTGAGATGCAGATGACTCCCGACTCACGAAGCCGTGCTGTGCAGCCGCCGAGTCAACTGCAATGAGGTCTATCGCGCCACGAGGTCGTACTGGGGGAAACTCCGCGAGTTTGTCACCAATCGAGGTTAGGCGAGATGAATCTGCCGAATCGTCGAGTAATCCAAACTTGTTCATACTTCCCTACCTTTCTCAATTTGTTGAAGGAGGCCGATCAGTTCCTCCGCCAGTTGATGAACGTTTTCATAAGCCGCCTCCAAATTCCCGACGCGCAAATCTCCCATCTCAGCAAGTGTCAGACGCTCGACAAACATTGCCTTATATGCCATACGCTCGGCCAAACTTGTCTGGAACTTGGGTATCCCTGCGGCTTCGATCTCTGCTTCCAACTGACGTTGAACCGAGGACACGGGGGCACCGGGCGCGGGGGTCCGGGTCATCAAAACCCTGAACGGTATACGTCTAGTCGCATTAGACCGTTGGGCGACCTTCTCCTCATCCCGCACGGCTCGTATTGCCTTCCCGGCTTGCCGAACATCTACCGCACTTGCCTGAACGGGAACGATAACGAAATCTGCCATCGCAATCGATCGAGAAACTAACAAGCTGGCTGTCCCCTCAAGGTCTATAAACACGAATTGGCTTTGTTGCTGCTCTAGAGTTTCCATCAGATTCGATTCCCGCACCCCGCCGACAACGTTGACTGTGGTTTTGGACTGCCCATTCTTCTTCCAGTCCAGAATGGGCTGATTCGGATCCGCGTCTAGAACGCTGACACTTGCGCCCTGCTGGGCCAGGTAGGTTGAGAGCAGAAGGGTACTGGTACTTTTTCCCGCTCCTCCTTTGGGATTTGACACTGCGATTACGGGCATAGCGGGCTCCAGAATGCATCGCTTGGTGCGATATCGCAGCAGTGTTGCTGCGACATCGTAGCAGTAGGCGATAACGTTGCGATATCGCTGCGTTATCGTTCCGCAGCATGTAGGAGTATGGCAGACGCGTGGAGATATAGATCGGCATGGAACATCAAAAGTAAACACTCTGCGTTATCGCAGCGATATCGCTCCGATAACGCAGTTAGGTTCCCATGTAAGCTGGCATAGATCCGCGACGTATTACAGGGAGAACAATGCCGAAAACTCCTCGAAGCGCTACTTCACTAGGACCACGTACAACAACTGTCCTGATGGACGAGAGTGCCTCACAATTCAGCTTCGACAATGTTTTGGGAGTAGATTCGGAGTCCCCCGACACGTACGTTCCTTTAATGCTCCACGACAGAACGGAAGCCGATACAACCGAAGGGCTCTCGCCAGTAGCGATGCGATTGCTTCAAGCCGCAACGGATATGAAGCAATCACCGGATTCTTACGAAAGAGCTTTCCTTGCAAGACAGTTGATTCAATGCACATTCCCACATAGCGATCCCGGCAACATTCCTATCTGGAGCCGAACCAACGGCAACCTGACACTTTCGATACGGCCACTTTACGATGAAGAAGAGGGCGCTCACAAATATCCATATGGAACGATCCCTCGATTGTTCCTGTATTGGATGGTGACTGAGGCTGCTCGCACAAAGAAGCGGAAGCTCTACCTCGGCCAGACCTATCCCGACTTCATGCGCAAACTCGGCCTGAACCCCGCAAACGGTGGCGTGAGAAGTGATTCCAGGAGACTCAAAGACCAGATCGAAAGGATGCTGCGCGCCACTATCAGCTTCAAACAAACGTTCAAGAAGGATGGCAAGACTGGCGACGCCTGGCTCGATATGCAAATTGGGCCCGAGGCGGTCCTTTGGTGGAACTTCGATAAGGATTCCCAGAACTCTTTGTTTGAAAGCTACATCGAACTAAGCGAAAAGTTTTATAGCGCAATCACTTCCAGTCCCATCCCTCTCGATTTGCGAGCCCTGAGAGCTCTACGGAAATCTCCGCTTTCTTTAGATCTGTATTCACTGATTTGCCACAAAACCTACAGTGCAAGGAAAGACAACGATACTAAAACCATCCCTTGGGAAGGGCTGCACCGACAGATGGGAGCTGAGTACAAGGAACTCCGGAATTTCAAGCAAAAGGTGGTCGCGACGGTCCGGAAGATTCGGCTGGTCTACCCGCAAATGAAAGTGGATCTGTCTGAGGCTGGTATGCACATCCATCCAGCGCCATTAGCTATCCCGGAACGCAGCGGGGCCGAACCGGTCACATACACGATAAACGCCCCCTTGCTCAAACGTGAACGCATCGGAAGTGAAGCGAAGCCGCGCCGTGTGAATCGCAACACAACCGCTTAGCGCGGGCGCGCTGAAACGGTAGCGCCGGCAATCTCTCTCCTAAGCTGAAACGGTAGCAGCATTGCTTTGCCGTCTGTGGCAGCCAACGTGTTTGTCAGTAGGCGTGCCCGGCGGGCGGGACGCTAGAGCCTGTTATGAACTTTGTGTTTGCAAGTCATTTGGAATCAGTAAACGATGTTGACAGCTTAGCTCTCAAGGAAACTGCTCGGCCTCAGACGGTGCCTCAGACGCGCTTCGGAGGAAGGATCTACAGCGAAACAGGCCATTTTTCCAGGAAAGTTCAGCTCTCGGACGCGGTCAAAGTTCATAACAGGCTCTAGGAGGATCATGACCGGAAATGGCAATCATGCTTGCAAGGATAGCTGGCAGCGCAACCTGACGGTTTCGTCCAATGGCGGACCTTTTAGGTCGACTTGCCACCAACCCTGTACATCACAGCTACGCCACTTCAGTATTGCGCTGAAACGGTAGCAGGGGAGCTGTAACTTAGAGCCAGCCTGCGCGATTGATTAGAGTGAACCTCGCTGAAACGGTAGCAGTTGAGCCAGGGGGCCGCCTATCCCGCATCCGCAGGCGGTGCTGAAAGGTAAAGGTTTCAATGCCCGGTGCAATGTGCTGCCGGAGCTGAAATTCTATTGCTACCGTTTCAGCGGGTCTAGCGCTTGCAAGACCGCTTTTGCTGAGCGGTTTTGATCCACGCTGAAACGGTAGCCTCAGAACACCCCGTTTGCGCGAGGTGCACGCCGAAACAGTAGAGTTTGCACGCTGCAAAGGTAGAGAATCCACGCTGAAATGGTGCGGCTTCCACGCTGAAACAGTAGCTCTAAATGGCTTGCATTAAGGAAGCCTATAGTTTTGCCTTTAGTCTTTGTTTTAGAAAGAAGTAGTTTTAGTGTTTGCACCCACCTAACAGAAACTTCATCGTTCTTTAGGCCGCCCAAGCGCCTTCCCGCACTCCAGACCACCCCCAGATAGGTGCTGAACATCACTATGGCCTCACGTTGGTCATTGCCGCTTCGATCATCCGGCCGAGGCTCGCGCGAGCACACAGCTAAGCGAGAGAGAACGAGAGAAGAGTCTAAGCGGACGATACCGTGCCGTTCGCAGCTTCTCTGTCGCAAAAAATGCCGCCCCCGGTGCGGAGGCCGGGGGCGGCAAGCGTAAGGATGGAACGCTGCTATGCAGCGAATTGATCTTAGCCGTTATGCTGTCGGAGAGGGAATATGAATATCAACGACATCGTGGCAGTGATCGACCAGCAGATCACGCAGCTGCAACAAGCACGCGCTTTGCTTGCCGACAACGAGAGCGGTGCACCCACCGGCAAGCGCCGTGGGCGTCCCACAGGTTCTGTCAACCAGGTGCTGCATAAAGCAGCGGCTCCGGTGGCGGCGAAGTCAGGCAAGCGGACGATGAGCCCTGAGGGCAGGGCCAGGGTTGCCGCTGCGCAGAAAGCACGCTGGGCCGCACAGAAGGCCGTCGGCAAACCTGCCAATGCGGCTGCGAAGAAGTCCACCGCGAAGCCAAAAGCCGCCAAGAAGCAGAGTGCACCCAAGAAGCAAGCTGCGGTGACCGAAGCTTGATCTCTCCTGCGACGCGTGGTTCCTCCGAACCTGAATTGCTTCGTCAGAGGAATCTTCCAGAAGCGGGCCGAATCGGTCTTAGTCTGCCAGCTTCAATGTAGAAGCCTCGGGCGCGATCCTCCGGAGGACTGGCGCGGCAAAATCGAGCACGATGCGGAGATGCAGGCGATCATCGTATCAACCACCCGCCGCTGCACACGTGCTGATAAAGTTTCCGTCGAGTTCCTGAGCATCCAGTGCATCGGCAAGCGCACGCAAACCGCTCGCTAGATCCACGCGGAACGAATCGGAGATCGTGTTGGGAAGAAACAGGGAAGCGTCGTGCATGCTCACCTCGCGTTGTCTGGAATGTACATCGTCGTCCCTACGATTCGTTCCCGGAATTTAGAGGGTTCTGTTCACTTTCGCGCAGCTCAGTCGGACAGCGCCGGAGTCAAAGAAGCAAGGCGGGCTCTGTCCTGAACTTCCCGACGCTCCATTCGGGGGCTGGTACCCTCTGACCATGCCTGCCATCTTGAACCCAGTACCCACTTCTTCCTCCATTGTCGAGATTGAAGTGGGTGGCATCCTGTTCGACATGGACGGCGTACTCGTAAGTTCCACCTCAGGCGATGAACGATGCTGGACTAAATGGGCAGAACGCCACCACCTTGCGGATGGTTTCAACCTCAGAAAGACGCATGGACGGCGCGCAGCCGACACCATCCGGGAGCACCTACCACACCTCATCGAGGCCGAGCTCAAACAGCATCTTGCCGACCTCGATTGGTTGGCCGAGGAGGAGCAGTTCGGAGTCGCGGCGTACGCTGGCGCACGGGAGCTTCTCCAGTCCATCCCCTCACACCGATGGACGGTTGTCACGTCGGCTTCCGAGAGGACAATGCGCCGCCGACTGTCCTGGGTCGGCATAGTCGCACCCACGAGCGGCGTCGGAGGCGATAGGGTGACGAGAGGGAAGCCCGATCCGGAAGGATACCTCCGTGGAGCCGCGCTGCTCACCCGGCCACCGCACGAATGTCTGGTGATCGAAGATGCGCCCGCCGGCATCGCAGCCGGACGATCGGCCGGCTGCCAAGTGCTTGCCATCGCGTCCTCCCATGACATCGAGGAGCTACGGCAGGCGGATTGGATCGTGGCTTCGCTCGATCAGATTCAGCTCTCAATCAGCGACTCTACAACACTCAAACTGCGCTTCCCGGCGCTCACTTCCACGCCGTAATGTGATGAAGTTCCCGCCTCGCGCGCCAAAAAAATCGCCTACCCGGCCACGAGGTCCGAGTCGGCGATGGAATGAGAGAAAGATGGGCGGCATTCGAGGTGGATGAGGGTTTGCGCCCTCCAGCATCCCCAACATCTACAGCGCGTCCATGCGAACGGATGCTGCTAGTGCGGGAGTTTTTGAGATCGCCTATGCTGAGTTCATGGCTGGCACAATGAACGGAAAAGTTGTCCTGGTGACGGGCGGCAGTGCCGGAATCGGCAAAGCCGCGGCGGAATTGTTCGCACAAGCCGGAGCCAGCGTGGTCATCGCTGCGCGAGGAGCAGAGCGCGGACGACAGACCGAGCAGGAGATTCAAGCTGCCGGTGGTCAGGTTCTTTTCGTGCAGACAGATGTATCGGAAGCCAACCAGGTTCAAAGTCTCATTGCCCGGACGGTGGAGGCATTCGGTCGTCTCGATTGCGCGTTCAACAATGCCGCCGGTCTGGGCAAATTCTGTCGCGCCGGAGACTTCACGGAGATTGATTTCGATGCCGAGGTTAGCGCCAATCTCAAGAGTGTTTGGCTGTGCATGAAATACGAACTTGAGCAGATGCAGAAACAGGAACCGCATGGGGGCGTGATCGTCAATACTTCCTCCGTCAACGGATTAGGTGGAGCACGGTTAGGAGCCCTCTATTCCATGTCAAAGGCGGGGGTCCTGGCGCTCACCAAATCGGCAGCCCAGGAGTATGCAGGGATGGAATCCGGGTCAACGCCTTGGTTGCTGGCGCCTTCGATACCGAGATGTTGCAGAGCGCCATCACTCAGGCCATGGGTGGGGATAGGGCAAAGGCTCAGGAAGCTCTCAAGGGATATGTTGCCCACATTCCAGCCGGACGGATCGGCAGGCCCGAGGAAGCGGCCCAGGCGGCACTGTGGCTATGCAGCGATGCCGCCTCCTATGTCACCGGGCAATCCATGATCGTCGATGGCGGTCTCACGGCTTGGGCGCGTTGAGGAAGCCGATCCTCGTAGATTTTGGGCAGCTTCCCAAACTCAAGGACCAGAACGCCGCTTTGCGTCGGGAGTAAAAGATGACACATCACCCCCAAATGGGAGCTGTAGGTAAACGCGGAAGGCCTCTCGCGTTTACCTACGTGAACGTGTTTGTAATGAGTAATTTACAAGAACCGCGTTTACGTCTGTTTACGTGGGGTTCCGGGCGTAAACGAATCTGGTGCTCTGACGTAAACGCATTGATATGGAAGCTACTTAGGTCTGAGGACGAGGTCCAGCCGACTTGACGGGCTTTTGCGGTGCGGTCTAGGGTCTTCAGCAAGGGATCTACCATTGAGCACTTCCGGCACAAGCACTCCGGCGACTCGAAATGCCTCCGCAGGCGTGGAGGAGAAGCCTACCTTCCGGACCAAAACCGTCGCCACGCGGATCACGCCCGAGGAGCTGCGAGAGGTTGAAACTGCCGCCGAGCGCGACGGGAAAACCTTGGCCGAGTGGCTGCGCGATCTGGCGTTGAAGGCGGCGCGGCAGCAGCCTGCCGATCCGATGGAACTGCTCCTAGCCGAGCAATCGGCCACCCGGTACATGCTCATGAATCTCTTCCATGCGACCGCCCAGGCGAACGCGGAAGGGAAGCACTTGCTGGCCGAATCCGTGCTCAAAATCCGCGACCAGGCGAACGCCCGGAAGCTGGCGGATGCTCGCAAGATGATCGAAAGTTTCCATGCTCAGACCGCCCAGGAGGGTCAGTCCGGAGGCCAACCGTGAGCCGCCCGATGCGGTTCCCGAGCCGTGGCAAGAGGGTTTTGCTGCTCCTGTTCGGCATCGCCTTAGGGCCGTTACTGCTCGCTCTTCCCGCCTCCGGATGGCTGGTTTGGACGCTCACACCGCTCCAGATGTTCTACCTCGGGACCTACGCCGCAAGCTCCCTTGGGTCCGGTCAGCCAGGGAACGTAACAAGCATCCGGTGGGTGTTGAAGACGGCACCGCGACGCAAATCCGTCCCTATGGTCCCCCAGGACGCGGTCGCCGGACCCGACCAAAAACTGCCAGTCAGCCTCTCGCCTCAGGCCGTCGCGGACGGCTGGCGGGGAGTGGTATTGAGTCCCCCGGAGAAGGTCTCGTCGTCTGAGTTGGCCCCGCTGCTCCAGGACTCGATCTACGAGGGCGACAGCATCCCGCGCATCCTGGGAATGCCCTTGCTCTACGGATTAGCGGGCCTGATCTTCCTGTGTATTGCCTTGCAAAAAGCGAAGGACGCATGGGGCTATGGACTGAGTTCGTGGGCGCAGCGACGGCAGGAAGAGCGGCACGGACGGAGAACCAAAGGGCCGGAGCTGAGCCTGCCAGGCTTGAAGATGCTCCGCCGAGACTCCGGTATCCGGCTCAAGTTACAGGGCGAGAACATAGGGTCGAAACTGCTTCCGTGGCGCCGGAGCTACGCAATTCCGAAGCGTCTGGAGTCGAGTCACATCCTACTGATGGGCGACACCGGGAGCGGCAAATCGTCGGCGATCCGGCAGATTCTCCGGCAGGTGAAGGAGCGCGGGGACAGCGCCATCGTCTACGATCCGGCGATGGATTTCGTAGGCGAGTTCTACTCGCCCGAGCGCGGCGACCTGATTCTCAATCCGCTGGACGCCCGGTTTCCATACTGGTCCTTGCCCGATGAGATCCTTAATGACGAGATAGCAACCTCCATCGCCGCTGCGTTGGTCCCGGAGAAGGAGTACGAGAAGGCATTCTTTACCGACGCGCCACGCCGGGTTCTGGCGCATCTACTGCGCAAGAAACCGCAGGTCAGGGACCTGTTGCGGTGGATGAGCGACCCGGAAGCGGTCGCTGCCATGGTCAAGGGAACGCCTCTGGCAGCCTACCTTGATCCTGGCGCTCCGGCGCAGCGGGCAGGAATTCTGTCGAGCATGAACATGGTGGCCGACAGCCTGGAGCTGCTGCCGCAGTATGCCGAGCACAACGACCCCAAATTCGCTACATCGGCGTGGATCTCGGACCGGAAGCGCTGGGTGTTCCTGACCTCCAACTCCGGCTACCGGGAAAAGCTCTTGCCGCTGCATTCCGTGTGGCTGGATCTGTTTATCCTGCGCATGATGGGCCACTGCCCGGATGCGCAGCCGGTCTGGTTCGTTCTGGACGAGCTGGCAAGCCTCAACAAACTCCCTCAGCTTCATACAGCCGTGACCGAAAATCGCAAGTATGGGAACCCGGTGGTGCTGGGCTTTCAGGGCCGCAGCCAGCTGGAAAAGCGTTACGGTCAGGATGCCGAGGCCATGCTCTCGCAGCCCGCGACCAAGATCTTCTTCAAAACCTCCGAGCCACGCGCGGCCAAATGGATTTCGGACGCTATCGGCGAGATCGAGGTCGAGCGGCTGAAGGAGTCGCGCAGCATGGGAATGTTGGGAGCGAAGAAGTCTTACGCGATGGAGATCGCCACCAAGCCGCTCGTCATGGCCTCCGAAATAGCCGGCCTCGACAGCCACCGCGCCTACATCAAGCAGGAGAACCGGGTCGTGCCGGTGCGCTTCCGGCTGGCGAAGAAGCGGAAGAAGCAGCCTGAGTTCATAGAACGTAAGAGGGAGCAGCCAGTGCCCAGGAAGGCGGCGGCGGTGCAAGAGCCAGCCCAGGCAGCTCCGGCGCAACCGCCTCTGAAGAAGCCGGTACAGGCTGCGTTGCCGCTCATCCACGCGCCCGCCGTGAAGCTGGAAGGATTTGTCTGGGATGCCAGCCAGGAAATTGAGTGAAGCGCGTTTAGCAGGACTTATCCGGCCACGTTGACTGAGGAGCAGACAATCCGCTACTCGCGCTAGTGTCCAATCATCGTATTCTGAACGAGTTCAGGTTCAACCACAAGGATGCGTACCTTACGTTTGGCTCTCTCCAGGATGAGGCCATACTTCTCTTTGAGCTCGGAGATCAAAACATCCGGGCGATCATCTCGGTAATCGAGATCAAAGTCATACTTGTTAGGGAGCGAGGTCTCGTCAAGTACAGGTATCCTGGTCCAGTTTGGCAAGGCTTCCGCTAGTTTGGCCATGGTCTGTTTGTGAAACGTGATGTGACCCTTTTGGTACCCAAATTGTTCTTGGCCTGCGGACGGAAGAAGCGCCTTGGAATGGTCGGTCCTGAGCACCAGTACATTTCGATCTTGCTCCTCCCACCTCGTGTGGAACCCGAACGTGCTCTCTAATGCTGACTGAAAACTCGGGAACAAGCTGTTTTCTCGGCCTTTGGGCACGAGAATGACAGCACGATAGAGGAGATTAGGAACCGCTATCCGGACATCTGTATGAAAGGAATCCGTTTGCCATGCGTACCAAATCATGGGCGTGAGCGGCAGACCATCTCCGCTGATCCGGTTCGACCCGGGCTTATGCATAATCCCGCTGCCGCGAACCTGTATGGGCTTGATGATGGCTTCGAAGCTTGGCTGTACACCATCCTGCCATGAAATCTGAGTCTTATCCCAATCCAGATCAACTGGTTGAGCAAGAGGCGGTAGTGTGGGCGACGACCTTTCTAGGAACTTGTTGAAGAAGTAAGTTCCTTTTGCGACTTGATTAAAGTTGCGTTCGTCTATGGAGTATGCGTGGAGACGAGCGAGTTCAGGACGGGATGTTCAGCTATGTTTCGCTGGAGGAGCGG
>JAABUO010010701.1_pt1 | contig 10125 bp, 10 predicted proteins | sample 5559291 | NCBI WGS metagenome assembly JAABUO01 (sample SAMN10711878, study PRJNA513372) | rock metagenome | isolation source: Antarctica rocks | place: Antarctica: Victoria Land, Finger Mt sud
ATAAATTACTGCATACTTCTCTTGCGTGGCCTCTACCTTAGTAACAAGGGCATGTGGTAGCTCTTGCCTATCGACTTGCATGGCTTCCCCATTGCTCACAACGCCACCATGAACAGAAACTTTTGATAGTGCATTTCGAGCCTCATCTCTCTCTCTCGTCAGCTTTACAATCACCCTGACAGCGGCATCGTGCTGGTAAAGCGCAGTACTGAGCTCCTGCCTGGTCTGTGTCAGATATTGCCGTAGGGTATATGTCTCCAGCGCAAGCGCATCCCATTCATTCTGGAAGACAGATAGGAGTGACGGTATCGAAGTCAAAGTTGGAGGTCGAGGCCGAACTATGCGGGCTGATTTCAGGTCTACCAAATCGTCCGTTGTCAGTTCTTCGTTAGTCACCGGATCCTTTCCATTTTCTGAGATGTACGCCTCTATGAGTCGTTTCTCGAAAATTTGACCTGAAAAAATCAGCGGAGTTGAAGACAGTTGATCGTTTGTACCAACCGCTTTTGCTTGAAGCTACAGGAACCTGAGGGGCCTCGCCAGAGACTTAAAGATGTTAGCACCACATTCTCGAAACAGAGAATATGTACGTACTTGCGCAAAGCATAATTGACAAACTGAGAAGATTAGGTGCCAGATATAGACCCTTGGCTTTTCGTGAGGTTGATAGCGTGCTGTACGTATCTCAACTGTTACCTAGGATCTACTTTATTCCCAGTTCACTACTATATCACGTGATCACGCGTTCAGAGGACAATATTACACGCCAATTCACCTATGAAGAGGTTCGATAGAAGTCGCCACCATGCGCGCTAGATAATCTCATTCATAATTGGAATATAGTAGTCTCATCGATATCGATGCGAAAAACTGGGCAAGAGGAGTAGAGTAGCTTGATCTGCTCCCAGCAATGGTCCTAGCTTGCGATCTCCAGATGGGACAGCCCGGCCCTTTCTACATTATGGCTCAGCTGACTCTTCATTGAACGACAACTTGATCTTCTTGCCCTTCTTCGTTTTGGGTTTCCTGGCGGTAATGGCACGTCCTACATTATGATGCTCCCTGTCTTCTGTTCCATCATCTTCTCCAACAACCTTCGCCAACCGTTTTTTTGCGTTAGCTCCAATTCTGGCTACCTGCTGCGTCCATAGCGCAGGGTCCTGACCAGACTTGTCAGGCTTTGCGAGGGGCCTTTCAAGGTCATCAGTTGCTTCCGTCACAGGGGGTACGATCTTGCTGTCCTGCTTCTCAACCTCGGCATCCTTCACCAATGCTTCATACTCCGCTTTGGAGATAGTGTCATGACTATCTTCTTGCACATAAGTAGGCTCTTCGTCTTCATCTTCACCAATCTTCTGTTTTCTGGGCCTTGCTAGAGGGCGTTCGTGCCGTGCACTTTCCCCTACATACTCACCTCTGAGTCTGCGCAAGAACGTTGGTTCGTTAGAATCTGCAAATTATTCTATCAGTACAAATAGAAGATTAATATGCAAAGCATGTGACCTGCCATATGTGAGGTCTTTTGCATTGAAACCCATTTTAACAATTGAGATGAGCAGGAGTACTAAATGTTGGAAGCTAGCGTGAGCATAACGTGTGACCGGCGTAGATGTTGGTACTCCATATCCTGATGAGGACAGTGAATGGTGCTCAGAACATGTAATAATAGTATGATGACGCTCGAACATCTCACCAAGACCAGAGTCATATTATCTGCAGGATACGACTCTGCGTAGAGTGATTGGGGGACTCGGAGTTCTTAGCCGCAGAACATCGAGACAAATGAACCTTACATGGTACTGTACTTCAGAGCATAAAAATAGTAGCAAGCAAGTCGTACTCGTGGGGGTCTTGTGGCGAGATTTTCGCTAGAGTAGTGTTTTCGCTCTGGTAGCGCTAGGCCGCGAATAGTAAGGTGCTGGAAGAGCTAATATTCTCGAAAAGATTCGTATGCTGATGAGTACCTCTGTACTCATGATATATGAACAACTCGACAACTCGACAACTCGACAACCCAAGTTGAATAAACGTACCTTTTGACATTGTCCGTAGAGCATACCTCGCTGTCAGATTGTTCCCCGCTATCGCTCGGCTCCAATTCGTCTATAAAAGCGCTATGCTCAGATCGGCAACCGTTTATCGGCTGTAGATCCTTACCTGCAAACCATAAACCCCAACCTCCTATTACTACCTCAACACAACCACAACACCTCCATTCGCCGCTCATACAGCTTCAGATGAAGTCGATATGATAAATGTTGCGCGGGTAGCAATCGCAGGGACGTTAGGGGCACGACTGTTTGTACAAGAGATTTGAACCCCTCAAGGGACACGTTCCCAAGTCGCTCGTTACCTCCAATCGCAGACTACTGAACGACAACAACGACAACGACGCACCTCTCAAACGATTCCACGAGTATCCTGTTTGCAAATCTCTCGCTCCCCCTTACGCCTCGTCATCTGCTGCATCACGAAGGCGACTTCGAGGCACGAATCCTGAGCTTAGGCTCTATTACTGGGTCTTTGCAAATACCACGAGAGTGCTCCCAGTTGGGTTGCCAAAGTTATGGGGCTCGTACAAAATCTTGTGAAGCAAATACCTTCCTCATCCAGCCTTCCTTCTCTCGAAGATGTCTCTCGTCATAGAGAACGAATCACACCACGATTAGCCTTCTTTCGACGGCGGATACGCTTGAAAGGCAATTCGAAGATATCTATTCCTCTCGGCGCTGTACTTCTATTTCCATGTATTGTTATAATCTTAATACTTGTTCTCGTAGTCCGACATCCTTCGTCAACTGGAAGGATACTAATGCCCGCCGGGGCTCCCCCATCAATAAGGTAGGTAACTTTGGCAGATGGTTTCTTATAAAACTACTAGTTCTATGACTGATAACAATATGTAAGCAGAAGAATCAGCGAAAAACACGATAAGGTGTTTGTGACTGGCTGTCTCGAGCCTCAGACCCATGGACCACGAGCGAACGCTGCCTTGGTGGTTTTGGCAAGAAACCAGGAGCTAGAAGGTGTAATCCAGTCTATAAAATCGATGGAAAGGCATTTCAATAGGTGGTTCAACTATCCCTACGTGTTCCTTAATGATGGCGACTTCAACTCTACGTTCAAAGAAACAATTCGTAACCACACAAGCTCGCCAGTCGAATTTGGCAAGATAGATCCTACTATGTGGGGATACCCCGATTGGGTCAACCATGAGGTTGCGAAAGAAGGGATCAGGAAGCAAGGAGATAAAGCAATCATGTATGGTGGTATGGAGAGCTACCATCACATGTGCAGGTTCTATTCAGGGTCTGTAATCGGAGTTGATTACGTAGAATGCGCTGACCGTTTCCAGGTTTTTTTACAAGCACGAGCTTCTGGCGAAGTATGATTGGTACTGGCGAGTTGAGCCAGAAATCAAATATTTCTGTGACATCACCTAGTAAGCCAACGTCTTGACAGTCTTCTGGTCTATGACGGCACTGACTTTCATGAAGTGATCCATTCATACACATGGCACGAGCCAACAAAACTTACGGATTCACAATCGCCGTAAAGGAGCTGAAAGAGACAGTGCCCAACATCTTCCGGTATGCATCAGCTTATAAGCGTGTGAATAACCTCACATCCAAAGGACTGTGGGAGATGTTTGCAGAGCCCGCCGAAGAGGATGCCACGTCTCTGTCGACCGATAGCCCAAAGTATAAGGCGCCTTTACCTGAAGAAATTCTCAGCACGGAGCCTGGTCAGGGTGGGCTGCCAGACGTTGATCCCGAGGCTATGGAGGGTGAAAAGTACAACATGTGTCATTTCTGGAGTAACTTTGAAATTGCGAGGTTGGACTGGTTTAGAAGTAAGGAATATAATGATTTCTTCGAAATGATGGATAGAAGTGGCGGATTTTGGATGGAGAGAGTAAGCCATCAGCTTTGTTGCCTATCCGAAACTGTCTGACCTAAGTTCTAGTGGGGAGATGCCCCAATACACTCGCTAGCAGCAGGTGCGCTGCTGGCTCCAAAAGACATACACTACTTCCGGGATATAGGCTATAGGCATACCACGATACAGCATTGCCCAGCCAATGCGCCTGGAGTCCGGCAACTTGCGAGGCCTCCCTTCCTTGAAAAGACCACCAAAGACGAAAAGAAGCGAGTTGAGGAAGACGAATACTGGGAATCCTGGGACGCGGTTAAGGAGAACGGCGTTGGGTGCAGATGCAAGTGTGACACTGATATCGTTGATGTCGAGGGCAAGCAAGGTAGTTGCATGGCCGAATGGGTCGCAGTGGCAGGCGGATGGGCGTCTGCGTAGTAATAACCACCCCATTTTTAGCATTGTCTTTGAGTTTTCTTGCTCTATATTGTGTATGGCTTTGCCTGCGTTTGCAGGGCATTTGAGATCGGCAGTTCTACCTTTTCACTCTCAGCATTGGCGGCGTTCCCAGGATTACGGTATAGAAGGTATACCAGGTGCAGCCCTCTTTGGGCGTTCTCGACCTTGGACTACTCAGCGCGAGCTGGCGTTTGTTTAGTACGTAGTTTCCATATCAGGGCCCACTTCTCTATCTCGAAGGCGTGTGCAGAACATAGCGAAGGCGATTTTTCAAGTTTCAATCATTTGCTCTGTACCTATGCTTCAATAAAAACGAGCGAGATTGGTGAACGCCTTGACGAGCCCTTGAACTTTCTCGCCTTTCAGTTAACAGGGGGTATGCTCAATCCTCTCCAAACGCTGGAAACTACCCAAAGAAGGACGTGAATCTAAGTAAAAGTGCACTGTAGAGCGAACTTTGGGGTCTAGGGTTTGATAAGGAAGAACCTCGACTTGAAGCCTCTCTCGCACCTAAAATTGTCAAGAAGGAAGACTCCTAGAGTAAGTGTAATTTTTATGTATTGATGCTTTGAGTTTTCGATGGGGTAGTTGCAGACGACTCGATCGATGTACTTTAGGGTTAAAGTATCTATTTACTACCGGTAGTCTACGGGAACGATAAGAATTAAAGGCAAGTCTTATCGTGCAATGAGCTATTCCAGTCCAAGAGCTAAGGCGGGTCAGGCATCGACTTCGACCCCTCCTCCATGATGGATTCATGGTTGCTGTCTTCTCACTGATCACCAAGTTACCAAGCTGCCCTACTGATGCAACTTAGTCAAACTTACTGCACGGCCACTCCTCTTCCTCTTGTCTGTGTGCGAAGCTCCCTCCATCACCAGCTCAACGAATCCCGTGATCGCCTGCAACACCCGAAGAGTCATAAGGCTACCTCGAGAGGTTTTGTTCATACCCACTCCAGGCGGTAGTAACGAAGTGTGAATTTGGTACCAGGTACGTCATTCACAAGGAAGTCGAAATCCTACATTGTTACAAAGCTTCATACCGCATGTCAGAACCTCTTCGTCGCTGACCCCATGCAGCAACCCGAAGAAGAGCCTATCATACAGCCTTCGAAGATCATTCTAGATTACCCCACTATAGCTGTACATGGTACACCTGAGAGCTGGTTATTACACTCCCAACTAGTCACCATGGCCTCGAACCACGATGACGGCTCGTTCGAAGATACCTCTAGTTCTCTAGGAGATAGCTCGTATGACTTTATCGACGACCGAAGTATCGTCACCTCTGACGACGAAGAAAGCCAGAGTGCTATGACGCACTCAATCTCGAGCGATGAACATGATATCGACAGGAACAATAAACCCCCTGCGGGTCCTTCAGCTCCCCTCAACGATACTCAAGGTAGCCGTTTCACTAATATTCGATTGGGCTCTGTATTCACCAACAGAGGAGACTCTTCGCAGACTGAGTCTGAACTAACCACTCGGGATGTCGATGTAAATAATGAATCTATTGTCAAGGCTAGTCTCGGCCACGACCAGTCCATGAGTGAAGATGAGGATAAGCAAACACTTATCACATTGACAGAGACTACGCCGCAAGATTCCATGAAGCCCATCGAAGGATTTCACACTCTTAGAGTCTTCACCGGGCCTGACGTCGCTCATATGTTTCGCAATATTCTTTCGGGTTTCTCGCCAAGCCGGGTCACAATGAAGGTCAAACAGACCATGGTCAGCCAGGGGTTACGTCTTGAAGAGCCATACAAGGTGTTGTACATAGGAGATACTATTGCCAAAGATTCGATCATCCAGAAGATAGGCGCAGCTTTGGCTGCAACAGCGAGAGTCGACGAAGCTAGGCCGTCGAAGTTCAATATTGTGCCAATCTCTGCTTTTGGTGATACCACCTCCCCAGATGTAGTTCTCATTGACTCCTCTGGTCTTGAATTGAATGTCGATGAATGTTTATCGTCTACTTTTGTCAGAAAGGAAGAAGGGAACGATACCATTTGTATGACATTGGCCGACGGCATGGTCGTTGAGTCTTCTTGGTCCGGGTCCAGATTCTCAATATCTGACCACTGGAATCTCCCTGATGTGGCCATACTCTACCTGTCAGCGAAAGACACCATCTCGGCAAAACAAACCGAGCGTTTTGCTCGATCGTTCATGAACCGTCACAATGTACCAACGATCCTAGTTTCTGACGTCCCACTATGGAGCAGCGGCGCAGAGAATCACACACTTGATCCAAGGACACCACATCTACTTCTCGAATCTTACAGTCCCAGTGCCGGTAAGAACCGAATCCTAAATCGTTTGCCAGTTGATCTTCCGAGCTTCATACACCTCGACTCAGGTCAGATGAACCGGACTTTGGCATACCTTGCTTTTGCCTCGGGCTCATCGACGTTCCGGAGGACAAACGACCCGGCCTCAAAGATCGAAAATATAAATGCAAAAGCAACAGGATCCACGAATGATGGCCGCTGGTTTGACGGGATATTTGACGGCTTTCGCAAGGTTCTCCCTCCAGCTTTGCTTGTACTCCTTCCGATGATACTCTTCCACCTGATCACGTCGATCACGTTTCGTCAAGTTCGGGGTCCGGAACCTATTGTCCATACAGGAATTCACACACATTCTGCCACTACGTTTGAGATCACTTCGCTACCACCGATATCAGCGGCCTCTACTTTAACTAGAAGCCAATCCTCGGTAGTCCCAAACGCAGTATCTTTTCTTTCGGGACCACTCCATGTCCCCCAAAGCATCTCTAGAGTGCATGAGAATACCGATATCACCTCCTATCTCGCCTCCTTCCTAGCAGACACTTATCCTTCAACACCAAACAATTCCGACAAATTTAAGGTGCACGTTGTTGGAGATCGTCACATAGTCTTGAGGCCGCCATACTGGTTTACACGTTCACGAAAGGCCCCTAAACTGCTGTTCAATGTCACACGCGAACGTTCCGTCCTACAACACGAGGTATCCCCTCTTTTTGATGGAGTATATGCACTCAAAATTCGCCATGCTGATGCTTACGGTGTGCTTAACGTTTCCGTTTGGACCACATCTAAACCCAGGATCCACGAAACCTTTCAAGTGGCCTTGAAAACGTCCTGGCTGAAGATGGATAGCTGGAAGAATGCTGTAAATGGAATAGCCGAGTCAATCCGTAGAGACGTAGACTTCGTGGCAAACGCTCTAGCGATCACCCGCGATCACACAGGGAGGGAGCTTCGAACACTCGTGCAGGACATAACCGAGAAAATTGCGCTCTTCACAAAGGAAGCTGCTAGGCTCAAGGCAGTTTCAAGCAATGTTTCCAGGAAGCTGCAGGGCCACAGAACCTCAGTCCCACGAATAGTATCACAACATGTCCAACAAGTGCGTGAAGGTTTTACTCTTCGTTCCGGAAAACAGAGATCCATGATTTCTCATCATGCTGGACGTGTATCGCGAGATATTGAAGCACTTATGCACAGATTTAGAAAACACAAAGAAGAGCACCTAAGGAAATCACAAAAAGGTGCATTGAAAGCGTGGTGGAGGATAAGAGGTGTACCGAAGCAGAAGAAGTCTTTGAAAGAGGCCAAAGGCGGTCTGCACGAACGCACTACCAGGTCTAAGAAAACGATCAGTCGATAAAGGAGCTTCGAGCTTTCATTTGGAATGATGGCGTGAGATACGATGGATCTGGGTCTATTATTTTCTTCACCAGGTTGGGTTAGGAGAAGAGAACAATACCAAGATTACGGTAGCGATGGATCTGGCTCGTGCTTAAGGGGTTTTATAGGGCTATGTTTTGCTAGATTGTATCAGATATCCATGAAATCAACTTCGTCAACTATCATTCCCATTATTTTTATGATGGTTGAACGAGAGCAAAAATCAAGGTAGCTCGAGTACTCCGTAGATAGCAGAACTTCACCACCGCGTGACTAATTTTGACGCTAGTACATACCGGTAGATCAACTTCAGCATAAATCTTTTAGTTGATTTAGCAACGCGGTTAATAAATTCCACACAACTTTAGAGAAACCAAGTCTGCCGAATACTTGATCATACTAGATCGATAAGCATACGGCGTCATAAACCCCAGCCTTCTTCAGTATGTCTGCAACCACAGAAGCAAAATTAGACCCCACGGAGGAGCAAACTATCTCCAGCGAACCCAAATCCGCACAGCACGATGCAGATACCACAACGCATGCTAAGGATACCGAAGAAGACAAGAGCAAAACTACTTACACCGAAATGGCAAGTTCTGCTGCCACGTCCGCTGCTACTACGGCAAGTACTGCAGCTGTCGGAGTAAAGGACAACGTTTTCTCCATGTTCGGGGGTGGCGCCAAGAAGGAAAAGAAAGACGAAACAGGTGAGCCTGAGGACAGGTCTGGGTCTTCAAAAGCAAAAAAAGATGCCGAGGCAGCGGAAGTGGAGGCCGAAGGAGAGGTAAGATTTTGGTCTGTTAAGCGTTCCAATTTTGTAGATTTGTTAATCGTTTGCTCCGTTCGTAGGGAGAAGATGCCCCAGATTCACCTGAAGTACACTTCGAGCCAGTGGTGCATCTCACCGACAAAGTCGAAATCAAGACCAACGAGGAGTTAGAAGAACAGACGTTCAAGATGCGCGCCAAGCTCTTCAAGTTTGACCGGGATAGCAGAGAGTGGAAGGAGCGAGGGACAGGTGATGTTCGGTTACTGAAGCACAAGGACAATGGCAAGACGAGACTAGTCATGAGGAGAGATAAGACGTTGAAAGTTTGCGCCAATCACTACGGTAGGAAACGAATAATGTCTACACGTATCTCGAGCTTACAAAGTTACAGTTGTACCAGATATGAAGCTATCGCCAAATGTCGGCAGTGATCGAAGTTGGGTATGGAACGCGGCGGCCGATGTCAGTGAAGGGGAGCCAGAACCGCAAACCCTTGCCATTCGGTTTGCCAACAGCGAAAGTAAGGCAACTGTGGCATTACCAATTTTCTATAAGAAATTACTAATCACCGTCTATAGATGCCAATCTATTCAAGGAAGCATTCATTAAAGCGCAACAAGAGAACGAGGCTCTGTTCAAGGAGGAATAATTATGATTGATATCCTGATCAGCGAAGCATTCTCAATTAGTTTAAGCGGGATTTGCCTTTGCCCACAGTGCTTGCACAATTGAGATGAAGTTCTATATGAACGCTTCCCACCGCCCGTTCGAACGGGGGGGTCCATACTAGGTAATGTAATCATCAGACTTGGAGGGGTTTCTCCTGGTTTCTTGTCCCTTCGTGATATGATCAAGCATAGCTTTTATGTCTTATGAGGATTGCGATGAAAAGCGTTGACCTGTGGACTATGTTCCAAGGAACCTAATTTTCAAGACTGTGGGTACTATCTCCAGAATCTCTCGTTCTTTCCTCTTCGCGACTACTGTTAGCTTTGTGAACAAGCAGACCTTACAACCTCAATTACCAGATACGGCGTCTCAGCACTCGTTCCCATGCTTTACCAGGCAACAAGACCTTTGATTGTCCTGCTGGAATATTTTCTCCCACCATCAGCATGTATAATCTCCAAACCATTCCTTACAGAGATCCGTCCTTCTCACTAATTGCATCTCATTGTAACAATGATTTCCCATCTGATTATGACGTGCTCGAAAGCCCTCCAGCAAGTGGATGCCCATCTAGCGATCCGCTGATTTTAGCTGCCTCAGATGGTCTTGTGCCTGGGGTGGGAGTAGTCAGGTTCAGAGCGCTACCTCGCATCATCTCATTCTCAAGGGA